>JAEIGA010006862.1_pt1 | contig 17304 bp, 16 predicted proteins | sample 9270691 | NCBI WGS metagenome assembly JAEIGA01 (sample SAMN17057246, study PRJNA624740) | gut metagenome | biome: biome; isolation source: fecal sample | host: Bos grunniens | place: China: Xizang | collected 2019 | reverse complement strand
TTACGAGCACTCTATGCTTGCACTCGAGAGCGGAAAGCCTGTGCTGGTAGAAAAAGCCTTCACGGCTAATGCCGCCCAAGCAGAGAGTCTGATCCGGACAGCAAAAGACAAGGGGCTCTTCATCACAGAAGCCATCTGGACCCGCTACATGCCACTCTCCCACAAGGTCAAGGAAATCATGGAGAGCGGAATCATCGGCGAGCCACGCATCATCACAGCAACACTCTGCTACATGATGGAAAACAAGGAGCGCATCGTAAGAGCCGACCTATGTGGAGGCGCTCTGCTCGACCTCGGTGTCTACACATTGAACTTCGCCAGAATGTATTTCGGCACAGACATCGTCAGGACTGTCAGCAACTGCCACCTGGGACCTACTGGAATGGACATGCACGAATCAATCTCGCTCAGCTTTGCCGACGGCAGAATGGCAAACCTCCAGTCAGGAGCACTCTGTCTGAACGACCGCCAGGGCATCATCAGCGGCACAGAAGGCTACATCCGCATTGACAATATCAACTGCCCTGAATCTATAGAGGTCTGGAGAAATTACGAACTGGTACAGAAGTTCGAAAAGCCGGCAGACATGGTCAACGGTTATGAATACCAGGTGATCGAATGCAAGAGATGCATAGAAAAAGGGCTGACCGAATCTCCGATGATGCCTCATGAAGAAACGGTCAGCATAATGAAACAAATGGACAGCCTCCGAAAGGAATGGGGCGTCATATATCCATTTGACGATATTTCATAGACTCTACTTTCTGAAAAGGAGCGGAGCCATCTCGTGCAGAGACCTTCTCCAGGCCTGGAACTCATGGGCAGTACCCTCTGATACATATCCCACGGCATTGAAACCGGCAGCTTTCAGATCTTCAACAGCCTTGAGGATCATGTCAGGATACTCTTTGCCGCCGCAGCTGAGGAAGATCAGCTTCGCCTGGTCAGTGTTCTTTATGTCCTCAGGAGCATACATTCCACCGCTGAAAATACCCCAATAGCCGAATACTTCAGGACGGGCAAGAGTGATGTGCTTTGTCTCCATTCCACCCATAGAAAGACCGGCAAGAGCGCGCATGTCCTTCTTTGCTATTGTCTTGAAATGTGAGTCTACATAAGGAATAAGCTCATCCACAAGCACTCTTTCGAACCTTGTGAAATCAAAGTCTCTGAGTCCACCCCACTTCACCTCATTAGTGAGACCGTATGCCATCACTATGATGAAAGGCTCGCATTTGCCTTCTGCAATCAGGTTGTCCATGATAAGATTTGCATGTCCCTGATTGCTCCATGCAGTCTCGTCCTCTCCCCAGCCGTGCTGAAGATAAAGCACCGGAAACTTCTTCTTTCCGTCATACTGAGGAGGAAGATATACGAATGCCCTCTCTGTCTGCCCTGTCACCTTTGAAGGATAAAGAATCTGGGTAACCTGTCCGTGCGGCACATCCTTTACGGCATAGAAATCCTGGTCGTGAGCAGGGATCTCGATTCCGCTTTCCCACCTTACAGAACCATAATAGTTCTTGGCACCTGGATCATTGAACACACCGCCATCAATGGTAATATGATAATAGTGGAAGCCTTCATCCATAGGACCGGCAGTGGTTCCGACCCACACCCCTTCTTCATTCTTGTGCAAAACAGTGCCACCCTGACCACCGAGTCCAAGGCTGACTACTACAGACTCAGCTTCTGGAGCCTCTATGCGGAAACGTGCATAGCCTTGGGAATTGACCATAGGATATTCCTGACCAGGCTGATTCATGACAGAAGGAACAAAGTCTTCCTTTACCTCCTGAGCCTGTGCTGCACCGGCCAGACATGCCAGCCCGAGCAGAAGTGTTGAGATTCTCTTCATAATATGACAATATAGGTAACAAATATACCAACTTTTATTTCTATTTTTGCGCCCTGTTCTGGAAAAAACAAGATAAATATTATGGTAGTACAATTTCTTCTGCTCGCGGCCGGACTCATCCTTATACTGATGGGAGCCAACTGGCTGGTAGATGGTTCTTCAAGCATTGCAAAGAAGACAGGTATGAGCGAATTCATCATCGGTCTGACTATCGTCGGCATCGGAACATCGACTCCGGAAATGGTAGTCAGCTTTATTTCATCAATTCAGGGTAAGGCCGATATGGCAATTGGTAACATAGTGGGTTCCAATATATTTAACACACTTGTTATACTGGGAATCACTGCTTTGATACGTCCTCTTGACATTACAAAAGAAAGCCTGAAAAGAGACCTTCCTCTAAACATTGGAGTAACAGCACTGCTTATTCTCCTTGGAATGAAGGGATCAATATTCGGTGTCGGATCAGACACCCTGACACGAATAGACGGCTTGATATTTCTTGCTATCCTGGTTCTTTATTTCCGCATGCTTCTTAAAAAGCCGAAAGGAAACCTTGGTGTTGAAAATGAAGACGGCGGCGAAGATTCCACAAAAGTATACTCTACGGGCAAGTCTGTGATCCTCATAGGTATCGGTCTCGCCGGCCTTGTATTCGGAGGAAGAATGTTCGTCAACTCGGCAACAGAAATCGCACTTTATTATAATATGTCCGAGAAGTTCATTGCCCTCACCATCATGGCAGTCGGAACATCTCTTCCAGAACTTGCGACAGGTATTGTGGCTGTGGCAAAAGGACGCACGCAGCTGGCTATGGGAAACGTCCTAGGATCAAACATATTCAACATCCTGCTGATTCTGGGTGGTTCGGCAGTACTGCACCCACTTTCATTCGGATCAATGGGACCGGTAGATCTGGGAGTCGTGATGATTGCAGCCATCTTCATGCTCACCAGTGCATACACATTCAAGAGCAACAAACTGGACCGCTACGAAGCGGTAATTCTCCTGCTGATGGAAGCCGGCTACATGACATGGCTGTTTCTGAACTAAACACAAAAAAAGCAGAACGTTGAAGTTCTGCTTTTTTTGTGTGAGCTATATTAATTTGCTGCAAGTGTTTCTTTTGAGACAACCGGATTTGCATAAATGCCGAGGAAGACTTCCTTGAGTTCTTCTCTGTTGATCTCCGATTCCACTGTACCAAGCTGATATTCCATATAACCGAGGAACTTAGCCTTCTCTTCAGCTGTATACATTGAAGCATACTTGTCTGTCTGCTTCAGGATGTCATAAGCAATGTAATTGTTGCTCCAGAGCTTATATCCCTCGATGACTCTCTTGTCTACGGCATTACGTATAAGCTGATAACGGTCATTCTTATCACACATTGCCGCCTGGGCGATCTCCTCTGTTGTCAGAGGCTTTCCGATGTGGAGATGAATATTTCCCTTCTGCTGCATTATGCCGACCATGATGCTGTTGAAATCCTCACCCTTGGCCTTGACATACTTCTGGGTGCGTGAAATGACAATCTCGCGTGCCTTGAGGATATCACATGGCTCGATCTCATATGAGATGCTCATCGGAGTGATGTTCAATTCCTCGAAATTCTGCTGGAAATCTCCCTGACCACTCATGTCAAGCATCTTGAGCAGACCTTGCTCAGTGGTGTCAAATCCGTCCTTGGTACGTCCCTGACGCTGTGCCAGCCAGATAGAACGTCTCTGGTTTGTGATGTTGATGCGGATGTACTTTGAAAGCATCTGTGATGACAGATACAACTCTCTTGCAGATACTCCGCGGATCACTTTGATCATTCTGTTTGAACGGATAAGATACTCGATCTCCTTGCTTGATATAAGGTTGTCACCAACCGCAATCTCAGTCATAGGAAGACCATTGTTGTGCAGAACAAGCTGAGTTATAGCCGGATCAAGGATGATATCCCTGTGATTTGAAAGAGCAAGGAAAGTCTTGTTCGGATCAATGTTAGAGATGCCGTCATAGGAGAAATTGTGTGCCTTGTTGTCAATGACCCACTGCACAAATCTGCTCATGACCATCTCTTGGAACTGATCGACAGTCTTTATCTGCTTCAATATGTTCTTAAGGAAATCAGGGGACTCTTGAGGGAAGAAATTATGTGATGCAATACCGACAGCCGGATGGTCTGCAAGCTTGCTCAGAGCCTCTGATGCTTCAGCATCAGTATATGGACTGATGCTTTCGAATTGACTCAAATCTATCATAGGTTTGTTCATAGTATTAGTACAATATGCAAATATATAAACATTTGCACATTTTCCAAAGTTTACTGAGAATACCAGGATCGTTTTAACGGAACAATACAGAGCTGTCTCCATAACTTAGGAAACGGAACTCATTTTCAAGCGCAAAATCATAGATTCTATGCCAATCGCCCTTGACAAAGGCGGAGATAAGCAGAAGCAGAGTGCTCTGAGGCTGGTGAAAGTTGGTAACAAGGACATTGACTACCTTGAACTCATAGCCTGGAACAATGATTATGCGCGTACCTATCTGGATACTGCTCATGTCTCGTGCCTCCAGATATGCAATGAGTGCATCAAGCGAGTCCTCAATAGTATGTTCGGACGCTGGTACGGCATATGGAGCCCACTGATCAACGTCAGCAGGAGATCCTGTCTCAATGCAGCTTACACCTATATAATATAGGGATTCAAGCGTTCTTACGGAAGTAGTACCCACTGCGATCACTCTGCCAAGAGAAGCTCGGAGTTTTTTGAGAAACTCTGTTGTGACCACAAAAGGCTCACGATGCATGGTATGCTCAGATACAAGAGAACTCTTGACAGGCAGGAAAGTGCCTGCTCCCACATGAAGACACACTGACTGGACATCAATATTCCTGGCCTTTATTGCAGAAAGAACTTCCTCGGTGAAATGAAGCCCTGCTGTCGGTGCAGCCACAGATCCACGATATTTTGCATAGAGGGTCTGATACCGCTCCAGATCTATTTCTTCAGTGTCACGGTTCAAATATGGTGGAATAGGGATGTTTCCGCACACCTCAAGTACCTGTGAAAACGGCGCTCCGTTGTCCCACGAAAATTCCACTATAGAGGTTTCTCCCAGCCTTTCAATAAGATCAGCCTTAAGGCCCATATCTGACACATTCGGATTTTCCAACGGGTTATATAAGGTAAGGGTATCATCCTTCCATCTCTTTACATTACCGACAATACACTTCCATCTGCATCTGTCAGTGACTGCAAACATGCTCACATACTCCTCCGGAGATATAGGCTCCAGACAGAAGATCTCTATATGGGCACCTGTGGGGCGCTGGAAATGAAGTCTTGCAGGTACAACCTTGGTGTCATTGAACACCATGAGATGGTCAGAAGGGAGAATCTGTGCAATATCAGAAAACCTGTTCTCTGTAATTTTTCCGTCCTTATAGCAGAGCAGTTTGGAAGAATCTCTCTGAGAGAGGGGATATTTAGCGATACGCTCATCGGGGAGCGGATAATTATATTCTTCAATATGTATTTCCGGTATCATTCTGAGAATCCAATATTTTTAACGCCTATTTATTTTTGACAAAAATATACAATTCTCACCGTATCTGAAAAATATATGACATTTATTTACCTGTTTACAAATGTAAGCTCCACAAATTGATAACTTTTGTGATAACACTTGTAAATCTTGTAAAATTTTTAATGTGATTTACGTTTGTATCTGCATAAATTTGTAACTGTTATAATTGTAATATAAATTTATCTTATGGGGGAAAATCGTAATCATTAATAGCTAGATAATCAGCTACTTACATATTAATATATTAAGTTTTAGAGCATATAACTATATTAAATTATTGATTTTATAGCTTACCATGTCAAATTCTGGGCGAATTTTGAAATTTTATAGAATATTAATTACTAATAATCAGTATTATAGGTCCACTAATCTAATGTATATATTAACTATATTTCTACAATAGTCTCCCCTCCCCGTTACAAGATTTAACACTAAATTTGTTTGGTTGTTCAAATTTTTATAATTACTTTTGTAACATCAAACTTTACAAATATGAACACTCGTCTGAAGCAGTTTCTAGCAGCTGAAAATATCTCTCAGTCACACTTTGCAGACACCATAAAGGTTGTTCGCGCAAGTGTATCACACGTATTGTCTGGAAGAAACAATCCAAGCTATGAGTTCATCAAAGCGATAATGGTAGCCTACCCTCACCTGAACATGGAGTGGCTGATGGTCGGTAAAGGCAGGATGTACAAAGAATCAACTACAGTTCAGGAAGTCAAGCCAGCAGAGCCTTCATACGCAAGGGAAGATCTGCTTTTTGCCGATGAGGAAGAAGATGATCTTATTACAACCGCTCCAGAATCCCCTATTACCATGCCTGTCATCGACAACATTGCATCTGCTCGATCCTTGAGCGACATCGATACTTCAAAAGATATAGTGCAAATGCCTAGAAAACAACGAAATGTATCTAAAATAATCATCATGTTCGATGATGGTACATATCAGGAAATGTAAAAAGGTCGGCCTCGAGCTGACCTTTTTATCTTTCTTTTATGCCATGAGAGCTTAACGACAGAAAGATTCTTGCAATAATTTATTATATTTGTAGTTCTAGATAAATTGACCTATGTATAAGCATTTCCTAAAACCAATACTCTTCTGCTTCAATCCTGAGAGAGCACACAATATATTATTCTCCTTACTTTCCTTTCTGCGTCATGTACCGTTTGCAAGAGCAATCCTGCGTGCTATATACAAGCCTAAGTCTCGAAAACTAGAGAGAGAGGTGTTCGGCATAAAGTTCCCTAATCCTGTAGGACTTGCAGGAGGTCTCGATAAGAACGGAGAATACTACAACGATATGGCCAATTTCGGCTTCGGATTCGTTGAAATCGGATCTCTCACCCCGCTACCTCAGGATGGTAATCCCAAGCCAAGATGCTTCAGAGTGCCTGCAGACAAGGCAATAATCAACCGTTTCGGAATCAACAACAAAGGCGTAGCAAATGCGGTGGAGCATTTGAAGAAGGTACGCCCGGAAGTGATTGTAGCAGCAAATATATCAAAAAACACAAGCAGCATAAACGAAGATGCTGCAAAGGACTATGAGAAGTCATTCGGACTTCTTTACGATTTCGTGGACATGTTTGTAGTGAATGTATCATGCCCTAATGTGGTTGGACTCACGTCATTACAAGATATTTCCTTCCTTTCAGACATAGTAGACAGGCTTCTTGATCTAAGAATGTACTACGACACCTACAGGCCTATACTTCTTAAGGTCTCCCCTGATATTTCAAAGGAGCAGCTTGATGACATCATTGACTACTGTCTGAGATCAGGAATAGACGGTATTGTAGCAGGAAATACTACCAGAAGCAGAGAAGGACTGACATTGCCGCAGGAAAAGATCGATCAGATAGGCAACGGAGGCCTTTCAGGAGCGCCTGTACATAAGAAAAATGTAGAGCTTGTGCGCCATATACACCAGAAATCAGAAGGCAAGCTGCCTATCATTGGAGTAGGAGGCATCATGTCTGGAGCTGATGCAAAGGATATGATAGATGCAGGAGCCTCCCTGGTGGAGATTTACAGCGGATTTATATATGAAGGTCCAGGCCTTGTGAAAAAGATCATAAAGCATCTGGAGAATGAAAAAGCATGATATGACGACAGCCTCCATCTGCACAATCGGAGATGAAATCTTGATCGGACAGGTCGTAGACACCAATTCATCCAATATTTCTCTTGCACTTAACTCATTGGGAATCAAGGTTACAAGAATGATTTCCATCGGAGACGACCACGCTGAGATCATTAACAGTCTTGAGAGTGAACTCAGGAGCAATGACATAGTCATCGTAACAGGAGGCCTGGGCCCGACAAAGGATGACATCACAAAGAAGGCCCTTGCAGAACTGTCGCACGCAACTGGATACAAGACAGATGAGACACAGCTGGAGATCGTACGCCGTATCCTCCACTCACGTGGACTTGACGTGCTGGATATAAATCTTGCACAAGCCTCAGTACCAGACACTTGCAAGGTTATCCCAAACAAGCTTGGCACAGCTCCCGTCATGGTCTTCAGCTTTCCTGAGGACAGGTTTGGCCACAAGGCTACTCTTTATTCACTGCCGGGAGTGCCTTTCGAAGCTATCGGGGCACTAAACGATATCCTTGCCGATATCAAATCAAATTATTCATTATCTGACATTTACCATAAAACCGTCATGACTTTTGGCATAGCTGAGTCAGCTTTGTCAAAATTGATTGAGCCGTGGGAAGACAGCCTGCCGCAGGACATGCACCTGGCATACCTTCCTAATGCCCTCACAGGAGTCCGTTTAAGGCTTTCTATATACGGAGGTATACGCGAGGAGGAGGAAACCCGTATTGAGGCGGAATTGGCTAGATTAAGGCCCATTTTGGGCGAATATCTGTATTCCGATCAGGATGACACACTTCAGGAATGCATAGGACGTATGCTTGCAGCTTCAGGAAAGACTGTCAGCGCAGCAGAATCGTGTACAGGGGGCACAATTGCAGCCTTATTTACATCAGTAGCCGGATCATCCGAGTATTTCCTCGGATCAGTGACATCATATGCAAACAGCGTAAAGACAGGCGTGCTGGGAGTACCAGAAGAAACAATAGCAGAACACGGTGCTGTGAGCAGCGAATGTGTGGCAGCAATGGCTGAAGGAGTAAGAAGAATCACAGGAAGTGACTTCTCGGTCGCAACATCAGGCATAGCTGGACCAGGAGGAGGAAGCGAAGATAAGCCTGTGGGTACAGTGTGGATTGGAGTGAGTTCAGGTAATGGTACAAAGACATATAAGATGGTCTTCAAAGGCGATAGAAAACGAAATATCGAGCGCTTTGCAGCCAATGCACTCAACATTTTGAGGATAACTATTGTAAACGAGTTAAATGGTTAATAATTAACCAATAAAACATTTTTGTTTATGATAGAAACATTTTTGTTACATAATATTTGTAAACAATAAGACTTTTTTATACTACATATAATATATTGATTACTAAATAATTAAACAAAAAGAGCCTTATGACTCAACATCAGGAAATTTACGAGAAAAAGAAAAGAAGAATCAGGCTGAACGGCATATTTTACGCGATTATATCCTCTGCCTCATTCGGATTTTCTCCCCTTTTCAGCCTGGGACTGGTGGCTGTCGGCTTAACAAATGCCGACATACTTTCTTATCGCTGGGGGCTGGCTGGAATAGTCCTGATGATATACGCTTTCTGCAAGAAAAAGACACTTCGCTTCAATTCCTTTGATGAAGTCTGGAAGATAATTCTGCTCAGTGCACTGAGAGCAATAACATCTGTCACCCTGCTTATCGGATACGCAAACATATCCAGTGGCATCGCGTCGACCATAAATTTCATGTATCCTGTGATCGTAGCGCTGTGCATGATGTTCATTTTCGGAGAACACAAATCTTTAGTTGACATCGGAGCCATTGCAGTCTCCATATTCGGAGTCTACCTTCTGGCTTCCGGAGACAGTCTGGTGGTAGAAGGAGGAGACACGACTCTAGGACTCACCTGCTCCATAATCTCGGCATTCAGTTTCGCGGCATACTACATCCTCATGAAGCGCCTTCGAGCAGATAAGATTGAGGTCGTGAAATTCACGACCTGGATAATGATACTCAGTGCAGTATACTTCCTGATTGGAGCTGTTATATTTGAAGGTGGCCTGACAATGATTCCGGACACCAAAAGCTGGCTTCTTATTTTAGGTCTGGCACTTTGGTCTACAATGGTATCAAACTTTACAGGAGTAAAGGCAGTCAGACGCATTGGTCCGACAATGACATCTATCCTGGGCGCGTTACAGCCAGTCACAGCTGTGATCCTGGGTGTGGTGTTCCTTAACGAACATCTCTACACGAGATCCCTCATAGGCATACTGCTTATCCTGGTCGCAGTGACGGTAGTCGTGCTGCACCAGAACAAACGCAGACACTGAGTCGGCACTACTGGTCTATAATATTCTGAAAAAGTTATCTGATGCGATCTTACTCAGATCGCTTTCTGTGTACCCCCTTACGCGAAGCTCCTCAAAAAGTACAGGCATCATGGAGATATCCTCCATGCCAGCAGGAGTGACCTCTATTCCGTCAAAGTCGGAGCCTATGCCGACATGATCGATGCCAACAAGAGACACCACATGGTCGATATGGTCTGCAATCAATCGGAAAGACGGACGGGCAAGAGCCATAAGCTCATCCTGTACCTTGTTCCAGGCAGCACGCTTAGTGGAGCTGTAAGGATCTGCAATAAACTCACTCTCAATGCGCTCTCCGTACTTCATAATGCCCGAAGCATCCAGCAAGGCTTTGAATCCTCCGTCCAGGAACAATGGATAGAAGTTTATCTGGATCACTCCCCCTGCTTCAGCAAGGTCTCTGATCATCTGATCTGTCATATTTCGCGGGTGGTCGCACAGAGACCTGCAGCACGAATGTGTAGCTACTGCCGGTCGTGTTGAAGTCTCAAGCACATCATAAAACGATGAATCTGAAATATGGGAAACATCCACCAGCATACCCATACGATTCATGACTCTTACAACATTCTTCCCAAACGGACTAAGGCCTTTCCAGCGGCCTTTATCTGCGCATGAGTCACAAATCTGATTATCTCTGGAATGACAAAGGGTAATGTATCTGACACCTGCTTCATGAAATTCCTCAATCCTGTCCAATGAGTCGCCGAGCGCGGATCCGTTTTCAAGTCCAAGAAAGATAGAAAACAGCCCGTCCTCCTTATGCTGATATGCTTCAGTACGGTTTGTTGCCAGCCTAGCCTTGTCATGATGGAACTTCAGAACGCGTCTTACCCCCTCAAGCATCCTTGAAGCATATATATATCCTTCAGAGGAAGACATGGACGCAGGCACATATAGAGCAAAAAAAGCACCATCGACTCCCCCTCGAGCAAGCTTAGGGAAATCGACGTGTGCATATTTATTGTCAACCGCAAGATCCCTCAGACGAAGGATATGCGACGGTGTATCACAGTGAGAATCAAGAAGAAACATTATTTTCTCTTTGGATCGTCAGCCTTGATAAGGGTTGAATTGACTATTCTCTCCACCTCAATCGCAGGTGTACGCATGAATGTAAGCATAGCACCACCCGTAAGGTTGACCTTCATCTTGTCATAGATGTTGACATGACACTTGGAAGAGCCACTCTGGATCATATATCCCTCTCTGACATCCAGAAGTTCTGCATCTGTCCTTGAATATCCGGCGGCATCCACTGTCAGAGATGACGCAGTTCCTGAAATATGTGACTCAGAACTAGAGGAAGCCTTCACCTCTACAGCCTGCACAGTCGCCTTAAGATCTACATTGGAGCTACCTGACAAGTCTAGTACAGCAACCCCGCCTTTCTGCTCAAGAAACACTGTAGAGGAGTTCTCTGCCGCAAGAGTAAGGGTATTACCCACCTCAAAATCCGCAGATACAACTGCACTGCGTGAAATATCCATTTCTGCTGAGCTGCATGAAACCCTAAGCTGCTGGATGTTCACGTCGTCAGTGGCTGTAAGTGTAAAATCATCGGATCTAAGATTGTCCGAGTGTTTAACCAGGACCTCATCTTTGAAAATCAGTGATTTGATCATAGGCATGTAAATCTCAGCCTCAAGAGTTGGCTGGACTGCACCCTTCTTTTTGAGTTCCTTCTTCAGCTCTTTTGTATACCCTCTTTCATCAAGAACAAGATACAGCGTGCCGTTCTTCTCATAAGCCTGCACATGCGCAGCAATTCTCTCGTCCACATTGACACGGACAGCATAGCGGTCAGAGTTCATAAGCTTCACGACAAACTTATCCTGAACATTCACTGCCGAAAATCTCTCGAACTCCTTTTCTATCACCTTCTGAGGCTGAGCTGATGCCACTGCTCCAAGAAGAAGACATGAGATAATAAAGATAATTGACTTTTTCATATGCATACAATTATTTACCAAGACGCTGTCTTACAGCCTCATACATTAATACCGCTGATGCTACAGACACATTGAGCGATGTGATCTCACCCGCCATCGGAATAGCTGCTTTGTCATCCGCAAGGTCAAGCATGGTCTGAGATATACCCTTTCCTTCTGACCCCATGATGATAGCACAAGGACCTGTCATATCCACGTCATAGATAAGGTTTTCTGTCTTTTCTGTAGCTGCAATGAGCTTGAAACCACTCTGCTGCAGATAGTAAGCAGCAACACGGAGGTTAGGCACCTTGCATGTATCCATTCTCATCAAAGCTCCAGCAGAAGCCTTCACCGCATCAGCGTTGATGGCTGCGCCACCCTTTGCAGGAACGATAATGCCATGACCACCAGCACATTCAAGGCTGCGGGCGATTGCCCCAAGATTGCGGACGTCGCTCACGCCGTCGAGAATAACCAGGAGAGGGTTCTCGCTACGTCCGAGCGCATTATCCACAAGTTGCTCAATATCAACATAATCTATCTGCGAGATATACGCCAGTACACCCTGATGGGCACCACGTACTGCTCTATTAAGTCTCTCTGCAGGAACAAACTGGAACTGAATGTCGTTTTCCTTAAGAAGTTCCATCAACTCTCTGAACTGAGGACCTTCAAGTCCTTGCTTCAGGAGCACCTTGTCAAACTTCTTTCCGGCCCTGACAGCTTCCAACACCGGGTGCATGCCAAACAGATATTGCATTTTATTTTCTTCCATTGCGTTTAACTATTATAGTCAATGTAAAATTCGTGTATTTTGTTTAGATTTTGTGACATTATATGGAAGTGACATGCCACCCACGGCTAGGGGGTGCCTGCTGAAAGCAGGCGGGGGTCACTGGAATATAATGTTACAAAATCAGAAATTTTCGAGTTTTTCATTGAGCTCCGACCACTCCTCCATCTTGTAGTCCAGCTCCCTCTTATTCTCAAGATATGCCCTGGTCAAGTCCATCACATCATCACCCGGACCAGGATTCATAAGCTTCGACTCAATCTCCGCCATCTTTGTTTCATATTCCTCTATCTTCTTCTCCAAGAACGAGATACGATTCTTTATCTTCTTTTCTTCTTTAGATACATATTTCTTAGCCTCATACTCCTGCTTGGCCTCTTCCTTCTTCTGGATCACCTCAGCAGGCTTCTCTTCAGCAGCAGGCTTATAATGTCTCTCAAGCTCAGAAAGAGTCTCAAGTTTACGACGCTCCAGGAACTCCTGTACTCCTCCGAGATGCTCCTTTACCTTACCGTCACGGAACTCATATAGCTTATCCACCAGGCCATCGAGAAAATCACGGTCATGAGAAACGATGATCAATGTTCCATCATAGGCCTTAAGGGCCTGTTTCAAAATATCTTTCGAGCGGATATCCATGTGGTTGGTAGGCTCATCGAGCGCCAGCAGGTTGTATGGCTTAAGCATCAGCTTGGCCATTGCTAGACGTGCTCTTTCACCACCACTCAATACAGCCACCTTCTTGTCTATGTCCTCACCCTTGAAAAGGAATGCTCCAAGAATGTCACGAAGTTTCAATCGGATATCTCCCACAGCAATCCTGTCAAGAGTTCCAAACACAGTGTCGTTCTTGTCCAGGATATCCTCCTGATTCTGAGCATAGTAGCCGATATTGACGTTATGTCCGACCTTTGAATCTCCATTCATCGGATCCAACTCCCTCATGATCACCCTCATAAGAGTAGTCTTACCTTCACCGTTTCTGCCGACCAACGCCACCTTCTCGCCCCTTCTGACTTCTATCTGAGCTTCGTCAAACACGACTTTTGAGCCATATCCTACGCGTAGATCAACACCTTTATATGCTATATCACCCGAGCGTGGCGCAGGCGGGAACTTGACGCTCAATGTAGAACGGTCCTCAATGTCGACCTCGATTCTTTCCAGCTTTTCAAGCTGTTTCACTCGAGACTGCACCTGATTGGACTTTGTAGGCTTGTATCTGAACTTCTCGATAAACTCTTCAGTCTTCTCAATCATCCTCTGCTGGTTCTCGTAGGCAGCCTGCTGCTGTGCAAGACGTTCACGTCTGAGTTCCAGATACTTGCTGTATGGCACTTTATAGTCGTGAATTCGTCCGACCATGATCTCCACGGTGCGGTTGGTCACGTTATCCAGAAACTTCCTGTCATGCGATATAAGCACCAGCGACCCCCTATAATCCTTCAAGTAGCTCTCCAGCCACTCAATGGATTCTATATCAAGATGGTTGGTAGGCTCGTCAAGAAGCAGTACATCCGGTTTGGAAAGAAGGATTTTAGCAAGCTCTATACGCATGTTCCAACCCTGGCTGAAAGTCTCGGTCGGTCTTTCCAGTTCTTCATATTTAAATCCAAGACCGATCAGAGTCTTCTCTGCCATCACCCTTGGATTGTCTGAACGCGTGTATGACAATCTGTCGTTCACTTCGTTCATTCTGACTATAAGTTCGTGATACTCAGAAGATTCATAATCTTCACGCGTAGACAATTCCACTGTAATCCTCTCAAGTTCATCCTCGAGGGCAAACATGTCTGCAAAAGCAGTCATAGCCTCGTCAATGACGCTGCGTCCACGATGATGCTCCATAATCTGAGGCAGATAGCCGATCTTCACACCGCCCGGTACCGCCACCTTTCCGCTTGTCGGACTCTGCAGACCGCATATCAGCTTGAGAATGGTTGACTTACCGGCACCATTCTTTCCTACAAGGCCGATCTTGTCACTCTCGCTGATATGAAAATTGATCTCATTCAGCAGAGTAAAGCCTCCGTATGCGACAGTAAGATTGTTTATAGATATCATAAAACGCTTGATTTCAATTTATTCCACCTTTGCAGGCTTACAAATGAATACACTGAATTCATAAAGAAGATATAGAGGAACTGCAACAACAGCTAAGGAGAACGGGTCTCCGGAAGGAGTTATGACTGCAGCCAATATGACAACAACTAAAATGGCATGCCTGCGAAACTTCACCATAGTCTGCTTCGTCAGGATTCCGAGTGAGGACAAAAGTGCTACAATAGTCGGGAATTCGAACACGATGCCGAATGTGAGCACCATAGACGTCAGCAAAGAGATGTATGACGAGAGCGAAAACGTGTTCGGAACTGCACTGCTCACCTGATAGTCCGCAAAGAAATTCAGCATCAAAGGGAAAATCAGAGTATATCCTACCGTCACACCTAGATAGAACAGCACAGAAGCAAACAGAAATGCATTCCTGACCTTTCTTCTCTCGTTGTCATACAATGCAGGAGCAATGAACTGCCACACCTTATATATAATGTATGGACAGGTCAAGACCAAGGCGCACAGGAAAGCCATCTTCATGTGAATCATGAACTGAGCCGTCACCTCAATATTGACCAAAGACAACGAAACATCGGCTCCTATCCACTTATAGAGAAAGAAATCTCCCTTGGATGGAGCCAGAATCAGACCATCAAACAGAAAATCCTTGAAAGCAAAAAGACCGACAGCCGCAACAAGAACTACCAGGACTATACGGAATATGCTCTTCTTAAGTTCATCCAGATGATCCCAGAATGTCATTTCACCAGAATCAGACACAGCAGAAGACTATTTTTCCGATTCTATGTCCTTCTTGATCTCCTTAGCCTCTTCTTCAACTCCGTTCACTCCGTCCTTGAAGGCCTTGACACCCTTACCCATTCCCTTCATCAGTTCAGGAATCTTCTTACCTCCGAAGAGAAGTAAAACAACCAGGGCAATGATCACCCACTCCCACATACCGATTGCAAGCGGCATCATAAACAATGTAGTCATAATATCAGTTATTAATATGTTCTTTAAAAATATCCAGGATCATCTGAGGACAACGGATGGGACGTCTGCTTGAAGCATCGATGAACCCCATGGTCACAGAGCCGCTGCTGAGAAGCTGATCGTCCTGATTGTAAATCTCAGTATGCACAGTCAATCTCGCCCTTGGCATTTCATTCATAAAAGTCACCACCCTCAATCTGTCACCAAGCCTTGCCGGGATACGGTATTTACAGTCGACTGCCGTTATCGGCATCATGACTCCCGCCTCCTCTATCTTGTGCATTGGCAGACCCACCTCCTTGAGCATAGCCATCCTTCCGCTCTCAAAATATCTGATGTAATTTGAGTGGTGGACTATGCCCATTTGGTCGGTTTCATAGTACTGTACGTCTAAATAAAGCTCAAATTTCGACATAATAAAATTGCTAACACCTCTAACAACTATGTTTTATTAGTTGCCTTTCAGCGCATTAAGCGTAGCAGTGATACTTTCAATCTTTGAGAGTGAATCAGCCTCTTTTTTACGCTCCACAGCCACTACAGCCTCTGGTGCATTGGCCACGAAACGCTCATTCGAGAGTTTCTTACGTACGCTGTCAAGGAATTTCTGCTGATAAGCAAGTTCTGCCTCGAGCTTGGCAACCTCCTCTTCAACATTGATAAGACCGGTGAGAGGAACGAACATCTCAACAGTTCTCACCATGAATCTCTGAGCTGTAGAAAGGTCACCTTCTGCCTCGCCAACTGTTACATTTGCCAGCTTGGTCACCACTGGAAGGACCTCTGCAGGGAATGCACCCTTGATCTTGAGATCGAGAGCCTCACGTGGTGAAAGGTTCTTGCTCTGACGGATGTTACGCACACCGGCAACAGCCTCGCATGCCATCTCGAATGCAGCGATGAAGTCAGCATCGTAAGCCTTCGCCTGTGGATAGCGCTGGTTCATGATAGTCTCCCCTTCCTTACGCTCAGCCATGTTCTGCCAGAGCTCCTCAGTGATGAACGGCATGATAGGGTGGATCATCTTGAGAAGAGCATCAAAGAAGCCGATTGTTGCGTCGTATGTAGCTTTGTCGATGCCAGCACCGTATGCAGGCTTGATAGCCTCGAGATACCATGCGCAGAAATCATCCCAGAAGAACTTGTATATTGTCATGAGCGCATCAGAGATACGGAACTTAGAGAAATGATCCTCTACAGTCTCAACCACCTGGCTGAGCTTGTTGTCAAACCACTTCACGGCCACTGCAGAAGCCTCAGGCTGCTGTGCTGCTGCATCTACCGTCCAACCTGTCACGAGACGGAACGCATTCCATACCTTGTTGTTGAAGTTACGTCCCTGCTCGATCTGTGACTCATCGTAAAGGATGTCGTTTCCTGCCGAGCTGCAGAGAAGCATACCGAGTCGCACTGCGTCAGCACCGTATTTTGCGATAAGGTCGAGCGGGTCAGGAGAGTTTCCAAGGGTCTTTGACATCTTGCGGCCGAGCTTGTCACGCACGATACCGGTAAGATATACATTACGGAAAGGAACATCGTTCATGAACTCGTTTCCAGCCATGATCATACGTGCCACCCAGAAGAAAAGGATATC
>JAEIGA010006861.1_pt1 | contig 17304 bp, 10 predicted proteins | sample 9270691 | NCBI WGS metagenome assembly JAEIGA01 (sample SAMN17057246, study PRJNA624740) | gut metagenome | biome: biome; isolation source: fecal sample | host: Bos grunniens | place: China: Xizang | collected 2019 | reverse complement strand
TTTCAATTTCTGCAAACATTTGGTCGCGCTCAGTATTGAGATGGTTTAGCCGTTGAATAAAACTTTGTTGTGTCATTGCAATTACTAGAGCATCAATTGCATGGTGGCGGTGATCAATACGTTTGCTCCACCCCACAATTCGTTCTTCTTTATGTATCTGACCTTTGTGGTCAAATTCGACTATCTCAGTTAATTCACCTTTTCGATATCGGTCAATATTTAGATTATGCAGCACCATGTCATAACCCCACACTCGTCGCACAAAATCAGTAACACTACCTGTGGTTGTGTGAACATCTTTGCATATTTGTTTAAGTATTTCAACCGATTTGCGTGAAATATATTGACTTAATCTTAAATCTCTATCAATAAAATCGGTAGGAATTTCCGATGCAGTAGTTAAGAGCCTATCTCTTTTTGTCTTAGAAATGCGATGTTCTTTGAAGGCTTCATCAATTCGTGTGAGATATCTTTGAAATGCATCTTCACTTTTTGATTTCATAAAGTCATAACCAGTCATATTTCCTTTTGATGCATTACATTTTCTACAAGCACATACTTTATTAGAGAAACTATCATCAAAGAATAATGAGCGCGGTATAATATGCTCAATTTCTACATCAAATCCATTTAGAAATTCAGCGGCTGAAACACGTTCTCCACAATAAAAACAACATTCTTGTGATTCTTGCCACATCCGGTATTTTTGAACGCGATTGCGAGATACTTTTACTCCATCAAATTCAAGAATTTTTGCTTTAATTGCTTCATTCTCTCTTTCGCGAGCTCGCATATTTTTATCCATTGATTCTCGTTCATCTTTGCTCATTTTTAATTCACGAGCAAGTTCTACCCTTATGGTGTCGGGCTTGCCATATTTGTCAATTATGGCATTGACCACATTTACCATCTGATTTAGAATCTTTTCAACAATAGGTTGTCTTAATTCATTTTTTTGAATTTGTGGCAGTTTTTCTAATAAAATTCTAACTTCATTTTCCTCTTTAGTCAAACTATCGGAATGTCTAAATCCTGCATGGGAACAAGCATCACTATACATTTCTCCATTTTGTAAAAATGGAAGTATTCGTCGCATAGCTTTTGCCGATTTATTTCCATAACCAGGTTTTATAAAATCAATTTTGTATAAATTGTTGATTGTTTCTTCATCGGTTATGCCAAATGATTCAATCAATGTTTTCTTTAGCTCATTTTTGTCTTGAATTGAATATATAGCATGCCATAATTTATATAAAGGTTCTTCGATAAAACTATGATTAATAATTGGAATAATTTCGCCCGTATCTTCATCTACTAATCCTGAATCGCATTGAGATAGATTAAATTCTAGGAGTTTGTTAATTTTATCGACAGGTAGAGACGCTAATGCTTTTTTTAATTGATTTTTTGTAGTATTACCTTGCAATCCTTTTCCAATTGCTTTACCTCCCCACCAACCTTCTTTTGCGGATATGCCAAGAATTTTATAAAGGTCTTTAATCCCTAATTTTTCATTGTTGTCAAGATGTTCAAACATTAGTTTGCGATGTTCTTGTGTGATGGGAAATTTCTCATTATTACGATTTGTGAGATTAATATTGTTTATTGATTCCCATACTTTACACACTTGAAACAGTGGAGATGTGCGAGGAGCAACTTTAGGCCCATCAAAGACAATCTCACCTTTTGCATTGCGATATTCTTTCTTTTCAAATTCGCAGATAGAAACAAGATGCTTGCACGATTTTAGACCTCTTTGATAGAAAATAATTTCATTACGCAAACGATTGATTACTTGTTCAGTAAATATCTCTGGATAAAACTCTTTTTGTACCTTTATAATTTGGTCAAACTCCTCTTCGTATGCTTTGCGTGGAAATACTTGTTCTTTTATGCGATAAGTGTAAAATACACCTTTATCGGTTCTAATTTCAGAAGATTTTAATTGTTCTGCAAAATATTGACCAATAGTTTGTCCTCTCTCAATAATCAATGCATGTCGTTTATTGACATTTGAAACATATTCTCGTTGTTTAGAATCTCCTCCTTCATCGGCTTTAGCATGTTTATAACCTCTGCGCTGATTTATATGGTATAGTACGCGACCAATTTCAGGCAAAGTTAGTTTTTTCCCAGGAGTTGCAGCATCTGCTCTTAATTGCCATAAATCTAATACTGGGAGTTTAATTAGTTGTTCATCTGGCAACATTCCCAATCCTCTAAATGCGATAGTGAGATTTTCTCGACGTTGCTGATATCTGAAATATCCTTTTCGGGCTGTACGCTTTTCTGTTCTCTTTTGATTTTTTGTTATAGCTTTACCAGTTGTAAATTCATTTGTGTCATCAGCTGATAAGGGTACAATACGGCTACCCATTGCTACAATTTCTATAGGGTTATTATTGTTGTCAACTTCAATTAGACTCCATCCCATAGAGCCAACGCCAAGGTCTATACCTAATATTCTTTTCATGGAATTTGTTATTGTATGTGTTTAAGATAAGTTTTTTACAAATTTAATAAAAAAGATTTGATTTTATTTGATTTATTAAAAATTGTGAGTAATTTTGTGATACTAATTTGATGCAAATCACAATAAGGATTATTCCGTTGTGAAAACATTTAGGTTCCCCTCGTCCTTTATCGGGGGGATTTTTTTATCCCCCATAGCTGACATAGAGGACATAAAAGAATTAGAACTCTCAAATCGCCCTTCTTTGAAAAATATTCTCGTCCACTAAAATACGCCCCTCAAATCTCTCAATTATCAATTCTCAACTTATAAACATGTACTTTTGTGCTTTTGTCGCCCCCTCTCTTATGTCATTCTGAAAAATTCTGTCAATCTGTCTAAAATTGTGCATTATCGCAGTTATTCCCCTTTTGGGTGTATTAACTTTGCACCATGAAACTTTAATCTTTAATTATTATAACTATGAAAACGCTTAAAAATCATCTAAACATCAATAGTGTGTGGTCAACTGTTCGTTCTCTATTGTTGGCCAATAGTATATCTTCTTCTAACGCTCTTAATGCAGCGGTGGCTCGCAATCTTCGTGGCGACTACTCTCTCGGCGAGTTTTCCGACCCTGTGTTGTTGAAAATTCAGCAACAAGTAATCTATCGCATCAAGCGATTAATAGAATATGAAACAAAACTCGAGCTCAATGAACAGCAATATGCTGCTGCATGCACCCCTTCTCAAACAAAAACGAGTGCATCGCCAAGCGACACACTCGAGTCAGCTCCACATACAGTGGATTATGTTGAGGTCACCCCACATAAGGGCAATCGTTTGTCAAATTCAACGCGTCACACAAGTTGTTTATCTTCACAGCGCAACACTCGTCCAGGGAATTGCTCCATAAGCGACAGATTGTGCGTAGCCATCACCACAGCAGTGCCATTCTTCGCAATCTCATGCAAGTGGTTGACTATTTGTTCGCTTGTTGAAGGGTCTAGATTCCCAGTTGGCTCATCAGCAAGAATGAGACGAGGACTATTGAGCAATGCACGAGCAATCACAATGCGTTGTTGCTCACCCCCCGATAGTTCATGAGGCATTTTATAATTCTTATTGAGCATACCCACCTGTTTCAATACCTCCTCGATGCGAGCATCAATCTCTTGTGTCTTTTTCCACCCAGTAGCTTCAAGCACAAACCGAAGATTATCATACACATTACGGTCGGTTAGTAATTGGAAATCTTGAAACACAATACCTATCTCTCGACGCAACATTGGTATATGTTTTTTCTTGATTTTGGCAAGATTATAGTCAAACACTTGTGCTTCGCCACTCTCAATGGGGATTTCGCTATACATCGACTTGAGCAAACTGCTCTTGCCACTACCCACTTTCCCTATAAGGTAAAGAAACTCACCCTCATGCAGTTCAAACGACACATTCTTAAGCACAAGGTGCTCCTTGCGCAAAATCTCTACATTGCTGTATTTTACAATCGGTTCCATCGGTTGGATTATACGTGTATATAGTGGAAAATAAGTTGTTTACTCTTTGTGGCGTTTTACGAGTTCTTCAGCAAGGTCCTCAATGCGATAGCCCTTTGATGTGAGGAGTACAATGAGGTGATATATCATATCCGAAGCCTCATAAATCAATCTGTCGTCGGTGCCATTTGTAGCCTCAATAACAGTCTCTACAGCCTCCTCGCCCACCTTTTGGGCCATGCGGTTGATGCCGCTATTAAACAATGAGGTGGTGTATGACCCTTCGGGCATTTCATCATAACGACGTTGAATGAAATCTTGGAGATAACGGAAAAACTCCACTCCCCATTCATTCTTTTCGCCCCAACAGGTGTCAGTGCCAGTGTGACATACAGGTCCTACAGGCTTTACCTTAATCAATAGAGTGTCGTGGTCGCAATCCTCTTGAATTGACACCACGTTGAGAAAATTGCCACTCTCCTCACCCTTAGTCCAAAGGCGATTCTTTGTGCGACTGAAAAAAGTTACTTTACCCGTTTCGAGAGTCTTATTATATGCTTCTTCATTCATAAAACCGAGCATCAACACATTCTTAGTGCGTGCATCTTGAATTATGGCAGGAACGAGTCCTTGCATCTTATTGAAATCAATACTCATTGTATATGGTCGTTTTTTATAGTCTAACAGAAATATTTCTTTTGCAAAGATACTCTTTTAATTCATTAATCGGTATCTCATTGAAGTGAAAAATGCTCGCAGCGAGCGCAGCATCGGCTTTCCCATGGGTGAATACATCATAAAAATGGTCATAGTCACCAGCTCCACCCGATGCAATTACTGGAATGCTCAGTGTGTCGTGAAGCATTGCTAATGCGTCGTTGGCAAACCCTGTTTTCACTCCGTCGTGGTCCATGCTGGTAAATAAAATCTCCCCAGCACCACGTTCCTGTGCCTCGTGAGCCCACTCTATAAGCTTGCGACCAGTTGACACGCGCCCACCATTGATGTAACACACCCATTCGTCACCCTCTCGGCGCGCGTCAATAGCTGTGACACACACCTGATTGCCAAATCTTCGTGCTATGCCATCAATAAGGTCGGGATTTCGTAGCGCAGCCGAGTTGATAGAGATTTTATCGGCTCCAGCGTTGAGCAGTTTCTCTACATCTTCCACTTGGTTGATGCCACCCCCTACGGTAAACGGAATGCTCACATTCTCAGCCACACGGCGCACAAGGTCGATAAACGTCTTGCGCCCCTCGTGCGACGCAGTGATGTCGAGATACACAAGCTCGTCGGCACCATCATCGCTATATTTCTTGCCAAGAGCTACAGGATCGCCAGCCTCACGGAAGTTCACAAAGTTGACCCCTTTTACAGTCTGACCATCTTTTACATCAAGGCATGGTATGATACGTTTTGCAAGCATCGTAAGTAGTTATTGCTGTGATAAATTGAATTGTTCTAACTCTTTGATTGTGATGCGATTTTCATAAATTGCTTTCCCCACAATCACTGCAGGCACTCCAGCATTGGCAAGCGCCTCAATGTCGTGCATAGAACTCACACCACCACTGGCTATGAGATATAAATTGGGCATCTCAGCGAGCATCTCTTTGTATAACCCAATTGATGGGCCTGTGAGCATGCCATCTACATTAATGTCGGTAGAGATAACTTTATTGATGCCTTTTGCCATGTAGTCTTTTACAAATGGGATAATGTCGAGGTCGCTATCATCAATCCACCCTGAGGTTGAAATCTTTCCGTTGCGAGTGTCAGCGCCGAGGATAATCTTTTCGCTACCATATTGGTCAATCCACCCTTGGAATGTAGCAGGATCTTTCACGGCTATACTCCCGCCAGTAATCATCGCTGCGCCACTCTCAAAGGCTATGCGAAGGTCGTCATCGCTTTTCAATCCACCACCAAAATCGATTATGAGATTGGTGCTGTTGGCGATGCGTTCAAGCACACGATAGTTGACGATGTGGCTCGATTTTGCACCGTCGAGGTCAACCAAGTGTAGGCGCTTACAACCTGCGTCTTCCATCATGCGAGCAACCTCAAGAGGGTCCTCGGCATAGATAGTTTTGCGATCGTAGTCACCTTTGGTAAGTCGCACACACTTGCCATCGATAACGTCTATTGCAGGGATTATCTCAATCATAGTTCAATGAAGCTTTTAAGAATTTGTTCCCCTATATCTCCACTCTTTTCGGGGTGAAATTGAGTGGCATAAAAATTGTCTTTGTGCAACGCGGCACTATAAGGTAAAATATAGTCGGTTGTGGCTACAGTAGCATCATTTACAGGTACATAGTAACTGTGGACATAATATACATACTTGCCGTTGAGGTTGGTAGGAATGAAATCCTCTTTGGTGAGTGAAATTGTGTTCCACCCCATGTGTGGAATTTTGAGGTCGCTTTGTGTTGCGTCAAATCGTTTTACGTCAACATCAAAGATGCCAAGGCAATCCACATCTCCCTCCTCTGAATGTCGGCACATAAGTTGCTGACCAATGCAGATGCCCAACACTGGTTGGGTAAGACTCTTTATGACCTTATCAAGACCATGTGCACTGAGGTACTCCATCGCACTGCGAGCCTCCCCCACGCCAGGGAAAATCACTTTGTCGGCACTGCATATCTCGTCGGGGTCATCAGTTACAATTGCCTCATAACCAAGACGACGAAGCGCACATTCTACCGAGAAGTTGTTGCCAGCATTATATTTTATTATAGCAATTTTCATATTAAATAACTATGACAGAGATACAAAGGTGCAAGTTCTTTATATACGTTAGCGTTATGCTCTTGTGTACTATGTCAAAAACTTAGCTGAATACTACAGTTTTGTTGTTGTAGGTGAGAATTTTGCGTTGTATATGTTTCTCTACTGCGCGAGAGAGAACGATTTTTTCCAAGTCGCGACCTTTCTTCACCAAGTCGTTAATTGTATCTTTGTGAGTGATGCGCACGATGTCTTGCTCGATGATAGGACCAGCATCAAGCTCAGTTGTAACATAATGGCTTGTTGCACCAATGAGTTTCACCCCACGATCGTAGGCTGCATGGTAGGGTTTTGCACCCACAAATGCAGGGAGGAATGAGTGGTGAATGTTGATAATGCGATTTGGGTAACGGTTGATGAAGTTTTCGGATAGAACTTGCATGTAGCGTGCCAATACAATGAAGTCGATTTGATAACGGTCGAGGATTTCAAACTCAAGCGCTTCCATCTCCTCTTTGTTTTGACGAGTTACAGGGATCACCTCGTAAGGAATGTTGAATTGGTCGGCTACCGATTTGAGGTCGGGGTGATTGCTTATAATCACAGGGATTTCCACATCCCACTCCCCTGCCACATAGCGAGCAAGAATATCGTAGAGACAGTGCGACATCTTTGACACAAAGAGTGCCATGCGTCGTGGACGGTCGGTGAAAGTTAATCGATATGTTACGTTGTAACGGTTGGCATAGAGTGTGTCGAAATATTCTTCAATTTTGTCGGCGGGAATAACGAAGTTTTCCAAGTCCCACTCTACTCTCATATAAAATACTCCATTTTCTTTGTCAACATATTGGTCGAGGTATAGAATATTACCACCATTGGTGTTGATAAATTCAGTAATTACGGCGATGATGCCCGGTTGGTCGGGGCAATGCATGAGCAATATCGCACTATTTTGTCGTTTCTTTTCCACTATATATGTAAATGTGTTGATTGAAACGCAAAGATAAGTAAAAATAATCAATTTGCAAACAAAATGCTAATATTTGGCGCGAAAATCTAAAAGAATAGTAATTATTTTGCAAAATACTGTGCAGATTGTAATTAAAAAGTTTCTCTATGTAGAAAAATGGTTGGATGGATGAAGCGTTGTTGTTATAACGTCAAATCCCCCGCTAATGGTGGCATTTGCGAGGGATTATAAGTTAAATATAAGTAATTTTAGTTGCCTAATTCGGAGAGGAATTTAATGCGTACGAGGCGAATGTCTTCTTCGGAATATTCGGGACCAAGTTCTTGAACGGCTTCTTTAATACCATCGCTTTCGCTTTCGCGGAAATATTCAAAGATGTCATCGAGGTGGTCTTCATCCATAACTTCGTCGATAAAGTAGTCGATGTTGATTTTGGTTCCAGAATAGACGATTGCTTCAATTTCGTCAAGAATTTCGCTATATTCAAGACCTTTAGATGAAGCAAGCTCGTCGAGAGGTATTTTGCGATCAATGCCTTGAATGATAGATATTTTCACCTTGCTCTTGTTTGCAACGCTACGCACACGGAGGTCTTCGGGACGTTCGATTTCGTTTTCGTCAACGTGAGTTTTTATGATTTTGATAAATTCAGCTCCGTAGCGTTTTGCTTTGCCAGCCCCTACCCCTGTGATGTTTTGTAGTTCTTCCATAGTGATGGGATAAGTGGTTGCCATTGCTTCAAGCGATGGGTCTTGGAAGATTACATAAGGGGGTAACTCATGTTTTTTTGCGATTTTTTTGCGAAGGTCTTTGAGTATTGCGTAAAGTTCGGGGTCAACGGCACATGACGCACCACCTTTGATTGCCACTTCGTCGTTATAATCGTTAAATTCGTTATCTTCAACGATTTTGAATGACTGTGGGTGTTGTGCAAACTCTTGACCAAGTGGGGTGATTTTTAGGAGTCCGTAGTTTTCGATGTCACGGTCGAGGTATCCTGCGATAATTGCTTGGCGAATGACTGCATTGATAAGTTTTTCATCTTCGTCTTTGGCGCAAGCGAATACGTCGAGGTCGTCGTGGCGATATGAACGCACGTTATTGGTAGTTTTGCCGCGCATTACGTTTATTACGTGGTCGGCTTTGAATTTTTCTTTTAGTGCATTTATAGTTTCAAGTACGGCGAGCAACATGTCGCGTGCTTCAACTTTCTTTTTGGGGTTGAGGCAGTTGTCGCAGTTGCCACAATAGTCACTGGGGAATTCTTCGCCAAAGTAGTGAAGAAGCGATTTGCGTCGACACACTGAAGATTCGGCGTATGAGGCTGTTTCAATGAGTAATTGTTTGCCAATTTCTTGTTCAGAGATAGGTTTGCCCTGCATAAATTTTTCCATTTTTTGGAGGTCTTTATGCGAATAGAATGTGATGCACTGCCCTTCTCCACCATCGCGACCTGCACGACCAGTCTCTTGATAATATCCTTCGAGAGATTTTGGCATGTCGTAGTGGATTACGAAACGCACATCTGGTTTGTCAATGCCCATGCCGAATGCGATTGTGGCTACGATTACATCTACTTTTTCAAGGAGGAATGCATCTTGATTTTCAGAGCGTGTAGCGCTATCCATGCCTGCATGGTAGGCTAATGCTTTGATGTTGTTGACTTGAAGCATTTCGGCAAGTTCTTCTACTTTTTTGCGACTTAGACAGTAGATAATGCCCGATTTACCTTCTTGGCTTTTGATATATTTGATTATATCGCGATCGGTATTTTGAGTTTTTGGACGTATCTCGTAATAGAGATTTTGACGATTGAATGATGACTTGTAAACATCGGCGTCTTGCATACCGAGGTTTTTCTGAATATCGTGTTGCACCTTGGGTGTTGCCGTTGCTGTTAATGCAATGACTGGGCGTGTGCCGATTTCGTTGATAATAGGTCGAATACGGCGATATTCGGGGCGGAAATCGTGTCCCCATTCAGAGATACAGTGAGCTTCGTCAATGGCGTAGAATGATATGGGTACGGTTTTGAGAAACTCTATGTTTTCCTCTTTAGTGAGTGATTCGGGTGCTACATATAGCAATTTTGTTTTCCCTTCAATAATGTCGCTTTTGACTTGGTCGATTGCGGTTTTGTTGAGGGATGAATTGAGGAAGTGGGCAATGTTATCGTCTTCGCTAAAATTGCGCATTGCATCGACTTGGTTTTTCATCAATGCAATGAGTGGCGAAATGATGATTGCTGTGCCCTCCATGAGCAATGCCGGAAGTTGATAGCATAGAGATTTGCCACCACCTGTGGGCATCAACACAAAGGTGTCGCGACCTTCGAGAAGGCTTGTCATAATTGCCTCTTGGTTGCCTTTGAATTTGTCAAATCCAAAATGCATTTTTAGTGCATCATAAAGGCGATTTTTGTTGAAATTGCTCATGTGTTAAAGTTTAGTTGGTTAATTGGTTGCGCGTTGGTTGCGATTATTTGATTACTGATGTATCGAAGTTGGCTGCTTGTAGTTTTTCGACTGCATATTGTCGAGTTACCTCAAACTCTTTTATGTTGGTCGATGGAATGTCGTACATGGCGTCAATCATGATTGATTCAACGATTGAACGAAGTCCACGGGCTCCGAGTTTGAACTCAATGGCTTTATCAACGATGAGTTCAAGTGCATCGGGTGCAAATGTTAATGACACGTTGTCCATTTCAAAGAGTTTTTTATATTGACGAATAATTGCGTTTTTGGGCTCAGTGAGCACTCGTAGCAATGCGTCTCGGTCGAGTGGATCAAGATGCGTCAATATAGGTAAGCGTCCGATGATTTCGGGGATAAGTCCAAATGATTTGAGGTCTTGAGGTGCGATATATTGAAGATAGTTGTCGCGTTTAACTCGTTGACGTGCAGAGTCGGTAGAGTATCCAACAACGTGGGTGTTGAGGCGTTGAGCGATTTTTTGCTCAATACCATCAAATGCTCCGCCACAAATAAATAATATATTTTTTGTGTTGACTGGAATCATTTTTTGCTCGGGGTGTTTGCGACCGCCTTGAGGTGGCACGTTTACGATTGAGCCCTCGAGGAGTTTGAGCAGACCTTGTTGTACACCTTCACCGCTTACGTCGCGAGTGATTGATGGGTTGTCGCCTTTGCGTGCGATTTTGTCAATCTCATCAATGAATACAATCCCTTTTTCGGCTTTTTCTACGTTATAGTCGGCCGCTTGAAGGAGACGGGTGAGAAGGCTTTCAATATCTTCGCCTACATAACCAGCTTCGGTCAAAACAGTAGCGTCAACGATGGTAAATGGCACGTCGAGGAGTCGAGCAATGGTTTTGGCAAGAAGTGTTTTGCCAGTACCTGTGTGCCCTACGAGAATAATGTTACTTTTTTCAATATCGACATCGTCATCGGTATTTTGAGCGAGTCGTTTGTAGTGGTTATAGACGGCAACTGAGAGATATTTCTTTGCAGCGTCTTGTCCAATTACGTATTGATCAAGGAAGTCGTTAATTTCGCGAGGACGAGGCACTTTGTTGAGGTCGGTTGCGGCTGCAGCTTTTGCTGTTTCCTTGGCTTCGGTGTGATATTCTCCAAGCATTTCGTGGATTTGATCGATACACTCGGCACAAATGTAGGTCTCCCCTAATGCCGAAGGCACGAGGACTTCGCTCATGTCGGATGGGCGACCACAGAAGGAACATTTTATAGAATTCTTTTTAGCCATCTATTAATGTTGTGCTTTAGTGAGTACATTATCAATCATGCCGTATTCTTTTGCTTCGGCTGCAGTCATCCAGTAGTCACGGTCAGAGTCGCGTTCGATTTTGTCAAATGCTACGCCTGAGTGGTCAGAAATGATTGTGTATAGTTCTTTTTTGAGTTTTTGAATTTCGCGAGCTGTGATTTCGATGTCAGATGCTTGTCCTTGTGCACCACCCATTGGTTGGTGAATCATTACGCGCGAGTGTTTAAGAGCAAAGCGTTTGCCTTTCTCACCTGCAACAAGGAGCACTGCTGCCATTGATGCAGCCATGCCTGTACAAATAGTGGCAACGTCACTAGTGATATATTGCATTGTGTCGTAAATACCAAGACCTGCATAAACTGAACCACCAGGAGAGTTGATGTAAATTGATACATCACGAGTTGGATCGGCTTGATCGAGATAAAGGAGTTGTGCTTGAATCACGTTGGCTGTGTAGTCGTTTACATCGGTGCCGAGGAAGATAATGCGGTCCATCATCAAACGAGAGAATACATCCATTTGTGCAACATTGAGTTGACGTTCTTCAATGATTGTTGGGTTGATGTAGCTTGAAGTGATGTTGGCAGATGTTGCTGACATATATTGGTCGATAGCAAGACCGTTCATGCCAAGGTGATTTACAGCAAATTTTCTAAAATCGTTGTTATTCATAATCTTTTTACCTTATTAATAAATGGAATTGGAAGCGTGGTTTGTCAATAGCAAATCTGGCTTCTTAATTCAAAGTTACGAATAAAAAATTAATTTCAATAAAAAAAGTAATTAAAAATTGTAAGTGTAGTGGATTTTTTTGTTGCTCAATGTGTGTAATTAAGGATTATGAGGTTGTATTTTATGCAAAGGGTGTGTGTTTATAAAAAAAGAGTGCCTTTTGGGCACTCTTTAGATGTGTATGTAAGAAAACGATTATTGAGCGTTTTCAGCGATAGTTTTGAATTCTTCGATTGAAACTGATTTAGCTTCGATTTTAGCTGTTTGTTTAATAGCTTCGAAGAGTTTCATGTCACCAGCTTCTTCAATGATGCGAGAGCGAGAATTTTTGTCTTCGAGAATGCGTTTAGCGTAATCAGCGAGCATGTCGTCTTCAACGTTTGTCATGCCATATTGTGCGAATTGTTGACGTGCAATAGCTTTGGCGTGGTTTGTAACGTCAGCTTCTTCGATTTTTACTTCAGCTACAGCAGCGATACGTTCTTTAATGAGTTGCCATTTGAGTGATGGAATCATTTTTTCAAATTCAGCATCGATGTTTTCAGCAGTAAGACCTTCGTTGCGACGAACTAACCATTTTTTGAGGAATTCTTGTGGGAGTTCGAAGTTGCCATATTGTTCAACGAGAGCTTTTTCGGCTTGCATGTGGAAAAGAAGTTCGCTATTGCCAGAGATTTGAGCTGAAATCATTTCTTTGATAGCATTGAAATATTCTTCTTCGTTGTTTACTTTATCTGGTCCGAAGAGGTTTTTGTAGTATTCTTCGTTGAGTTCGGCTGGTTTTACAACGATAATTTCAGAAATAGACATTTCGAAGTTAGCTTTAGCTTCAGCAGCTTTTTCTTTATCGGTGTTGAGCATAGAAGCGAGGCGTGTAACATCACCTTCGCAAGCGTTCCAAGGGTTGAAAACAACTTTATCGTTAAGTTTTTTACCGATGAATTTATCGGCTTCTTCTTTAGATTTGAGATACATAGGAGCGATGATGCCACTAACAACTTGGATAGCGTCTTCGCCTTCTTTTACAGTGCCATCTTCGTTAAGTTCCATGATTGAACCTTTAACAAGAGCTTTTTCGTCAACTTCTTCTCCAGGGACTTGATTGCCAAAGCGTTCGCGGAAGTTAGCGTCTTGCTCGTCAATCATTTCTTTTGAAACTTCGATGTTGTAGTAAGGGAGTGTTGTTCCAGCGAGGTCAACGTTGATTTCGGGAGTTAAACCGATTTCATATTCAAAAGTGTAGTTAGCGTCGTCGAGGTTGATTTCTTTAACTTCAACAGGAAGTGGCTCGCCGAGGATGCCGAGTTGATTTTCGCGGATATAGTTAATAACAGCTTCGTAAACTTCTTGGTTGATGACGTCGCTTTTTACTTGTTTGCCAAAACGGCGACGAAGTTGGTCGATAGTAACGTGACCTTTACGGAACCCAGGGAGAGTGTGAGTCTTGCCAATGCGTTTGAGTTCAGCCGTTACTTTGTCTTTGTAGTCATTTTCTTCAATCGCTACGGTGATTTTACCATTAACGTTGTCGATTTTTTGAATAGATACGTTCATAATTTTTTATATTGTTTTCGTGTTTAATTTTCAATTAACGTGCAAAGTTAATCTTTTTATTTGGGTTTAGCAAATTCTGATAGTAAAATAGAATGGCATAAATGTGTGGAGAGAGATAAAATGTTTAATGTTGAAAAAATCTTAATTTTTGCGTCTTAATATTCAATTAAATACATTATCTTTGTGGCTTAATTGAAATAATAGTATACTATCACCATAAAAACTTATTAGAAAATGGTAATTTTCTTCAAAAAAGGCGCAAGTTTAGTCTATGCCGTAGAATGTGATCACAAGTTTTCAGATGCTGAAAAGGAAAAACTTTCATGGCTATTTGATGGCGCAAAACCTCTTTCAAGTACGTCGTTGAAGGGTCGTTATGTAGGTCCTCGCAAAGAGATGATTACTCCATGGAGTACAAATGCTGTAGAAATCACTCAAAACATGGGTATTCAAGGCATCACTCGCATTGAACAATTTGAATTGTCACGTGATGAAGAGCCTAAGTTTGACAAAATGTTGCAACGAGTGTATGAAGGTCTTAATAGCAAGACTTTCACCATTGTAAAAACTCCAGATCCTATTGTATATATCGATGACATTTCGGAATATAACAAAGCTGAAGGGCTTGCATTGAGCGAAGATGAAGAACAATATCTTCGTGATTTAAGTGCAAAATTGGGACGACCTTTGACTGATAGTGAGGTGTTTGGTTTCTCACAAGTAAACTCAGAGCACTGCCGTCATAAAATATTCAATGGAACATTTGTGATTGATGGTGAAGAAAAACCTATGTCGTTATTTAAGTTAATTAAAAAGACTTCACAAGAGAATCCAAATGGATTAGTATCGGCATATAAAGACAATGTGGCTTTTGTGAAAGGGCCAAAAGTGGATCAGTTCTACCCTATCAATCCAGATAAACCAGATTATTTTGAGGTTAAGGATTTGGATACTGTGATTTCACTTAAAGCAGAAACTCATAATTTCCCAACAACTGTTGAACCTTTTAATGGTGCGTCAACTGGTACTGGTGGTGAAATTCGTGACCGTCTTGGTGGTGGTAAGGCAAGTTTGCCAATTGCAGGTACAGCAGTTTATATGACTTCATATCCTCGCATGAGCGAAGAACATCGATGGGAATTGATGATGAATCCACGTGTGTGGTTGTATCAAACTCCATGCGACATTCTTATTAAAGCATCAAATGGTGCGTCGGACTTCGGTAATAAATTTGGTCAACCCCTTATTTGTGGTTCACTTCTCACTTTTGAACATGATGAAAATGGCAAACAATATGCTTATGATAAAGTAATCATGCTTGCGGGTGGTGTAGGTTTTGCTGCAAAGAAAGATGCGATTAAAGGTGAACCTAAGCCAGGCGAAAAAGTTGTGGTGATGGGTGGTGATAACTATCGTATCGGTATGGGTGGTGGCGCAGTGTCATCGGTAGAAACTGGTCAATATGACAATGCTATTGAGTTAAATGCTGTGCAACGTGCTAATCCTGAAATGCAAAAACGTGTATCAAATGTGATTCGTGCTCTTGCAGAAAGTGATAGCAATCCTATTATTTCAATTCATGATCATGGCGCTGGTGGACACTTGAACGCACTTTCAGAACTTGTTGAGGCGACTGGTGGTAAAATTAATATTGATGCTCTCCCAATTGGCGACAAAACATTGTCTTCAAAAGAAATTGTAGGCAATGAAAGTCAAGAGCGTATGGGTATGGTAGTTGAAGAAAAAGATATCGAATATATTAAACGTATTGCTGACCGTGAACGTGCCCCACTCTATGTAGTTGGAGAAACAACAGGCGATGATCGTTTTGTATTTGAACAAAAAGATGGTGTGAAACCTATCGATTTGGGAATGGCTGACATGTTTGGTAATTCTCCAAAAACTATCATGACCGATAATACAGTTAAGACTACATATAAAGATGTAGAAACTGATGAATCAAAAATTGATGAATATATTAAGAGTGTATTGAGCCTTGAGGCAGTAGCTTGTAAAGACTGGTTGACAAATAAGGTTGACCGTTCGGTAACTGGTAAGATTGCTCGTCAACAATGTCAAGGTGAAATTCAATTACCATTGAGTGACTGTGGTGTTGTTGCCCTTGACTATAAAGGTAAAGCTGGTATTGCAACTTCAATTGGCCACGCTCCTCAAGTAGCTCTTATCGACTCGGCTAAAGGTTCGGTAATGGCAATTGCTGAAGCATTGACTAACATTTCAATGGCTCCATTGGCTAAAAGTTTGAAGAGTATCTCGTTGAGTGCAAACTGGATGTGGCCATGTAAGAATGAAGGTGAAGATGCTGCATTGTATAGAGCAGTAGAAGCATGTAGTGATTTTGCTTGCAAGTTGGGCATTAATATTCCAACAGGTAAAGATAGTTTGTCAATGACTCAAAAATATGGTAATGACAAAGTATATTCTCCAGGTACTGTAATTATTTCGGCAGCTGGTGAGGTAAGCGATATTCGCAAAGTAGTTTCTCCTGTACTTCAAAATAAGAAATCTACATTATATTATATTGACTTCTCAAGCGATGATTTGAAACTTGGTGGTTCGGCTTTGGCCCAAGTGCTTAATCGTCTTGGCGCAGATGCTCCAACAGTTGCAGATACTGATAAATTTGCAGCGGCATTCAATGCTGTTCAAAAATTGGTGAGAAATCGTGCATTACTTGCTGCTCACGACGTATCGGCTGGTGGTCTTATCACTGCATTGCTTGAAATGACATTTGGTAATGTAAATGGTGGTATTGCTGTATCAACTGAAGGTTTTGCACAATTGGGTGAAACTGACTTAACAAAGATTTTGTTTGCAGAAAACCCAGCACTTGTTATTCAAGTGGCAGATGCAAAAACAGAACGAGTTGAATCAATTTTGAATGAAGCAGGTGTTAAGTTCTGCGAAATTGGTACACCTCAAGCTGAACGAGTAGTTATTGTAAACCATGAAGGCGTAGAACACTTGTTTGATATTGATTATCTACGTGATGTGTGGTTTAGTTCTTCTTATCTACTTGACTCAGTTCAAAGTGGAGAAAAGTGTGCTAAAATGCGCTTTGATAACTATAAGAAACAACCGATTCGTTATCGTTTCCCTAAAGGATTTGATGGTAAACTTGAATCACGAGGAATTTCATTGCGTCGCGAAAACAAGAGTGGCGTGAAAGCTGCGATTATTCGCGAAAAAGGTGTGAACGGCGACCGCGAAATGGCATATTCACTATATTTGGCTGGTTTTGATGTGAAAGATGTTCACATGACTGACTTGATGACTGGTCGAGAAACACTTGAAGATGTGAATATGATTGTATTCTGTGGAGGTTTCTCTAACTCTGACGTGCTCGGTTCGGCAAAAGGCTGGGCAGGTGGCTTCTTATGGAATGAAAATGCTAAGCGTGCACTTGACAATTTCTATGCTCGTGAAGATACATTAAGTCTTGGTATCTGTAATGGTTGTCAGTTAATGATTGAGTTAAATCTTATCAATCCAGAGCATGAACATCGCACCAAGATGGAACATAATATCTCTCATAAGTTTGAATCTCAATTCTTGGGTGTAACAATTCCTGAAAATAACTCAGTAATGTT
>JAEIGA010006860.1_pt1 | contig 17305 bp, 18 predicted proteins | sample 9270691 | NCBI WGS metagenome assembly JAEIGA01 (sample SAMN17057246, study PRJNA624740) | gut metagenome | biome: biome; isolation source: fecal sample | host: Bos grunniens | place: China: Xizang | collected 2019 | reverse complement strand
GCCATTGATAATCCACCGCTGCGAACCCACCATGGTATCAATCTGGCCGCCAGCCGGCATGGTGAACCGGCGTTTGTAGCGCATGTTGCATTCGCTCACCGTAAGCCCCGCGCTGATGTAGAATTTACCACCGAAGGGGTAGATATCCACCAGCAGCCCGGCATTGTCTCCATTGAGTTTCACTGAGCTCTGAGACTCGCTCCAATCGTCGAACTGGTTATAATCCATCACCGCCCCGCGGAGGCGGAAGCCCACATACTCATTCATGCGATATCCCACACTCATGCCCACCCCCTGCGTGCCACCCACCGCTGCCACACTCCACTTGCCCGGTGCAGGTTCAACCTCCGCGCACTCACTCCCCGCAAACGCCACGCCGGAAACCAGAATAAAGAGAACGAATGTTTTCATCATCACTTGTACCATTGCCTCACAAACTAACCAATCACTTTCGATAAGTCAACTTAAAATCCATTTTTGCATGCATATAAAAACACTCTTGTAGTTGTAATGGTTTGTTGGATAGCGTATTCTGACGGAAAGCGCTGCCGGGTATCATCATTTTGTTGTGTGTGCGCGCAATTTTGTTATACTGCGCGCATCGAGCAACTCGATGTTGATTCGGACGCCCGATACTACCCTAAACAATACAGTACTCATGATATCCTGCGGGGCAGCCTGTTTCTGCAACAGACAGGCTGCCCCGCCAATAACAAAAGACTTATGCCCCAACTACTCAAAACTCTGATGAACCGCACCTATGAGGTGCAGACACCGGTGGAATGCACCGTGACCAACTCCGTTGGTATCACCATCCTCACGGCGTACCCCGGCACACCCGTGCAATTCGTGGCAGATGGCAAGATGGTGACCCTTTCTGCCGATGCTGCCATCCTGCGGCTCGTTGAAGGGAAATCTACCGTATCCGGTGGAGGCGGTGGAGCTTCCGCAGCCGGTGAACCCGTGCGCCCTCTGTTGTCGGATACGCTTAAAATCCAGCATGCCACCTGGTTCAATAATGCTGAACAATCCGCTATAACGGTGCAACCTGCCGAGTGGGAAAACAGGGTGCTCACCTGTTACCTGAAAACGACATGCCCGGTTTCACTTTCCGGTGTGAACTGGCTGTACGGAGAACCCGCTATGATGGAGGGCTATACCTTCGTGATTGCTCTGCAGCAGGTGGATGCATCTACCGTTCTTGCTAACCTTGCCTACACTATCAAACAATGATTGCAGCTGGATTATGTTTAATGGGCGGATGTTTTGCCCAGGAGGTAGATTCACGAACTGTGGAAACCTATTGGTTTACGAATGGTATTGAGGTGGCGGATCGGTCCCCTTTCTACGCGTTGCTTTTGTTGGAATTTCCTTATGGTGACTCTGGTAGTGACTGTATTAGTTTTGGTGGCTTTGTGGATTACGAAAGAATAGACTCAGGAGTGGCCTCATGGAGTTCTATTTTGGGTGTCGCATCATCAGGAATAAACGCGAGTCAGTTCAGAAGGGATGGATGTTGGCTGCGAAATAATACATATTCGTCTTGCTGTGTTGATTTTCTTTGTGCTGATCGTACATACGAGTTTGCCTTGCCGAAAGGCAAGGTTGAAGTCCGATTCGAGTATGGTAAGTTTGATTTGCGGATAGACGATATGTTGATGTATCAGTACAGCGGTGTTTCCTATGTTGTACCTGATGAGGTTTATTTGAAACGCCGTTTTATTATTACTAATTCTCTATGCGAGTTTTACTACGGCTCATATGTAAACAGTAACACAGGAATTTCATTTCTGGTGCTTCCTATGAAAACAGTGCAAGGAAATCGAGCTGTATGGGAAACTTATGGTAACTCCTTAACTGAAATTTGATATGTATTATCGCAAGAAGAAAACAATTCAGGGGGAATATGTCGATAAAGAGGGTATTCGCTGGTCAGTCTTGGCTGCAAGACGTGTTCGCAGCTCTGCCGGTATTAATGCAGAGTATGAATGTTTTTCGTCTCTGGAAGCCGCGCTGAGTGCGTGGAATCTTTCACTCGCAAGAGACGTGTACCCAGATTAATCTCGTGAGTACAAATTGGTAAAATCAGGTTTAACTATCCGAATATGATTCTTTTCAGCTTTCTCAGCCCTCTGTATGAAATATCGGCTAGTTTGTTTTTCTGCCGCCATTTGTTAATTTTGTATCTAAATGATACATTTCCGTATTTGTGTAGAACGGCTGCAAATCCATGATTAGAAAAATCTTGTTCAAACTCATTACGATGAGGGTTGCGCCATGACGGCTTTTGCAGATTAGGCTGTGTGAACCCTTCCATTTGCAGTTTGATGATTTCCATGGTATGGGTCGCCTGTTCATATAGATGCTTCCCCTTTTCTGTATTAATCATCATGCAGGAACAGCCCTTGTTATCAGCCAGCATGGGATGAAATGATTCATCCAGTCCCCACATGTCTGCGATGGTAATGTCGGACGGATGTCGGGTATTAGTGTATGGACAGGCATAACAGGATTCTCTCAACATGTAGTGATTGTAGAATAGATAGGTGTATGCATCTGCATGATACCAGCGTTTTCCGATGCGGAATGATTCACGGTGGCTTCTCCACCCGAATTGCTTCTTGTTGCGGAAAACAGCATCTTCTACCTCTCCCCCATAACGTTTTTCACTCCACGCAATATAATCCCTCCATACATAGGGAGCAGGAACACCATGGCAGATGATATCCACCAGAATCAGGTTGGTGGATAATTGCTTGCCAATGTACGACCGAACGCCTGCACACTGACATGCAGTGCCGGAAAATAATACTGTGCGTCCCTTTGTTAGGTCTTGCTTAATGGAAGCCATCACCCCGCGCATATCACTCTGCACGTATTTGGATTTCCGCAGAGCATCGCGTTCTTCCGGGGTGCAGGCTCGTTGGTGGGTAACTCTGAAATGGCCTTCAAAACCCGCTCCGTAAACAACGCCACCCTGTTGCAGAATAATATCTGAGAGCGCCACAAATGCGCCACCACTCTGACTTTCGCTCAATCTTACCGCAGAACGCAGTCTCCCAGCGTGTGCTTCCGGTTCTGAGAGATTCATGCTGGTGTCATATCCCTCATGAAAGGAGCATACTCTGCTGCATAAACCGCAATTAATACATTTGTCTACATCTACCTGGGGATATAAAAAGCCCAAGGCATCGGGCGTCATGCAAATGGCATCTTTCGGGCATATGCTTTCACATGCGGTGCACCCGCAGCATTCAGCTTTGCTCTTCCCATATATGCTCTTGTTTCCGTTACTGGTTTCGTTCATGGGGATGAATGGTTAGCCGAGTGTATCGGATTTTCTATGCGATAAACTGCATGTTTATCCCTAAACGACAATTATACAATGAATTACGCAAAGATTAATTACCCCCCCCACCTGCGACTTGTGGAAAACAGACATCCTCAAAATGCCTTTTATCAGCATGATAAGATGTTTTCTGCTGTACATCGCATAGAAAATGCGATATGCTAGCACGGCGAGGGGAGAAATGCCCCCCCCTTCTCTTGAGAAAAGGGGGCGTAAGATTTATTTAAGGATAGAGAAAGAGTAAGAGTCTGTTTTCCGTTATTAAGTATTCTCTCTAAATTATAAATATGAGTATTAAACAATATATAAAGCGCGGATTGAAATATATTATAGAGGGGGTGCCGCAGAAAAATATAGCGGTTAATGTTCAATATCTGAGCCCCAACAACAGGTTGGTTGGTAAGAAGATTATCATTACAGGAGGAGGTCGCGGGCTGGGTGCCGCCATGTGTGAAAAATTTGTATCAGAAGGAGCTCAAGTTCTAATTGCTGGCAGAAACGAAGACACTTTAAGGCGGCAGGCTGAAAAATGTGGATGCCGTTACATCCGTATGGATGTAAAAGATGTAGATGAGTTTTCTGATTTTCTGAAAAAGACCGATGATATGTTGGGAGGGGCAAATTGTCTTGTGAACAATGCGGGTATTTCTTTGCATGAGGGGGATATGTTGAATGTCACTCTGGAACAGTACGAAAATCAATTTGCTACGAATTTAAGGGCTCCGTACTTTTTAACGCAGCAATTTATTCAGAATTGCTTAAATCAGGGGGTGGACATGGTAGATGTATTGTTTGTGAGTTCTGAACGTGGTGAATTTGTTGATGTGCTGCCATATGGCCTGACAAAAGTTGCAATGAATAGCCTGGTGCAAGGAATCGCGCATAGATTCATTCGTGAAGGTGTTCGTTGCAATGCAATAGCTCCAGGTGTTACCGCATCGGATTTGACAGGCTATAGTGCGGATGGGAATATGTATTGCAAATATAATATAAATGAAAGGTTGTATTTGCCTGAGGAAATGGCCGAGGTTGCATGTTTCCTTCTTTCAGATGTTTCTCGATGTCTAAATGGTCAGCTTATTGTCTGTAACGAGGGAAAATCTATAAATTATGTAAGATAAATATAGTTATGCAAGGAAAATATTATACAGTTGAAAAGGGTGTTTTGATTGTCATTTCGTTGTTGAAGGCGCATGGAATACGCAAGGTAGTAGCTTCGCCAGGTACGACGAATATCACTCTTGTGGCCAGCATGCAGCAGGACTCATGGTTTGAGATGTTCTCGGCAGCGGATGAGCGATCTGCTGCATATCTGGCTTGCGGTATAGCGGCTGAAAGTAATGAGCCCGTAGTTTTGAGTTGTACTGGCGCTACAGCATCACGTAATTATATGCCTGGATTAACGGAGGCCTATTATAGAAAACTTCCTATATTGGCAATAACTTCAAACTTGGGGCAGGATTGGATAGGTCGCTTATTGCCGCAGATTATAGACCGCAATTCGATTCCAAACGATATAGCTCTTGAAAGTGTGTTCCTTCCGTTTTGTCATGATGAAAGGGATGAGCGACATTGCGAAATTATGGCGGGAAGGGCAATTCTGGCATTATTCAGTAAAGGCGGTGGCCCGGCTCATATAAATCTTACGACGCGTGCCAATTGCGATTATTCAGTAAGAGAGCTTCCGCATATCAGGCCTATTCGTCGATATTCTGTTCATTCCGAATTGCCGGATTTGCCAGAAGGAAGAATTGCTGTGTTTGTAGGGGCTCACAGAATTTGGAAACAAAAGGAGATTCGGGCATTGGAGGCTTTCTGCGAATCTCATAATGCTATTGTATACTGCGATCAAACAAGTGGCTATGACGGTAAATTTCGCGTTCCCTATGCATTGATAGGGGCGCAGCATGCTAAGAATAACAATCTCATTAAAGTAGATGTGCTGGTGCACATAGGAACGATTTCGGGGGACTATTATACACGACCGGATGCAGGTGAGGTATGGCGTGTAAGTGAAGATGGCGCTATATGTGATACTTTTGGAAAATTGACACATGTGTTTGAGATGCCGGAGAGTGTGTTTTTTGAGCATTATTCGCAAGCTCCGGTCCCAACAACTTTTCTTGAGGAATGCAGGGAGATATATGATGATCTTCTGAACCGCATTCCGGAGTTGCCCTTTAGCAATATATGGGCTGCTCAAAAGCTGCATAGTAGGATTCCGGTTGGTTCCGTGATTCATTTTGGTATTTTGAATTCTTTGCGAGCATGGAATTTCTTTGAGCTTCCAGTTGGAGTCAGAGCTGCGTGTAATGTTGGAGGATTTGGTATTGATGGAAATGTTTCTTCACTTGTAGGGGCCTCTCTTGTAAATCCTGAAAAACTTTATTTCGGGGTCGTTGGAGATTTGGCCTTCTTTTATGATATGAATGTATTGGGGAACCGTCATATTGGAAGCAATATCCGCATCCTTTTAGTAAATAACGGAAAAGGCACGGAATTCAGAAATTATGACCACATTGGGAATATGTTCCAGAAAGAGGCGGATGAATTTATTAGTGCAGCTCGTCATTATGGGAACAAGTCTCCGGTTTTGATAAAACATTATGCGGAAGATTTAGGCTTCGAATACCTGACTGCTTCCGATAAGGAGTCATTTAATGATGCAATGGAAATATTTGTTAATCCTTCAATGGGAAGAAAGCCTGTTTTGTTCGAAATCTTCACGGATAGTGAAGAAGAGAGCATGGCTCTTCTATTAATTCGGACGTTGCTTAAAAATGATAATGAAAAAAATGATAAAATCTTGTCTTCTTCTATTTTAAAAAAAGGTAAAAAAATCTTATCTAAGATAATAAAGGGCTGAAGAACTGTAGCGTTTCATTGTCGTCCCATAGTACGTCCAAGGGACGGTGCCAACCATTGTAAATCGTAGATCGGTATTCTTCCTCTTTTCTTTCGGATAAAGGGGAAACTCCGTCATGAGTGCAAACGCCTCATGCAGTGGTACTCTGCATGAGGCGTTACTTTTACAGGGGGGAAATTCACAAGGATTCTTCCAGGAATGTTCTGGAGCGTTCTATTTCAGCCTGAAGTATTTTGCGGCATGCTGAGTAATCAATAGGAATCGAGTGATTTGTGTCTGAACCATTGCTCACGAAGCGGTGGCTCAAACCAAGAAGTTCCAGCATATCGCGGTTGCGTTGGCTGTATAGCGGGTGGCCTATGCAGTAGAAATCTTTTTCAAAGATAATGGCGAACGCATTGCCGTGGAATGAGCTGGTGCAGATGAAATCAGCGTGTTGAATCAGGGAGACAAAATCTTCCGGACCGCAGTCTGTTAATTGCAGCATATCATCTAATGCATCGTCGCGCTTGTACTGAATGGTTACCAGCCTGAGTTTGCGTTCCTGAGCAATGTTGCGTGCCAGCTGGTAAATCTCGTCGCCTACTTGAAAGGCGTATAAAAGTAGATAGGGTTCGCTGATGTGCACGCTGGCACGCTTGCTCAGGCGGCTCCACTCTGCTGGCGGCATGAGGAAAACGGGATCCAGTACGGCCGAGGCGGGTAGGTGGAAGCATGTATTTAAAGACTCAGCCAGTCCTTTTTCGCGAATTCCCAGTGCAGAGTATGACTGAAGCCATTGCTGCATCTGGGAGGCGTATTCTGCGGGCAGCGTGTTTTTCCCATTGCTCGCGGCGTATGAAATAAGTTTGCAGCGTGTAAGATTAAAGCATTGCCCGAAATATTCCCTTGCCGGGCCGTTGGTCAGATCCGGGTTCCATATCTGATCGCTACCGGTTACGATACAGTCATAGTCAGCCTGCAGTAATTGTTCCTTGTTGAAATAGATTTTGCGGGATAAACGCATGCGCCGCATGAAGTCATTAAATTTTCTACGCATAGGTGATTGGTGGCGATAATACCGCTTGCACCAGCGTTTCAGAAAACGCAACGTACCCCACACCCAACCGGATTCCTGACACAATTCTCTAAAGGTGCGGATGCCGCTCCATTGGTCTATATAGGGGAAACGGTAGTCGATGATTTCGCAAGCGGCGCCTAGTTGCGTAATGGCCTGTTGCAATGCGTGCGCCTGCAGCATGGCTCCATAATTATGCGCTATGTGAAAGGTGAGTGTACCTATTTTCTTACAGTTGTTCATTGCTTAGTCTTTCCCAGAGTTCTGTTATCAGTTGAAGTCTGTCCGTGTATAGTTCCTGCTTTCCATGGTAGGAATCTCGTATGTTTTCGCGATATTGTACGGCAAGTTCCGGGTGTTGCAGCACGTGGTCAAGAGCCTTGGTAAATGCAGTTTCCTCATTGTCCGTTATGATGCAAAAACGAGGATCGCAGACTTCTTCTATGGCCGGGCAACGGGTGGCTATTACTGGGACTCCTAATATGAGAGCTTCCTGAATGGCCAGACCATAGCTTTCACATATGCTGGTGCTGACGAACCAGTCTGCTTGTTGAATGTGCGGATATGGATTCTGCTTTGCTCCCAGGAGTTTGATGTTATGCTCCACATGTTCCTGCTGTATGATTGCCTGGAGCAGGTGACGCTGGGGGCCGTCTCCAATAATGTGTAATTCAAAGTTTTTTCTTTTAAGGATTTTAGCAGCGCTGCGTATGAGAAGTTCGAAGTTCTTTGGTGCATCGAGGCGGCCTACTGCTACAAAAAGCGGGCGGATGTTTTTTTGTTCGCTTAGCGGCTGTTTCGCTTTGTTGCGAATCTGGTCTACATGCAGAGGATTGTATCGGACGCAGAGATTGCCCGGGTCGCCAATGACCCGGCATACGCTTTTGGCTGCAGCGTTCGAAACACAGATGATTGCGTCAAAGCACTGCATGACTTTACGCTCTGCTTCTGCTGAGCCAAAAACAGAACGCGTCCAGTAGAGATACTGGTAATCTACGTGTACCCACCCGAATTTGCGTACAGCGTTCAGCTTTGCTGCCAGCTGCAGGGAGGGACCTTCTTTGATAGCAATGACAACATCCCAACGTTGGCGCTTCAGCCAGTATAAATGCAGCCGGTGCCAGAAAGCGTTGAGTTTGCGCATGAGCCGGTATCGCAGTCCTCTGCGGAATATTGGTGAAAGGCTTATGCAGCGCAGGGGGGCATGCAGAACCTTGCGCATTTCTTTTCTGGTGCTGTTGAGGCAAAGTATAGTGGGTATGCTGCCGCTTTTGCAGAGGTGGAAGGCTAAATCCTGCATAACCCGCTCAACTCCACCGCCACTGGCAAGGTCATTAATGATAAGAAGTTTCATTGTCGCGAGAGATGTAATTTCCGGGCCAGAACTCCATACAGGGCCTGTCGCTCAGCAGAATTCAGCATGGTGTACGCATTGCAAACGAGCCCGACGATGCACATGGTGATAACGCATGTAAACCAGAGAATCCAGGTGTCTGCGGCAGGGAGGATGAGTTTGATACACCAGCCTATCACGCATATGTACAGCAGGGAAAGCACGCTTTTGCCTATTTCGGGGAAGAAATCATACCAGGGTAACCGTGCATATATGGCAGCGAATGGCAGATGATAGACCAAGGCTACAATAATGGAGCCTAGCAAACTGACACCGGCCACGGCATACAGCCCCAGATTGGTGGTCTTCAGGCAAATCAGGGTAGCGAGGATACTCAGGAACCCGTACACGATGATGACCAGTGAACTCTGCTTCACTTTATTGGTAATGGTGAAAATTTGGTACAGTGGTTGCATCGGTCCTGTTACGCAGGAGTTTATCAGCGTCAATATGGATAAGGTGTTGATGAGTTCTGCTGGTTGTGAAGGAACCCACAGACGGAAAAACTCTGTTCCGTATACTACCAGCACGGCATTGGGAAGCGTTACAAACAACGTCATGAACTTGATGGAAGTCTTGGCGGCTCTCCTCAGGGCTTCTGTGTTCCCTGCTGCGTAGTGCTGCATGAGGTTTGGCACAAAGGAGCCTGCCACAGAGGCGTTCAGTCCCACCAGCATGCCTGGGATGGTTTTGGCCACCGCAAGGTAGCCCATGGAAACAGGGTTGATGAATATGTTTGTTACCAGCAAATCCAGACCGGATGAAAAAATCTGACTAAGTTTTGTTATGGAGTTCCACATGCCGGAGGATATCAGCTCCCATAGGCGTTTTGCACGAAAATATCCTGCTCTGAGCTTTATTTCCGGTAGCAGCTTATTGAAGTAATACACGTTGGTGCATAAAATATAAATGCTCGCAAAAGCACCGGAGAGGGCAATGTAGATAATGCTGGGCTGCAGGCATACAAAGAGCGCTACCAGTATACCCCGGGATAACAAATTTCCCACGAATCCGCGCCATGACCCCTGGTGTAATTGATTTGTCAGAAAAAAACAGGAGCCATAGGTGCTGCCTGCCAGGGAAAGACAAAACATGACAAACGTGATGGTAAACGCAGTTTTAACCTGACCGATCAATGATTCAGGTATTTCAACGATATGTTCCAAGTAGATTACACAAGCGAAAAAGATGAACAGCAGAAGGGTGGCAATGCAGATATTGGAAATAACCAGTGTTGAGAAATATTCCTGTACCTTTTGGTTTTCGCCTCGCTCGCGAGCCAGCATGAGGTAGCGCGTGGCCATTGAATTGAGTGCAAGCGTAATCAATGCTGCATATGAGGTGAAGTCACCCGCGAGGTGGGCAAATCCCAGTGCCTCAGCCCCCAAGCATCTCACGATATACGGAGAAACAAAAAAGCTAATACCTGCGTTCAATACGAAAGCAATGACAACGGCTATCGTATTCTGGACAACTTTCTTGTTATCAATCCCTGTTTTGGATGAATTCATTTTTATTTATTATATCGCGTTGGCGGCTCCGGATGTGCGCGGGATATTATATCATTTGGGTGGAAGTTTTCAACCTTTTTGTATGTAGCCAGTAAAGGAGTTGACATTCTGTGGAAAGGTATGGTAAAGTGCCAGCCAGATGCCAGAACAACCGCTGATATCCGTTATTGTGCCAGTCTATAATACTGCGCCATGGTTAGCCAGGTGTCTTGATAGCATTCTCTCGCAGAGTTATCAGACGCTGGAAATCCTTTGCGTGAATGATGGTTCTACTGATGATTCAGCAGGTATTCTGGCGGAGTACTCCGCAAAAGATGCGCGTATCAAGGTGTTCTCCCAGGAAAATGCTGGGCTCTCAGCTGCTCGCAACACCGCGCTGGAATACGCCACCGGCGAATGGGTGACCGGCGTGGATTCGGATGACTACCTATACCCGGGGACTTATGAGTCGGCTGTAAATGACATATCTGATGAGGTCGATATGGTGTTCTTCGGGGTGCAGGATGTGGCAGAAGATGGCACGCCTTTGCCACATAATTCCTATTTCGATTTGCCGGAGACAGGGGAATACCGCATGATTCCGGAGCTGGCAGCCGGACTCAATGTGTGTTTCTGGAGCAAGCTCTGGCGGCGCAACATGCTTGAGGAAAATAAGCTCCGCTTCCCCGTAGGGCTGGTGCATGAGGATGAGGCCATGTTCTACCTGGCTGCGCCGTATACCCGGAAAGTGGCTATTTGCCCCGCTATGGGCTACGCCTACATGCAGCGGGCTGGCTCAATCATGAATGAAGTGGGGCTGGATGCCTTGAAACGAGCGAAGCGTTATATTCCGGTGTTGAAATTTGTGCATGCGGAATATGGACGCAGAGGATTGGTGCAGTCCTTTTCGCGAGAATATTTGAAACGGATGTTTTTGCGGCTATATGCTTCCCTGTATGTGATGAAAGAAGGTCCGCTTCGCGATGCTGTTGTGCAGGTGGTTGGCGCTGTGGTGAATCAATGCAACATGACAAGGGTGGATTACCGTCTGGAGCGCTTTGTGCCGGTAACGGGATGGCGGCGTCTGTTCTTGTCGCGGTACCCCTGCGCCAAGGTATACAAGTTATTGGGAATCCCGATTTGGATCAAATGGTATACGTATAGCGGACGCCGTATAACGTGGCGTATCCTGCTATTCCACGCGCATACCAGATTGTGTCGATGCGCCCAGAGCATGAGCAAATGATAAGGCTTCGTCTTTCAAAACGGCTGTTGCGATTATTTGATGAATTGATACCTGTCTGCATAACATGCAGTTTTTTTCTGAAACAACAGGCTAAAGGCCTAGCTGTGGAATGAGTTTGTCACAATTGCCCGGGCATGCCGGATGAGCCAGATGAGTTCTGCCTGCCCTATACCAGCCAGCATCTCGTCCTTTCTATTGCTTGCCGCCAGTTTAGGGAAATGCCGATGATTATAATTGCTGCACAAGTTTGCCATCACATCACAAAATAGGCAAGTGTTTTATGACTTTTTCATTTCTTCTTGAAAAGAATACGGTATATCTGCCTGGCTATGTTAAATAGACGAGGATGCCGTTCAATGGTACACAGGCGCTTCAGAATATGAACGTGTGAGCAAAAATCCTTGTGCCGGTTCCAGAAATGCTCGTGGAGGAGCCGCCGTTCATTTTTATTTAGAAACCGATACGTAAAATAATACATTTCCATAATTCGTTATACAAGGCACAGGCCCAAGCTGTAAAAGCGCTTGCTTTCATGTCAGGTTTTGCAGAAAGCAGCTTGCGGAAGATCCGCCAGGGTGATTCGGCGCAGGAAAAGTATTGTTCAATGGGCATTTCCCTTCTTCCGAACCTGTGCATGAGAGAGTTGTCCTGATCATAGAGATAGTTATACAAAGCATCAGGAATAACAAAGTATTGAGCTGCTCTTATAGCGTATGATGTAGTGAATACATAATCCTCCACGAAAGACATATCCTCGTGGAAACGAAGGTTATACCGGCATATGATATCTTTTTTGTATAGTTTTGCGTACGGCCCCCCATGAACGCATTTGAGGTATTGAGTAGGATTTATTGATGATAATCCTGATAGGGGTAAGCCTAGAGCTTTTTTTTGGAAGCTTATTCCGGTAACAACTAAATTGCAGCCATGCGCATGGGCTACATTCATGACTTTGTTAAGCATTTCCGGGTGAATGGAATCATCAGCATCCAAAAAGAACACATAGTCCCCCACTGCGTTCTGTTCGGCTTTTCTGCGAGCGGCTGTTACCCCGGCATTCAGTTGGTGGTACATTGAGATCCTGCTATCACGCTGGGCATACTGCTCTGCTATAGCAGCACTGCCGTCAGTGGAACCATCGTTCACAATAACTACTTCATAGTCCTGATAGGTCTGAGCTAAAACAGACTCCAAACAATCAGCTAAATAGCGCTCGGTATTGTAAACCGGAACAATCAGACTAATTTTGGAATGGAAATGCTCTTTCATGTTGTACAAACTTATTCAGTAGTCAGCACAAATTTGCTTTAAGGAAATTAATTCCACGCTCACGTTCAAGAGAAAGTGTCGCGTTTACTTGTTCCCAGTCTATAGGAGTTTGCAATACTTTCTGGAGCTGAGAGAATGATGGGTGAGGAATCAACCTGTCTTCTAACCCGAACTTGCTCAACAAAGAATCAAATCGTGCTGAACCACGGTTCCGGTTTCCCAGGCAGATGAAAGGCTTGTTGAAGATGATGGCGAATACACAGCCGTGGAAGGAATCGGTAATCAAATACTCACCATCGCGAATGAGTCGCAGCCATTGGGGAACGCTGAGAGCGATACGGTCTCTTAACTTCGTTGCACCGGTATGTGGGAGAAGATGCTGAAGCGGCGTATTGAGTTGTCGTTCGCAGTTTTGAAGTAACTGAGCAATTTGAGGAGATGTATCCAGAACGTATACTGAAAGCCACGGCTGTTGAGGTTGCCATGTTTTTGTACTTTTTATGATTCGATTGTACTCCTGAGGTTCAAGCAGCAGGGTGGGATCTGGCATTTGTACGGCGTTGACGCCAAGAGAATCCTTACAAATCTGAATGCCGCTGTTTTCGCGAACTGAGGTGGCTTTGAATTTGTTGAGCAGCAGGTGACAATTTTTTGTTTCTTCCGGGGTGCCTTCCCATTCATCGGAGCCAAAGGAGGCGGCATAGGCAATGCTGCGCTGGCGTTGTTTTTGCGTGGCAAAATCCAGGAAGAAAAAGGGAAGTGATTCTATGAGCCGGGCGTATTGTCCCCTCCATACCTGGTCGCTGCCAACGATGAAGGGAGAATCATCCTGTAATTGTGATAACTTGTGCCGAGCGTTGTCAAGCGGCATCAGTCGCACGAAACGTTTTTTGAAAATCTGGTGAAATCAGGCAACTAATGTGAAGGGGACTTGTTTGTTGCAGATGCCTGCTAATGCGCAAAACGAGGCGAGGAGCTTGCGTATGCTACGATATACACCCTTGGATTTTGTTTAATCTGGCCTTGCGCATTATATTCAATGGTATCGGCGTTGTACTCTGTTTCAAACAACACGCGCTGAAGGGCGTATGCTTGTAAGATGCCGCCGTAATTGAATGTTGTTGGATGTGTAAGGATGTGATACATGAGATGCTGCCCTTAGTGATACCGCATGATAAGGTACAAGACCAGCTTTTATTGCGCCAAAGAGCCAAAGGACGCCACAATACGCATGTCCCGTATTGTCGATATGTCTTTGACTCCTTTAGACAAACTCCGGGACATATGTGCTAACGAACACATGTGAGATAACTTATGTTGTTGGAACTTCTGGGATGTATATATCTTGCAAGGCTATTTCAGAATCAGCGGCCGTTTTATTTATTTGTTTTTCGATGGCTGTTATCTTGAATCGTATCATTTTTGCCATGGTGCGGCAAAAAAATTCGCTGAAATAGCAGAAACTTGTTAACCATAGAGTGAGCCATTTGCCGAGGATGGGGGAACGTTGTTCAAACTCTGATACCCATGGAAGTAAACTTGTTTCTCGAATCCTCTTCCAAAGAATTGTATATGCATAATAACGGAGAAATAATTTCGCTTCGGGCGGGCAATCTGGTAAGATGTACATCTCTTGTTGTAACATGAAAGCATCTGCTGCTGCAAAAGATTTGCCTATCCGTTGGGTTTGGTGCACATGAGATGCAGAATTTTCTCGCATGCGATAATATGTTGTAATACAATTGCTTGTACCTATCATTGGGTGGCGTAGAGCCATACGGCAGAATGCAACGTTATCTTCGTACATCTTTACGCCTGGAGGAAAGAAGTCAGCCTGTGGTATTGCTGATTTTCGCATAACAAAATTAGCACTCAAAGGGATATTGTTTGCTCTCAAAAACCAATTGACAACTTTGAACGAAACTTTGCCGCTGATTTGCTCGTGGATCATCCTGTCATCAATGTCGTCAACAAATTGATAGTTTGTAACAAACCAATGATAGTCTGGGTTTTTTTTGAAGAATTGAGCGACTAATTCTAAATGATTGGTTTTCCACGCATCATCGGCATCCATGAAAGCAATAAACTCACCCCGTGCTGCCTGAATGCCTACGTTTCGGGCTACACTGACTCCGGCGTTTTGTTGGTGAATAATGCGGATGCGGGGACCTCCGATGGCTTCTGCCAATTTTTCGCCTCCATCTGTTGACCCATCATTAATAATGATGATTTCGAAATCCTGATATGTTTGCGCAAAAATGCTCTTGAGTGTTGTTTCGATGTATAAAGCGGCATTGTATAAGGGAATAACAATGCTGAAAAAAGGAATGGAGGGTGTCGCGGGAATATTCATGTTGCTGTATATAGGAACGTATTACCGGAAAAATCTCATTTTGAAATACGCAGTCCAATAAATCCACTTCAGTTCCCAGAGATAATGGCGGGCGATAGTGCCGGGAGCAAGAATGGGATTGGAAAAAAACGGATTCAGAACATCATCTATGCTGGAGATTACCTCCTCGCGAGACCATCGTGAGTTAAATTGCTGGTCCATGATGGCAAAGACTGTTTGTTCCGCAAAATTGCCGCAGTGTTCGGCCTGGTAATCGATGCAGGCTTTCGCTTGTTCATTGAGAAGTTTAAGTCCTCCTTTTATGTAGGCAACCCCGCAGTTGATAGGGTCTGCCGTATCGTATAGTGCCTGGGAATCGCTGGCTTTTATGTATTTGTCATCGTAGCTGTGGCAACAGTCAATGGACACTTTAAATGCGGTATGTTCCCATTCATCCTGATGGAGTGGAGAATTGTACCAGAGTACATCGGGGTCAGAGAATAAAGTAGCATCCGTTTCTGAAAAGTATAAGATGGCTGCCATTTTTTTGCCCCAGATGTGTTTTTGTGCCCATGTGGCGAGAGAGGGTAGCGACTCTTTGTAGTAATCCGCGCACTCCTGCCAGGAAAAGCATTCTACATCCAGCCCACGTTTTTTGAAATGTTTCACTCCATATTCCGGCTCCCATGAACCATCCGAGACAATGGCGATGCGGTTGGGAAGCTCCGGCGCGTTTTTGTACAGGCTATATAGAGAAGCCTCGACCATGTCCATCCCTCTTTTTTTGCAAATAGTCATGTATGTGTAATTTCTGGAGGGCTTACCACATGTGTCAATCATACCCGGTAGTAACCGAATCAAACATCTGCAGGCCTTGGTATAGTAGCGCTTCAGTTTGCCTTGAAATGAATTAGACATTTCACTCTGAACACGTTGAACGAATGCGGAATTGTCAATCATACCCCTCCTTTATAGTGAAGAAAAATTACGAAGAGTATACTACCTGATTTTATGCCGAATAACAAGCATATAGGTGCGGGAATAATTCACAGGTCTTGATTTTTGGCGTTGCTTCATGTTTTTCTGGAAGTGATAATTTACAGAATATCACCCAGTTGATATGCAGGGCTCAGGGGTAGGATGAAGCTATTTTCGTCGTCGGTGTGTAAGCTGCTGTCCCATCGTTTTTCAGGACAATCAGATACCCATAGGTGTCTAATTTGGAATGGGAAAGAAACAGGGTCATAAATATCCCATCCAATAAGATAAAGCTGTAGGTTCCGACATTTGGAGGCACATAGGGTAAATGACGCTACGCCCTGCGGCGGCGGTTTGTCATTCCTGATAAAGCAAACAGGGCCAGAGTAGCAGTTGCGGGTTTCAGAGACGGGGCCGGTTCACTAATAGAAAGGCTTGCTGACATTCCGCTGTAAGAATTGCCGGAAGATTTGGATATGTAGGTCTGGATGGCCGCAACATCCAGAGTCATTGTCATATATGCTGTGTAGTAGGATTCAACAGGCAGTCCGTAACAATAATGGTGTTGTTGTCGTTGCTGACATGTGCAATGCTGCCGGAGAAATCGGCTGCCCAGAGCGGCATGCCCATGCAGAGCGAGAGGAAAGAGAAATAGAGTTTGTTCATGATGGTGTAATATGGTTTTAATTGTGAGAGTAACATGGACAGGTGTACGCCTGGTGGTGTTCAGGGCGTCCTCCTTTCCTTATCTCAAGCTATAACAGAGAGATACAGGAATCAAGAAAAACGAGACGGCTCCGGTGTTTGTTTGTGCACAACGGTCGGCACTCTCTTTAATTTTTTCAAACGGTTTCGTTTGAAATTGACTTGTCGAAGGCGATTTGTTAGGCTGCAAGGAAATCATGAAATTAATGATGAAAAGCTTAGTTCTCTTTCTTCTGGTTTCCGGCGTGGCGTTTGCGGGGAGTGAGTGCGCGGAGGTTGAACCCGCACCGGGCAAGTGGAGTGTGGCAGCGGTGGGTGGCACGCAGGGTGTGGGCATGAGTGTGGGATATCGCATGAATGAGTATGTGGGCTTCCGCCTCCGCGGGGCGGTGATGGATTATAACCAGTTCGACGATTGGAGCGGGTCTCAGAGCACAGTGAAACTCAATGGAGACAATGCCGGGCTGCTGGTGGATATTTACCCCTTCGGTGGTAAATTCTACATCAGCGCGGGGCTTACGGTGAGCGAATGCAACATGCGCTACAAACGCCGGTTCACCATGCCGGCTGGCGGCCAGATTGATACCATGGTGGGTTCGCAGCGGTGGATTATCAATGGC
>JAEIGA010006859.1_pt1 | contig 17305 bp, 12 predicted proteins | sample 9270691 | NCBI WGS metagenome assembly JAEIGA01 (sample SAMN17057246, study PRJNA624740) | gut metagenome | biome: biome; isolation source: fecal sample | host: Bos grunniens | place: China: Xizang | collected 2019 | reverse complement strand
TTCTTTGTAAGCACAAGAGCGCGGTTCACAAAGTTACCGTACACCGCTACTAGCTCGTTGTTGTTACGTGCCTGAAAATCTTTCCAAGTAAAGTCATTGTCTTTTGTTTCCGGAGCATTCGCTGTCAATACATAACGCAACACATCCTGTTTACCTGGCATATCTACCAAATATTCATTCAACCAAACAGCCCAATTACGAGAAGTTGAAATCTTATCACCTTCCAAGTTTAAAAATTCATTAGCAGGTACGTTTTCCGGTAAATTATAAGAACCTTCAGCCTTCAACATCGTTGGGAAGACAATGCAATGGAATACAATATTGTCTTTACCAATAAAATGAACCATTTTTGTTTCCGGATCTTTCCACCATGTTTCCCAGCTATCAGGCAATAATTCTTTCGTATTTGAAATATATCCGATAGGTGCATCAAACCACACATACAAAACCTTACCTTCAGCCCCTTCAACCGGAACCGGAATACCCCAATCCAAGTCACGACTCACAGCACGTGGTTGTAAACCCATATCCAACCAGCTTTTGCACTGACCATATACGTTCGGTTTCCATTCTTTGTGACCTTCCAAAATCCATTCACGTAAGTAACCTTCCCATTTATCCAAAGGCAAATACCAATGCTTGGTCTCTTTCATTACAGGAGCACTTCCACTGATTGCAGATTTAGGATTAATCAAATCAGTCGGACTCAAAGAGGTACCACAAGCCTCACACTGGTCACCATACGCCTTTTCATTATTACAATGAGGACAGGTACCTGTGATATAACGGTCTGCTAAAAATTGTTTTGCCTCCTCATCATAATATTGTTCGCTCGTCTTTTCAATAAACTCGCCTTTATCATATAAAGTACGGAAGAAATCCGCAGCCACTTGATAGTGAGTTTCGGAAGTCGTACGAGAATAAATATCAAAAGAGATACCAAATTCTTCAAATGACTTCTTGATGATACCATGATAACGATCCACCACATCCTGAGGAGTAATTCCCTCCTTCTTTGCTCTCAATGTAATAGGCACACCATGTTCATCTGAACCACCAATCATCAATACCTCTTCACCCTTTAAGCGAAGATAGCGTGCGTAAATATCTGCAGGCACATATACCCCTGCCAAATGACCAATATGTACCGGTCCATTTGCATACGGAAGTGCCGTTGTTATCAATGTTCTTTTAAAATGTTTTTCCATACCTTATAATCTCTGTTTGAAGCGCAAAGGTAACTAATAATTTGAATCACTACTTAATTATGAGCAAAGAACGGAGCAAATCTTTCAGAAATACCATCCAAAATATCAAACAACTCCTTTACCGTATCTGCCCGAAGCATTGCTATTCGTGTTTGTTTGAAATCCGGAATACCTTTAAACAATGGCGTTGCTGCCAAATGACGACGTATATGCAAGATTCCTCGACGCTCATCCAATCGTTCAACACTCTGTTCTACCTGTTTTTTGATGATATCCAAATACCAAGAGAAAGGTTCTTCAGGTAAAGCCTCACCGGTTTGTAAAAAATGTTTCACCTCACGGAAAATCCAAGGACGTCCAATACTTCCTCGACCAATCATTACAGCATCTACACCATATTGATCAAAACGTTCTTTACAGATTTCAGCTGAAGTCACATCCCCATTTCCTATAATCGGAATATGTATTCGAGGATTATCCTTTACAGCTCCAATCAAAGTCCAGTCAGCCTCGCCAGTGTACATCTGTGAACGTGTACGTCCATGGATTGAAAGAGCTGCGATTCCACAATCTTGCAACTGTTCCGCCAACTCCACGATAATTTTATTATCGGCATCCCAACCTAAACGAGTCTTCACGGTTACCGGTATATTAACAGCCTTTACTACCTCGCGAGTGATCTCCAACATCAAAGGTACATTCTTCAACATACCAGCACCGGCACCTTTACCGGCTACTCGTTTTACCGGACAACCAAAATTAATATCCAAAATATCCGGATGTGCCGTTTCACAAATTTTCGCGGCTTCAACCATGGTTGCCACATCACGACCATAAATCTGAATAGCAACAGGACGTTCCTCATCAGAAACATTCAATTTCTGTTGAGTTTTATTGACACTCCGAATCAATGCATCAGCCGAAACGAACTCAGTATAAACCATATCTGCACCGAAACGCTTACACATCAAACGAAAAGAAATATCCGTCACATCCTCCATCGGAGCTAAAAGCACAGGGCGGTCACCCAAATCGATAGTACCTATTTTCATTTTCTAACTTTATATAGGTCACAAAGGTACGTTTTTCCACTAAAAAACCGATGTCTAAATAATAGGAAATGGATTGGTATGAAATTCGAGAGCAATAAGCATAGATTTTTATCAGATATTATTCCTACCTTTGTCGCATTAACATCTGTAAATTAGAATATCTTGAACGAGAAAGATTTTGAAATAATGGCACCGGTCGGTTCATATGAATCATTGATGGCCGCTATCCAAGGAGGAGCCGACTCCATTTACTTCGGCATAGAAGGTTTGAACATGCGTTCACGTTCTTCCAACAATTTCACGACAGATGATCTTCGTAAGATTGTAGCTATCTGTCAAGAACATGATATCAAAAGTTATTTAACCGTTAATACTGTCATCTACGGAGAAGATCTCCCTTTGATGCGTGAAATCATAGACGCAGCCAAAGAAGCCGGTGTTTCTGCTATCATTGCTGCAGATGTAGCCGCTATGAGCTATGCGAACAGTATCGGACAAGAGGTTCATCTTTCTACCCAGTTGAATATTTCCAATGTAGAAGCATTGAAATTTTATGCTCAATTTGCTGATGTGGTGGTTTTAGCTCGTGAATTAAACCTTAAACAGGTTCATGAGATTTATCAACAAATCATCGAACAACAGATAACAGGCCCAAAAGGCGAACTTATCCGCATCGAAATGTTTGCCCATGGTGCCCTTTGTATGGCCGTCTCCGGCAAATGTTACCTTAGCCTACATGAAATGAATGCTTCTGCTAACCGCGGAGCCTGCATGCAAATTTGCCGTCGTGCCTATACTGTAAAGGACAAAGACAGCAATATCGAACTGGATGTAGAGAACCAATACATCATGTCTCCAAAAGACTTAAAGACCATCCATTTTATGAACAAAATGATGGATGCAGGAGTTCGTGTTTTTAAAATCGAAGGACGTGCACGAGGCCCGGAATATGTACGCTTAGTCACAGAATGTTATAAGGAAGCCGTACGTGCCTATTGCGCCAACGAAACATTTAGCGATGAGCAGATTGAAACATGGGAAAACAAACTCCGAAGCGTATTCAACCGCGATTTCTGGGATGGTTATTATTTAGGACAACGTTTGGGAGAATGGAGCAGTAAATATGGATCAGGTGCAACCAAGAAAAAAGTCTATGTAGCCAAAGGCATCAAATACTTTGACAAAATTGGGGTAGCTGAATTTGAAATGGAATCCGGATCCCTTAAAGTAGGAGATGAGATTTTAATCACAGGCCCTACTACCGGAGCATTGATGCAAACAATCGATGAAATACGTGTAGAATTAAAGCCGGTCGAACAGACAATCAAAGGAGAACGTTTTTCATTTAAAGTAACCGAAAAAATTCGTCCGTCAGACCGTTTGTATAAAATGGAAAAAGTTCAACTAGAAAAATCATTTGAGTAATGAAAGAATATATCTTCACCTTAAAAGATAAAGTACGCGATTATGAATGTGACTTGCAAGGAGTTGTAAACAACTCTAACTATCAACATTACATGGAACATACGCGTCATGAATTTTTAGAATCGTTAGGTGAGAATTTTGGAAAAATGCACGAACAAGGATTAGATGCTTTTGTTGCTAAAGTAGAAATTCATTTTAAAAACTCGTTACGTAGCGGAGACCATTATCTTTCTTGTTTAAATGCATATAAAAAAGGAGTTAAATTAATTTTCGAACAAGATATCTATCGATTATCAGACAATGTCTTAGCAGCCAAAGGAACTGTAGAATCGGTAGTCGTCAAGGATGGGAAATTAACACGAGGCGAATTTTTTGACGAAATGCTAAAAAAATTAGAACATAAATGACAGACAAACAGATTTACCAAATTGGCCTTACTATGATAAACGGTGTGGGAGACATCCTTGCACGCCACCTACTGCAATCATTAGGAGATGCAGAGGCCATCTTTAAAGAAAAACAGGTGTTATTGGAAAAGATTCCAGGTATCGGCAGCAAATTAGCTGCCGAGATTAAACACCCAGATGTATTAAAACGAGCAGAAAAAGAGATAAACTTTATAGAAAAAAACCATCTCTCCTTCTTTTTTCTAACAGACACCAATTATCCAACAAGACTGAAAGAATGTCCGGATGCACCTATTCTTTTCTATTTTAAAGGAAATGCTAATTTAAATGCTCAACAAATTATCAGCGTAGTTGGGACTCGAACACCGACAGAGTATGGAAAAGAACTTACACAAACGTTATTGAAAGATCTGTCGACCTACATTCCTGATTTATTAGTCATTAGTGGTTTAGCTTATGGTATAGATATATGTGCCCATCAACAAGCACTCAAAAACCAATTACCGACAGTTGCTGTTCTTGCCCATGGATTAGATCGTATTTATCCTTCTAATCATCGAAACACAGCCATCCAGATGCTTGAACATGGAGGTTTACTTACCGATTTTCCAAGCGGAACAGATCCGGATCGCCCCAACTTCTTATGCAGAAATCGAATTATAGCCGGTTTGTCTGATTGTACAATCGTAATCGAATCGGCAGAAAAAGGAGGATCTTTAGTAACTGCCGATATAGCATTCTCATATGGAAGAGAGGTTTACTGTTTTCCGGGGCGAGTAAACGATCATCGATCAAAGGGTTGTAATAATCTCATTCGAAAAAATAAAGCCGGACTGATTACTTCTGCAGAAGATTTATTAACCGCACTTTGCTGGGATATCTCCCCCCTACCAGTTCAAACTCAATTCTCTTTCACAAAACAAGAAGAGTCGAATGAACAAAATCCAATTCTTCTGTTACTTCAAAAGAAAGAGTCTATGCATATTAATCAAATAGCATTACACCTAAAAGTTTCAATTCAACAACTTTCTACATTACTATTTGAGTTAGAGATGGATGGAAAAATAAAATCAATGCCGGGGAATATGTACAAACGGCTATAAATAATTAAAGGCTGTCTCACGACAACCCCTAATCAACTTTGTTAACCTTAAATCTAATACTATTATGAAAAAACCACGATGCAAATATACTGACTTTTCCAAAAGCACCAATAAAAGAACTGCTAATTTATGTTATAAAACACATAAGAATAACAAAGCAAAAGATAGATACTCATAATCTTTCCAACATATAAGATATTCTCCTACATTTGTAGAGAATGTAATAACAATAATCAATCAGATTACACTAAAAACAAAAAGACATGAAAACTAAAGGATTATTTACAATCGTTTTACTACTAGGATTTTTATTTTCAGCTCAAGCAGCAGACCATGTTAAAGGTAATGGTAAATTATCTACTAAAAAAATAGCCATTGGTGACTACAATACCATTAAAATTGATGGAGTTATTGATTTTAATTATGTACAATCAGATGAAAAACCTTTTATTGAAATCACTGTTGATGAAAACTTACATAACTATGTCAATATTGATATTAAAAATCGAGAACTGACTGTTAATTTTAAAGGTGCGAAAGTTGATCATTTTACCAAATTCATTGTAACAACCAATTCTAAATGGTTAAAGGAAGTAAAAGTAGCAGGAAATGCAAACTTTATGATCAATAGTAAACTATTTGGAGATGAGCTAAAAATCAATGCAAACTCTAATTGTTTGGTGCAATTAAAGAAAAAAATAGAGATAGGTAAATTGGATTTGAATATCTCAGGAAGTGCCAATATGATTGTAAATGAACTTCAAGCAGACAAACTAGAATGTAGTATTAACGGTGCAGGAACAATCAACCTCAAATCCGGGGAAGCAGTCCAAGCGAATTACAACATTACTACCGATGGAGAAATTATGGCCTTTGGACTTATCGTACAAAATGTGAATAGTAGAATTACCGGTAAAGGAACTGCGCAAATCCATTCCACAGAAACCCTTAAAGCTAATATCGTTGGTAAAGGAGAAATCCAATACAAAGGTTCTGCTACAGTACAACAAAAGATATTAGGTAAAGGAAGCATTAAAAAAGTAAAATAATCTGTCTAAATAATCTTACCATGAAAAGAAGAAAATTCCTTAAACAGTGTATGCTTGCAACAGCAGCCGGTTGTTTCACTGCCGACCAATCGCTTCTGTTTGCAAATACTGTTGCAAACAACAAATCTGCCTTTTCCTCTTCCAAAGATTTATATCAAATGTTTCTAAATCCAGAGACAGCTTATCGTCCGTTTATTCGTTGGTGGTGGAACGGAAACAAAGTTGAAAAAGCAGAATTAAAACGTGAATTACAATTACTAAAAGATGCAGGAATCGGAGGTGTTGAAATCAATCCAATCTCTTTTCCCCGTTATTCAGATCCATTAGATAAAAAATCTCTTACTTGGTTAAGCGATGAATGGATTGATATTTTACAATATACATTTGATGAAGCAAAGAAGATTGGAATCACTTGTGACCTATTAGTTGGTTCCGGTTGGCCTTTTGGAGCTGAATATCTACGCGGTGATGAGCGTGCTGATGTTGTTACGAACTATTCTGAAGCTCTTACCGGCCCTATAGACTATGAGATATCAGAGGATGGACTTTTCAGTACAGCCAGTCCTGCGATCTCTTCTCCTTTTATCGGGAGAACTATGGAATTAATGTCCCTACAATTAGTTCCCGAACCTTTCAATAGCCTAGATCAGGTGATTGATGTAATGAAAAAAGATACAGACGGTAGTTACCGTTTCAAAGTTCCAGAAGGAAATTGGGTCCTATTTGCATTATTTAAAGTGAAAGGTTTTCAGAAGGTGATAAATGGTGCTCCCGGTGCAAATGGTCCTGTTCTTAACCACCTAAATAAAAAAGCTGTTCAAAAATATCTGGATAACATGTCAGATAAGATACAGCAACGGATCGGCCCTCTAAAATCCGATATTCGTGCTTTATTCTGTGATGGTCTCGAATTAGAGGGATCTAACTGGACATACGATATGCGTGAGGAATTCCAGAAACGTCGTGGATATGATATTCTGCCTTATCTCCCTTACCTTTTCTTCCATAGCGGAGGTATGGGTAATGTTTTTGATTATACTCCTCGTGTCCAAATGGGAAAAGAGATGGCCGACTGTATTGATCGAGTACGTTTTGATTTCGCTTTGACCAATGCAGAAATGTATAACGAACGTTTCACTCAAACCTATGCAGAATGGTGTCGTAAATTAGGCATCCAATCTCGCTTAGAAGCTTATGGACGTGGAACTTTCCCATTGGAAGGTAGTATGGAACCAGATATTCCAGAGTGTGAATCTTGGACTACCAACTGGTTATGGCATAAAATTGGAGAAGAGATGTCTGAAAAAGACTATCGTAGAGGCCGTGCCTATACGATGATTAATAAATATGTCTCTTCAGGAGCCCATCTGGCTGGGAAAAAGATTATCAGTTGTGAAGAGATGACAAATACCTATTTAGTCTTCAATATGACATTGGAACTATTAAAAATTGGTGGGGACCAAACTGCCATATCAGGTGTCACTCATTCAGTATTTCATGGTTTCAATTACTCTCCGAATAAGGAATTACCTTTCCCGGGCTGGATTCAATATGGAGCTTACTACAGTGAACGAAACAACTGGTGGCCATTTTTCCATCTTTATAACGCATATAAGGGTCGCTTAAGTACTGCTCTTCAGCATTCTACTATGTATGCAGATATTGCTATACTTAATCCAATCGCAGATATGTGGACTACCATAGGTATGCAAAATGAGCCATTCCCATCTTCAACTATTCATCAATGGAAAACCATGGTATGGGAAGCGATGAGTAAAAACGGAAATGGTGTGGACTATGTAAGTGAGTCTATTATTCAAAAAGCATCCATAAAAAAAGGTTATTTACACTATGGACCACGTAAGTACAACACATTATTCTTAATCGTATGTGAACGTTTAGATCCTTCAACACTTACAAAACTTCTTGAATTTGTACAGGAAGGAGGTCGTGTCTTCTGTATTGATGCTTATCCTCATCTCTCTACAGGATGGCATAATCACGAAGCCAGAGATAAAGAGGTTCAAACACTTGTTGAACAATTAAAGAAATATTCAGATCGATTTATTTTGTTACATAAACCTAAAGAAAATTTCATCGGTTGGTATCAACAGGTACAAAAAGATTACCAAATCACTCCTTACCTAACTATCGAAACGCCCAATCCATATTTGATGCAAAACCGTTATATCACGGATGATGGTAATGAGATGTTTTTCTTTGCCTACGCACATCGTTATCAATCACATCAAACTCGAATTAGCTTTAGTAAAGAGGTTCGTCAAAATCGTACAGGTTGGGTATGGGATTTAGAAAGTGGCAAACGTTATCGATTGGAGTTAGATAAAACAGGAAGTTATCTTTTTGATTTTGGACCAGCCGATTCTTTACTCATTGTTTTTGATAAACAACGTCGCGGAGATAGTTGGAAACCTTTACCAACCGAGGGAAAAGAAAATAAAACATACAATAATGATTGGGATGTTGAGTTCAAACATAGTTTAGAAAATACTCAAAAGAAGACACACTTTGATAAACTCATAGATTTAAAAGAGGATCAAGAACATGTTCATTTTACAGGAACTGTAACGTATAAGAAAACAATCCAGATATCACAACCTGACGACACAATCATCAACTTAGGAAATGTTCAAGGTATTTCTGAATTATTCATCAATGGTGTTTCATGTGGAGTTAAATGGTACGGCAGACGTATCTGGAATATCAGTAAGTTCCTTCAGAAAGGAGAAAATGTTATTGAAGTTCGCATAACCACAACAATGGGTAACTATGTGAAAACATTAAAAGATAACAAGACAACCTATCGTTGGATGTATCGTAAAAATGGTACAGAACAACCTCTACAATCCATGGGACTTATCGGACCTGTTAATATTTACAAGTTATAATACAAAAAGAGGGCTGATCTACAACCAGCCCTCTTTTTTATACCATTCTATACTTTCTTCCAAACCTTTTCGAAGTGGATACTGCGGAATAAAACCTAAATCTTTTTGAAGTGGTTTCACATCACAGATCCAATTGCGTTGCTTTAGAATTTTATATTTATCCGTATTTAAGGTCATACTTTTATTCAACAAGTGACCAATCCATTCACAACATTGACAAGCAATATATACCAAACCTAATGGCATTCTTGCACGTAAAACAAACTTCTTACCCAATACATCTTGAATCATACGAGCAAATGATTCATCGGTATGAATATCTCCATCTGCCACGAAATAGTGTCGATTCACTATCGCTTCATTTTCCAAAGATAAAAATGCAGCAACTGCCAAATCTTTTACATAGATAAAAGTAATGCGTTGAGGAGTAAACCCTGCAGTAAAATCAAATCCAGACTTCACACTACTAATCTCTACAAAATAGTCCTTTTCTCCCGGTCCATAGACACCTGTCGGTCGTAAAATTATATAAGGGAAATAGGACTGATGACGAATATAATTTTCAGCTTCTAATTTACTTTTCCCATACTCCGTATTAGGTAGCTGTGGATCATCCAAAGAGATAGGACGAAATGTTTTTTCATCTCCACATCCATAACTACTCAAACTACTCATCAGAAGAAACTTCTTTATCTTACATCCTGAAGCGGCCAATGCTTCCACCAAATGTTTGGTATAATCAGCATTTACCCGGTAGAAATTCTTTTTATTCAATGTCTTAGTCAACCCAGCATTATGTATCACATAATCCCATGATCCATGTTTCGCCACAAACTCAGACAATTGTTCGGTCAATGCCTTAGGATCTGCATATTTTAAATCAATGAAATGAACTCGTTCATCCTGTAATTGTGCACGACTACTAGTCGAACGAACCCCTGCCCAAGTTTCATAGCCTCTTTTTAATGCCTCTTTTACTAGAAATCCTCCTATGAAACCGCTTGCTCCGGTAATCAATATCTTCTTCATTTGTTTCTATTATTATCTGATTCTTCCATGATGATGATCATGTTTCTTTAATACACGATGAGGTAAATCTCCATGCCCTATCAATTCAATCGGACAAGGGAATTTGTTCCCTAACCAATCCTCTGAAACATCCGAACCTGCATGATAATGCAATGTTTCATTGACACAAGCTATATTCTTTACCATTGCTAATACTGTTCCGATATCATGGGATACCAAAATAACCGCACTTTCTTTATTGATATCTTCCAACAATTTATAGAAATGAGATTCAAATCGTTTATCAACATACGAGTTCGGTTCATCCAATATCAACACCTCCGGTCGAGAAACAATTGAACGGCCCAATAAAACTCGTTGTAACTGTCCTCCGGACAGATCTCCGATGGCCCGATCTGATAAGCCCTCCAAGCCCATTTTTACAATCACCTCCTCTATCCGCTGTTTCTGTTCGGTTTGATACGAACGGAATAATCTTTTTTCCGAAACCAAACCGGAAGCGATTACTTCACGTACAGAAATAGGAAACTTCTTATCAATTTGATTCAATTGTGGTAAATAGCCTATCCGTAAAGAAGAGACCTGTTTTCCATTTTTATAAAAAGAGACAGTCCCCGTTTTAGGTTGTAATAAACCTAATATGACCTTTAACAAAGTAGTCTTTCCCCCTCCATTAGGACCAATAATTCCTAAAAAATCATCCTTCCACAAGGTTAAAGAGACATCTTGCAATACCGTTTTGGTATCATAAGCTGCTGTCACATGTGTTATTTCAATTAATTTCTCCATTCGCCAATACTTTCGCAATATGAATCAATTCTTCATTCCAATGATAAGATAATGGATTAATAACCTCCAAACGACAATCAGTCTCTTTAGCAATCAACTCCGCATTCTTTTTATCAAATTCTTGTTGAATAAAGACGACTTTTACCTCCCGTTCCTTAGCAGTTGCTATTAACTGTGCCAATATCGCAGGAGAGGGTTCTTTCCCATCCATTTCTATACAAAGTTGAGTAAGATCAAACTCTTTAGCGAAATAGGTCAAAGTTGGATGATATATGATGAAAGTTCGTTCTTTCAATGGAGCTAATAATTGGCGAATTACAGTATCCGTCTGATTGATCTCTTTCAATAATGCAGTATAATTACTTTTATAATAGTCCGCATGTTCACCATCCAACTGAATAAAAGCCTCCAACATATTTTGAGCAATAATCTTCGCTCCTGCGATAGAACTCCAAATATGAGGATCTACTCCATGAGCATGGGAATGATGGTGGTGATGATGTACAACTTCTTGGATAAAAGACATTCCTTTTGATAAGTCATAGATCTTTAAATCAGGATTATTCTCACGAATCTTTTGCATCCATACCTGTTCAAAGCCCAAAGATCCAATTTGAAAATAAGCAACACTATTCCCTACCTCTACCATCTGTTTGGGCGTAGGATCATAAGTCTCAGGACTTTGTCCGGATGGTACTATACAATGAATCTGAAACTTATCACCCCCAATCTTTTCAGCAAAAAAACGCTGAGGTTCTATAGTTACAGTTACAATACTTTCCTCTGTTTGCTTTCCTCCACAGGCCATACATAATAATAAAGCCATCAACTCCATCAAAAAACTTATCCTCTTCTTCATCTTATTTTCATTTTATCAATAAGTATAAAAAAACAAAAAGAGCCTGCTCCATAAGGAACAAGCTCTTTCACCTTGTGCGGCTGAAGGGACTCGAACCCCCACGCCTCTCGGCATCAGATCCTAAGTCTGACGTGGCTACCAATTACACCACAGCCGCTTTGCGATTGCAAAGGTAGATAAATTCTATTAATCTCCAAATATAAATGAAAATATTTTACAAAAAACTTTTAGTTTTTGTCGAATCTGCTTTTGAAAGCAACCATTCAATGGCTGTTTCAATGATTGTATCAACACCTTTTTGAATATCTTCATCTGTCATAGAGACCTTCAAATCCGGATCTATACCAAATTCTGTATGCTCTTTATTAACATCCAACATAGGACAAGCAGAAAAACGAACACTCCAACCGTTAGGTAACTCCGAGCTAAAAGGTAATCCGCTACCACCACCGGTACGATCCCCAATGATAGTAACCTGTGGAAGAAGACGCATGACATTCACAAAATCATTGGTAGCACTGTAAGAATGACGATTCGTTAAAACCGCCACAGGTTTCATCCAACGAATATATTCAGAGGGAGAAAGATAAACCGGATTAGGTTCTGTAAAATCAGTATGTCCATTTCCCTTTTTATATTGTGTATAACCGGTTAAAATCTTTTCTTCAAGAAAACGAGACGCTATACGGTCTGAATAAATCAATGCTCCTCCACCATTATCGCGTACATCTATAATAAGTCCTTTACATGCTTCAAAATGTGTAAAAATATAATTCAAGTTCTTCTCTCCGATGCCGCTTGAAAAACTTCCATAGTAAATATAACCAATCTGATTATCTGCCACCTTCTTATATTTCATGCCTCCGGCAATCTTATAATCAGTACCTAAATAGTTGTCCTGTATCTCCTTATAAAAATTAGCCGGATAATCTTCATACCAAGCCCAGTAACGTGACATATCAAAAGAAGAGATCAAGTTAGTATGTCCATCCTTTACCTCAGCCAACATATCCCCCAACAAATCAAACAATTCATATTGGTTCATCGTATCCTTAACGAGAGGACTGTAACGAGCATATACTTCATCCCAATCCACCTGTTTATATTCAAAGAAACAGTAATTTTCATCCATAATTCGCCATAACGCCTCAAAATTCTCGCGTGGTGATGAATGATAGTCAGCTCCTTTTTCGCAACTGACAAACAAAAGACAAAAGAGAAATAACTGATATATTAATGTTTTCATCTACATAAAGGTTAATTAATAATAAGCACTTTGAAATTGGCGAGCATGATTCTTTAACCGCTTTCCTCCAAAAGTCACAAACTCCTTTACCCAACCAATCATGAATGAATTTGACAGAATATGAGTTTGAATACCATTTACATCTGTACGATAGATACTATTCAAATATCCTACACGCAACGTAAAATTAGAGATTGGTATATCTAATGAAAAGTAATTCTTCATCGCAAACTTATTATGAAATGAACTAAACTGAAGTACTCCATCATTTCCTTCTTGCATCAGAAAATAGTAAGGCTCTCCTTTATGTACAGAAAAAAGGATTCCCATAAAAGGTATTTCTGCTTGATAGCGTAATGTTAGAGGTAATTTATTAATTCGAAAGTTATAAATTGCCATCGCAGATAAATTCAAATCCCAATCCAATTTTCCGGAAACAGGGTTATTGCTATTACGTGTATTATAAATAAATCCACCGGATAAACGAGTAGAAGCACCTGTCAACAACTTTAAACCAGGCAACAAAGAGGTAAATCGATAATGATACCCTAAAGAATAATCTGCAAATCCGGCAAATTCAGATGCTGTGCCTGCTCCGTTTTGTGTGGATCCAAACTCTACATTAACGTATTGTTGGCGAGAGACATTGTAATCTGCCAATTTCACCACTTTCATTCGTTCATTCAATACACGAATCATCCAACCGGTATAATTCACATCCGTACTGGGAGATAAATAGGTATCTCTTAAGTTATATCTTCCAATACCAATAGATGTACTACCATTGATCGAACGATATTTTTCTTCATCAGACTGTGCATGTAATGATAACCCTATACTCAAAAACAATAAAACAACACCTATTACAACTCTCATACGTCACTATTCATCAAAAAGTTTCATCTGTCCGGTTATCTCATCCAAAATATCAGTTTGACTTTTTTCAACTTCAACCTCTTCAACAGCCTCCTCATCCGCTTTTACTTGTTGCTCTTCGTTCTTCGTAACAAAACGAATCGGATCAAGTTCATTCACAGCCTCTATTTCATAGGTTGAAATTCGTTTACCTTTAGCTTTAAATCCCTTTACTCCAACGAACTCTTCTGCATCCAAAACCAATGGTTCACGAAAAGCATCATGTCCACCAAATACGACTTCAATTCTTGGATATACCTCATCAGTCAATAATACCAAACGACTCTTTGGATTCTCTCCCAAGAAATTCTGTTTTCGAACAGCGCCTTCCAACAAGAAACGTTTGAGATAGAAGTATTTCTGATCTGCATCATAGTAAACTGCTGTCCAAACCTTCATTGAATCATTTTTCTCGATAACCAATATATTATCTTCGTAATGGTTACTCAAATCAAAGTTTGTCGTATAGAACTCTCCGTTTTGTTGAATAACCAAAATCATATCATCACTTTGGAATTCACCCAACTCCTCTCCTCTACCATCGTAATTCAATCGCAAAATATCCCGATCAAACCACACCATGAGACCACCCAGTGTAGAGCTACCTTTCTGTTTCAAACTAATTTTATGAACTTCAGCTTTTGTCAACAGATTACCCATCGAACCTCGTCCTTTAATCGCTACATCACTGAAATCTTTTTCAAACACCAATAGTTTCTGACGAGGTTTAGGTTTTAAAATCACCTTAACCGTTTCAGCCTCTCCATTCATATTGGCACTGAAATACAAAATACGAGATCCTTGCGTACCCTTTGTTACATCATATTCCCGATCACGTGTAACACCTGTAACAGCAAAACGCTTAATATGATTAAATCCAACCTTTCCATCACGATAAATCACATTGTAAATCGTACGGTTGTCATTGCGTTTAAAGACATTCAAGTAAATAATATCTTTACCCACAAACATCTTTTCACTTACCTTGACTACCTTATAGATACCATTTCTATAGAACAGAATGATATCATCAATATCCGAACAATTACATACAAATTCATCTTTCTTTAATCCTGTTCCGATAAAACCTTCTGAGCGGTTGATATACAACTTTTCATTGGCCTCCACCACCTTTGTCGCTTCAATCGTATCGAAATTACGAACTTCAGTCAGACGCGGATAGTTCTTTCCATATTTTTCTTTCAACATCACAAACCAATCAATGGTATATTCCACGATATGAGCCAAATGGTCATCAATTTGAGCTATTTCCTCTTTATATTGAGCGATAATTGCATTACTCTTATCCGTATTAAACTTCAAGATACGCCCCATCTTTATCTCCATCAACCTCAATATATCTTCTCGGGTAACTTCCCGGATAAAATTCGGTTTAAAAGGAGTCAAACGTTTATCAATATGGATAACAGCCTCATCCATATCTTTAGCCTCTTCAAACTCTTTATCTTTATAAATACGTTCCTCAATAAATATTTTCTCTAGAGAAGCAAAAAAGAGAGCTTCTTCTAATTCACTTTTCTGTATCTCCAATTCGGTCCGAAGCAATCGCAAAGTATCGTCTGTCGAATGTTTCAAGACATCACTTACTGTCAAGAAGTAGGGTTTGTGATCTTTGATGACACAACAGTTCGGAGAAATGCTTATCTCACAATCTGAAAAAGCATATAAAGCATCAATCGTCTTGTCTGAAGATACTCCCGGAGCCAAATGGACTAAAATCTCAACATTACGAGCCGTATTATCATCAACCTTTCGAATCTTGATTTTTCCTTTTTCATTGGCCTTTAAAATCGATTCTATAATAGTCGACGTTGTCTTTCCATAAGGGATCTCACTAATCACCAACGTCTTATTATCCTGTTTCGTAATCTTTGCACGAACTTTAACCGAGCCACCTCGTTCTCCATCATTGTATTTAGAGACATCAATATATCCGCCAGTTTGGAAATCAGGATACAATGCAAACTCCTCACCTCGCAAGTAAGCAATTGAAGCGTCTAACAATTCATTGAAGTTATGAGGAAGAATCTTAGAAGAAAGCCCTACAGCAATACCCTCTACCCCCTGTGCCAATAACAACGGGAATTTCACAGGAAGTGTAACTGGTTCTTTATTTCGACCATCATACGAAAGTTGCCAAAGGGTTGTTTTAGGATTAAAGACTGTCTCCAGAGCAAATTTGGAAAGACGAGCTTCAATATAACGAGGAGCAGCAGCTCCATCTCCGGTTAAGATATTACCCCAGTTCCCTTGACAATCAATAAGCAAATCTTTTTGTCCCAACTGAACCAAAGCATCTCCAATAGAAGCATCCCCATGTGGGTGAAACTGCATCGTATGTCCGACTATATTAGCCACTTTATTATAACGACCATCATCCAATCGTTTCATGGAATGAAGGATACGACGCTGAACCGGCTTCAATCCATCATTGATATGCGGAACAGCACGTTCTAATATCACATAAGAGGCATAATCCAGGAACCAATCTTGATACATCCCCGACAAATGATAGGATACCCGACTTTCCGATTTTGCCGGAACCTTATAATCCGAATGTATTTCCTGACTTTTTTTCGGTTGCGTTTCTTTATCTATTCTCTCTTCACGATCGTTTTGCTCTGTAATATCTTCTGGTCTCATAATTTCTCCGGAGTATTAGGCTGTAAATATACAAAATCCAAACGAAATAGGAAAAGAGAAATGTATAAACCACCTTTATTGAGCCAATTAAAGATAGCTTAAATAGATAATAATAGCACTTCTTCACACAATTTATAGCATCCCAAGTCAATTTATGAAGTGTAAGTATTACCTTTGCAATCGCTTATTTGTATATCAGAACAAAAGATAATAAATCTACACTTTATACATAGTATGGGAAAATACAAATTAATTGACAACGTGTTAGGCTGGATTGTTTTTGCCATTGCCTCAACCGTTTATTTAATGACGATTGAACCTACTGCCAGCTTTTGGGATTGCGGTGAGTTCATTTCTTCAGCTTACAAATTAGAAGTAGGACATCCCCCCGGAGCTCCTTTCTTTATGTTAACAGCGAATCTGTTTACACAATTGGCTTCAGATCCAACGTCAGTAGCTAAGATGGTGAATATCATGTCTGCATTGTTTAGTGCATTGACTATTTTATTCCTTTTCTGGAGTATCACCCATTTAGCTCGTAAAATTATTGTGAATAACAACGAAGTACCGACATTGGGACAGACTATTACCATTATGGGTAGCGGTTTGGTTGGTGCATTGGCTTATACATTCAGCGATACCTTCTGGTT
>JAEIGA010006858.1_pt1 | contig 17306 bp, 18 predicted proteins | sample 9270691 | NCBI WGS metagenome assembly JAEIGA01 (sample SAMN17057246, study PRJNA624740) | gut metagenome | biome: biome; isolation source: fecal sample | host: Bos grunniens | place: China: Xizang | collected 2019 | reverse complement strand
ACACAGACCCTGAAAAACAAGAAAAACTCATGTCTATCATCCACAAAGAGGTAATGGAAATCATCGAAAATGGTCCACGTGCCGACGACCTCCAAAAAGCAAAAGAAAATCGTCTTAACACTCTTGCCGAAGATATGGAAGACAACGGCTGGTGGGGCACAATCCTCGACCGCTACTACAACGATGGCATCAACTACGCAAAAGACTATAAAAAAGCAATCGAAAAAGTCAATGCAAAATCAATCCAAAAAACTCTCAAAGCCCTCGTAAAACAAGGCAACGTAACAGAAATCGTAATGATGCCAGCAAAATAATGACTGTCAATAGACAAGAGTCTACAAACAAAAACAGCCCGAATTCTTCAATTCGGGCTGTTTTATTTTTTATTTATTTGTGTATGTATAATTAACCCCGAAGGGGTGACACTTTAGTAATAACCACAAGAAAATTACCTACAAAAAAGACTAAAGTCCAATAATGGCATCGGAGATGCCACACAAAGTAGTAACCGCGGGTAATCCGACCACAGGGAGGTTACCTGCGGATAAACGCATCGCACCACCCTCCCGACCCCATAGGGGTCGCACTATCAAGCATCAATCCTTCAAAAAATACTCCTCATCAAACTCCACACCCTCAGCCCTCAAAAACGCCCTCAACTCATCCGCAAAGGTAAGTTTCTTATGATGCTCCTCTTGACCACGAATATAATTAACCGTTTTATCCATCAACATGACAAACAATAGTAATTTATAAATTACGGTAATTAAATAATACTAAATTAAACTATTCAATAACTTTCATAAAAACAAACTCCTTACCATAGTCATCTTTATACACTAATCTATCTATTTCTAATAATACGATTTTATATACTTTCGTAACAATAACACCATTTTGCATTTCATGATAATGAATAAATTTAGAATGATTTAAATCCCATTTTAACGGTGAAGATTCCTCTTCTGTAATATCATCAACCACATCCCAAGTCGCCCCCACACCATCGTAGTCAAAACGATAATAAAGTGTGCCCAACTGCCACTTACCTATCAGCAAATCAACGTCATATTCAACATCATCAAATACCTCTTGATCTATATATTCTAATTCATAAAAATTACTTCTATAATAAACATAATATACTCCTGCACAAAGTAAACCCAACACCAAAACAGCAATTCCAACTAAGATTATTTTACGTTTCATTCTAGTTCAAATTTTTTATTTTAATCACTTTTGGTGTAACCCCCTCATACTGCGACATAGTCATACCTATCTCTGCGCCAATATATGTTGGGTCACACACATAATATTTTTTACCCCCATACATAAACGCATCACCCGAAATAGCAACATCCTCTCCTAAACATACCGCAGTTGCAAGATGACCAGGATATTGCAAGCCTACTACTTGCAACCCTAAATATCTCTGCACTAACCAACCAAACAGCGCAGACCGATCTTCGCAATCACAAAAAGGATAACCCACCGCCTCTTCAGGGTAAAAATATTTTTCTCTACCAAATTGGTCTCCATCAGTTTTATAATCAAATGCAGTCTGAACGAAATTAAGTAAAACATCTACTGCTTTAGATACTGAATTTTGTTCTCTCAAATTTCCAAAATTATCATCCAAAACTTGTTGAGCCTCTTCGGTCATAGCAGATGCAAAATATATTGGAAATATGGTTTGCGGAACGTCATCGAGAAAAGCAATATTTTTACTATTAAAAGGTAGAATAATCACACTATTCATACGATTTATCTTAAGTTCTCTCGCTTTATCACATTTCCCAATAGACAAAGTTCTATCAAAATCCAGCTTCATTTGAGATAGAGCCAAATCTTGCTCATTTAGACTATATGTATATACACTATTTTCTTCTTTTCCAGCGCCATAAACAAGATAATATTTCACAATTTTATCTTGCTCAACAAAATTAAAAAATCCATAATTATAAACCTCTTTACTATTATCTAATGCTACCATTAAAACAAGACTATTAGATACACCCCCTCTTGCTATTTTTACTTTATAACCACCTTCATTACGCAACATATAAAAGCAAAACGCAGTACGAGTATCAGCATCAACAAAAATCTTTTCTGACAAACTTCTTAATAATAAAAATTCCCCCCAATCATTCAAACCAAATTCATCTGCCTTTCTTAAAATATCTCCCCACAAAACAGAAACTTCTTGTGTATATTTTGATATTTCTCTAAAATAATTCGCCACATCACGTTCTGATGTTCCCTGATTTTCAATACACAAATTCTCTGGAACTTGAAAACTTATTTTTTCTCCATAAAAATCTACTTCTATAGTACTAGATTTATAATTATTTTCTTCCTTTTCTTTTCTGCCATTAATATTATTTACCACAAAACGTACGACACTATTATCTTTCAAGAAAGATAAATCTATTGATTCAACAGAGGAAGCTATAGGTGCTTCTTTCAACTTAGGTTCTGAAAATGGATTTTGATGTTTACAAAATTCTTCAAACAACCCCCATCTCTGTTCAAGAAAATTTGCAAATTCTGCATTTTGTTTTTCTGAAAACATCCGTATCTTTTCTTCTTGCTCCCCATAAAAAGAGGCTAAATCTTTACTCCTACCTTTCAAAAACTCATCAAACGCATCTTGTGAATAAATATTATATTCACAAAATAAGAATAATACGAACAAAAATACACATCTTTTCATACAAAATACTTTTTTATATATAAAAAAGGGCACACCTATAAAGGTGTACCCCATAATAATAAATTAAAAATTATCTTTCCAATCAATTTGAACATTTTTAAATTTAATATATTTCACTTCTTCAATACCATCAACAATAATCGCAACTTCTATTTCATCAAAATGAGAAATTTTTGTTGATATATACTCAAAGCAACAATATTCTCCATCTGAATTAGTATCACCCCAGTATGTAATTTTTGTTTTCTCATCTTCATCTAAATCAACATACCCTATAAATGGAGCTTTATATGTATCACCATCAACATAAGCAGAAGCAGAACCAAACCATACACGCAAATCAGCATCTGTACTTACAACATCAAAATCAATATAAACATCACCATTTACAGTATATCCTTCACAAACAAAATTAGAAACAACAATATCTGTGTAAGGACTTTCAATCTCTACTTTATTATCTATCAATCCACCTAATTCTTCACAAGAAGAAAAAATAAAAGAAAATGCTAACGCATAAAAGAAAAATAATAATTTTTTCATAACATAAAAATTTTTAAATTACTAATAATTATTGTTGATATTCAGACAATTTCTTTTCATAAAGTTTTCTGAACTCACTAATTTCAAAATCTGAAATCAATTTTTCATTCTTTTGTAATTCATTAAGTATAGCTTCTTTCATATCTGCTTTGTTTAATTGCATACAAACAAAATATTGATACTCGCCAGTAGGAGTTGTGAACAATTTTTCATCCGAAAGTGTACTACCTGACAATCTTTGTTGAACAATAGTATAAGTCAATTCTGTCATACGAGTTTCAAAAGTTGATTTTTCATCGCTTGGTAATTGACGATTTGATGCATAATTTTCAACAACACTCTCCAAATCTGCATTAATAGAAGCTGCTAATTCTTGACGTGCATTTTGTATCGCTACTTTCTTTGCCATTGACAAATCTGTACTTTTTCCACTTTGTACTGCACGATAATACTCTGCATCTGTTCTATGACGCGCTTCAGACAAAGGAAGTGTTTGTTCAACTAACCCTGTTGGAGCTGTTGTTTTTTTTACAGTTGCACATGACGATGTAACAACAGACACGGCAAATAATACTGCCACAAAATAAAATAATCTTTTCATAATTAGTTTGTTAATTTTAAATTATTAAATTATCAATTAATTTTATACGGAACCTTGAATTCATATACCTCAAAACCATTATGCCCATCCTGTGTCAAATTCAATACCCCAGAAATAACTCCACTATCCTTAATATTTTTCCTGTTTTGATTAAAATACAAAATTAAAGTATGCATACCTTTACCTGTAAAATTACTATCCAAATCATTATAAAAAAACATCAGATTGGTATTATCTATTGACAATTGTGCTTTCCCAATTGAAAATGCAGTTTGACTTTCTGATTTTAATTCTATTCTAACACGCATAATCGTATCCCCTATTGACGCCATCTCTATTGCAGAAGAAACACTAACAACACATCGACCTTGATATGGGTCAAACAAGAACTTATGTGATAATGTTCTACCATCCAAAAGATACTTCATCTCTATTGTATGTTCTTCTCCAGGTATTGATACAGATTCAAATTGAATTGTATTAACATCACCATTCACTGATACTTTTATATTGTCGGCATAATTACTACGAAACGTTGGCTTTCTCGATGTTGTAACCGTCCGCCCATGCAAAGACAATGTATAATTGATTTTATTAGTCGCATGAACACCTTCTTCAACTACTACATCAGCTAAACAATCCCTATAGGCTTTATATAATGCTGATGCTCGTGTTGCTCGAGCAGAATCAAAAAAATACCCCATCAAACCTTTTATTTCTGCTACAGCTTCACGCACATAATCCAAATTCGTAAATTCACGATAATTTTTCTCTAACTCAATCAATTTATTCTCATATCCTGCATCCATTTTTTTAAATTCAGCAATAGCATTTGTGCGCTGATATTCCGAAAATGGATAATAAACATGATATACATAATAATATCGTTTATCTCCCTTAACAAATCTACGCTCCCAATAAACCTCTTTTGCATTAGATAAAGATATTCCAGACAAAAAAGGTAACTGAGCCGAACGCGTATCAACTTGAGAAGAATATTGTGTTAAAACACCAGCAACCTCATTTGTTGAAAACATCGTCTGACTTAAACTTTCCGAAGCGGTAATATTTACGGCTATAGTTGAAATTATATGCTGACGTATATCGTTTAAGCATTGTGATTGTGCTTTATCTAAAGTCTCTGCCGTAGCTGAAACCGAAAAATAATCAGCATTCGATGTGCCAATCCATTCTGGAACTTTTTTGGCACTCTGCTCTACAACTTTCTCTTTTTGTGCAAAACACAAAGCAAAACAAACAAATAAACAAAATAATGTAATTACGTGTCGTTTCATTTCTTTACAATTTTTTTTGACCAAAAGCATACAATAAAGCTAACCAAACAAGAATAGATACTGAATTTTCAATAACAATAATAGGAATAGATGCTTTAAAAACAGCAAATAAAACATTTATAAACAACATCAACAGAGCTAAAACAGCAGAAGAAGATTTAAGCAAAACCGTATTACGGGAAGCATCATTATATGATACAGCAAAAACGCTTATCATATACAAAGCAAACGAAATTGACGCAAATAACGACAATAAAAGAGAAGTTTGAAACACAAAAAAACCGTAAAATACTAAACCTGCAAAAGCTAACGCAATAAAAGCTAATATTGGATTGAATTTCATAACATTATAACTGTGGTGGTAAATTACTAAATAACGAAACTAATTCAGCAACCGTTGAAGCTGGAGCCCAAGCTGCCATACCTTGTTTCCAAACCAATGTATCAGGAGTCAATGTACGAGCATACACCATTTGCTGAATTACAGTCATATCAAATGGACCAGCTTGTTGTCCATTAACAGCAACAAATAAATTCAATTGAGGAAGAGGAGGAGGAACAGATCCTGGCATTGGAGGTGGAGTTGCAGCCTGTCCTTGCATAGGATTACCCGCCATAGCTCCTCCTTGCATCATACCTCCCTGCATAGTTCCTCCCATTTGCATACTTTGCATTGTATTATTAAGTGTTCCTGCAACATTCTGACCAACGGCAGTACCTAACATCATACCTGCCATCATACCAGCGGGATTAAACCCACCGCCACCACCGCCATCCATAGAACCACCTAATTGACCAAGACTCTCTGCGGCAATTTCGGCCACATCTGCTTGTCGATTCAACTGATGTGCAGCAAAATAATCGGTTTCGGCACTCAAATTTTGACGTTTAAAATCTATATCACGTCCCATTCTCATCCTTTCCACCGTATCTTCTGTACGAGCTTGAGTAACTTCTGCAACCTGACGAGCTGTAACCTCAAACAAATTGATATAACCTTGACTCTCTTTATCTATAGTAATATCTGAAATATCAATACGTTTCAAATTTACTCCAAAATCATCCTCTATAATTGGTTTTAATTTATTGCTAATTGCATCATTTACAATATCAATACAACGCTCAATTTGAATAACTGGGATATTTGCCTGGAACGAAGCACTTGTAATAACACTCTTAATATGGCGATAAAGTGTAGCCCTAAGTTCTCCATACAACTCTTCTAATTCAAAATCTATCATACGATGCAAACGAGTAAACTCTTTGTACTTAGACACATTAATAAGCATCTGACCTTGAACAGTTGTAGGAACAGCAAAATCTGGAAAACGAGGATCAAACAAATCAAAAGTATTAACAAAAAAAGGTATTTTTATATTACCTGATATGTTAATAAAATAAATTTCTGCTTGAAATGGAGTATCGCCACCAAAAGCCGAACCAATAATGCCCGAAAGAACTGGAAAATTTGCAGTCTTTAATGTAGTATCAAGAGGTCCTTCAAAAAAGTCCATCTGCTTACCATCACTTTGACTATAAACAAATACAGCAACTTCACCCTCTTTCACACGTAAACTACTACCCCAACGTATTGAATTTTCTCGACCTGTAGAAACTCCATTAGGCCTCCACTTCCAGACCAAATAATCAGTTTCATCACAACGAATAACATTCAAAATTCCACCATCTTTATTACTTTTACCAAACAAACCCATAACTAACCTCCTTTTTAGATTATAATTCTACAATTTTAATAGCATCTTTCAATTTTTGCTTATCAGATTCATATTGCAAACTTAAATCCTCAACAAAATCTTCCGCGACACTAATAGAATCTACACTCATTAAATATTTAACAACAGCTTCAGCACAATCATAGTCACCTGAACGACCAACACAAAATTCATTCACAAACATTTTTGCATGTTCAACATCTCCAGCAGACAACATATCTACGACAAGAGACAGACGTTCAACTTCTCCAAAAAATTCACTATTCGCTTCTGACAATACAAATGCATCTATTTGTGGCTGAAATTCGCCATATTGAGCATACTGCAACGCTTTTTTATTCATAAAAGATACGATTGCTGTACTACTAGCAAAAACAACAGCAAAAGCCACAACAATAATAATCCATATTCGCACAATCGAACGTTTATTAACAACATGCTCATCATTTATACTTATCATTTCTTTTGTTACATTATCCAAAAAACGCGACATTTCTGGATTTTTGCCAAATTCTTGACGTGCTGATCTAACTAAAAACTCAAATTCATTTTTAATTTTGCCTGCATCATCAGTTGCTTTCTTCTCCTTGTTTATTTTTTTCTTTACAAATATAACTAAAGAAACAAACAATAATATTAAAGAAATATTGCACAACAATTTAAAAAGAAAAGCTCCTGTCATAAATGACATAGTAAAAAAATACACAGTCAAAAACAAAGCTACTATCGCTAAAAAACTTTTGAAACTATCTAAAAAAGTTGGCATCGCAACAGCTCGAAAATCTTTCAACAAAGTTTCAAGTGATCCCATATACTCCATCGGTGTAGGAGTATTTTCCGAATCATCAATAGTATAACCACAAATTGGGCAAATTTTTGATAATAAAGGCATATCACCTTTACAACGAGGACATTGTGCCATAATATAAAATTAAAAAATGTTTATTGTTTTAAAACAATCTCTCAAAGAATTAATTTTTGATTGAGATTTTGACTGAGTTTTAGAAGAAGATGAACCTTGAACAACACCATTGCTACGAATTGCAGCTTCTAAACGCATCTTCTCTAATTTCATTTGATTATCAAATTGACGTTGTTCTTCTTCAACTCTTTTTTTCTCAGCCTCAGCTCTTTGCAAGATTCTCTCCGCTTGCGCTATCTCTTGTTGCTCTTTAGCGGCCTGACGAGCAACAACCATTTGACGATGTATTTTATCGATTTTTTCTTTTGCTTGAGCAGCATAAGAACTAAGAGGATCTATTTTAGACAATATATCCAATGCAGCTTCGGTTTCACCTTTCACCAACAGCACATCTACTTCATTCATCTGTTTTTCTGCTTCAAGATCTATTGCAGCTGTATAATACTCTGATATTAACTTTGAGACCGATTCGTAAGAAGAAACACTCTCTGGTATCAAAGACAAGACACTAACGGCATCTTCATATTGACCTTTTTTCGCCAATACTTCAGACTTTTGAATTAAAATAGGAGTATTTTCAACAAAAAATTCTTCTATTTTTTGTTGAGCAGTTTGAATAAATCGCACAATACGAACATCAGAAACATTTATCCTTTGTATCATCTGAGTAATAGCTCCCTGCTCAGTATTAGCATGACCTTCAATAGGCAGAACAAGCGAAGCATATATATTTCCATCCAATATTCCAGCTGCATATAACGTAATTTCACCTTTAACAGCATGTACATCACGCATACCTGCATTTACAACATTACTCGAAGTGATAAAAAATTCAGGACGTATTACAAAAATAGCACTTGAAGCAATAGAAGCACCAGCACAATTCCTAGAAATTATTTGATTTACTTTATTTTCTAACGAACGAGCTAAATTTTCTGTTATTTCTACAGGATAGTTACCAGACTCATACGAAAAACCGACTCGAGATTTAAACGTATTTTGTGATTGCATAGAAAATAAAAACAAAACAGAAATACAAAAAATACAAATAAAACGTTTCATAACAATTTTTATCTTTACATTATTGTAATAGTAATCCTATTATTCAAAACCGTACGCTCAACTTGAAGGCCTTGAGTTCTCAAATAACGATACAATTTCAAAGCAAAATCATTAACATCCATATCCAAGCCATTTTCATCTTTGTTTGGGACCTGAATTTCATCCAAAACCATCATATTTTTTGTACTTCCTTGAACATGGAATTTTCCATTCAAAGCGTTTTTACGCATCCATATATGCAACGCATCCCTAAGAGGAGTAAAATCTTCAACTTCATAATCAAATGTAACCGAACTCATTGGAGATATATTCAAAACTACAGAAATTGAATTTCCTCTATCAATTTTACGTGCAAACGCAGCTGTCAATTGATCTAAGAAACCATTTACCATTACATCAACCAACGCATTTGTAATCATATCTACCGAAGCTCTTTTATGTGGCGTTACTTGCGATGCAGTAGCATAAGTATCGCTAGTAGATATATCAATAGCATTAAGCATCAATGTAACAGATGTTCCATTACTATTCGTGTTTTCATTAATATCAACATATACAGCGACATCTGCCCCACAACCATTAAGAACCATATCATTAAAAGACATATCCATATTCATCCCTTGTTGCAAGTCTGAATTACGCATCATTTGCTCTAAATCTTTAGTTTCCGCACCTTGCTTTACAAAACCAGAATTAACTTTAGATATCGCCATGCGAATATATGGATTTGATTGTATCTTATCTTGAAAAGACTCGCCATTTACACAATAAGGCACAACCATAATTGAAGGAATAGCTATAACATTGTCAACGCCAGAAGCACCACCAAGAGCAGTAGGAGGAACATTAACTCCTTGATTTTTCAAATCATTCAATAATGACTTTGTATATAATTCTATTTTTATAACCGTTTGAAATAATTTTTGAACTTTTCTTGAATTTTCATCATCAACCACTTCACTTTTTATGAAAATAGCATAACGTCCACTATTAAACAACTCATCTACATATTTATTGGCCTTCTCCGAAGGATTATTTCCTAACAAAGGCTGATCATTATTTAACCCTGCTATACCATTGAAAAGGTAGGTATATATAGCAGACTTCTTTGCATATTCGATAGCATTTTTTTTGTTATTACTAATGCCTGAAACTTGAATCAAAGCTACATTATCATTAATTTTTTCAATCAACATTGCATCAGAAGAATACTGAGCAAAGAGCGATGAAGCAAAAATGAACAAAAAAAAGTATAAAAAAATACGTTTCATAATTATATCAAAAAAACAAAAGGGGTAATAAGGTTAATAAAAACCTGTAATACCCCTATATATTAATACTCAATTAAAATAAACCTGACAAAAATGCCTCACCTGCACTTATAACAACTAAAGCTTCTTTTCCTTGATTATTAAATATATCATTGATTTCAGCTCCACCTTTAGTAACTATACATTTTGTAAGACCGTCCATTGCTTCTACTGCTTTAAGTTTACCAATTTCAACTTGAGTAGTACGAGAACCAATTTGTTTAACTTGTTTAACAACAAACAATTGACCTTTTGCTACACCCATTTCTGTTCCACCTAAAATATAAAGCGTTTTAGCCGCTGGTTTTTTACCTTTTGTTACTTCTTCTATTTGTTCTATACTTGTTGCAAATGGGAAAAATTCATCTACAAAAGAAGTTGCTGAGAAATGCGCACTACCTATTGCTTTTTGTTCTGCAATTTCCCAATCTTCACGATTATTTCCTGTCAAAGAAAGAGCCTTTGTTCCCACAACAGAACCATCTGAAATACGATATGCTGTTAATGTGAAATTAATCTCAATTCTGTATGTATAATTATCTGTCAATGCTTCTTTTACATAAGACTTAGACCAATTTGTAACGTGTCCTTTAATAAGAAAATTTGCACCTAAAGATTTGTAAACATCATTTGTTTCTGCAGATAAAACATTTGAAGCATTTACTTCTTCTGCAGTCTCAACACGATTTGCATTCAAAGCTTGTAATTGAGCATTTGATGCTGCATCGACAACATTGAAACGACCTTTTTCGATAAAGTTTTGAACAACTCCATTACGAACGCCTTCTGCAACATAATTTGAAACAACACCAGTTCTTGTGAATAGTTCCACAATAACAGTTTCTTTTTTAGGTTCTTGTGCAAAAGCACTAATTGCTACCAATGCAACAACAACTAGAGATAAAAATTTTTTCATACGATTTTTGTTTTTTTAATAATTATTACTGTCCAATAAAATAAACTCCGTAGGAATGATATATCACAGGTAGGGGTGTAAACCCCTAATGCGAAAGATTATATATACAATAAGCGCCGCAGGTGCGACAGAGAATTAATGATTAATAATACAATATTTAATTTTTTTATATAAAATTCACTAATTTGTGCGCAAAGATACAAAAAGATTTGTGAACAAAAAAAAAAAAAACGCTAAAAAATGTTAACAGGAAGGAAGGTAAAAAAAAAGTGTGCCTCAAGGCACACTTAACTTATTGATTTATTGTTGATTATTTTTTCAGACAAGTGTTTGGGAGAGCTATAACTTTAGATTTGTTAATTTCATTAGCGATTATTACTCGAATTTACTCAAGATTGAATTATAAAAATTATTACCCAAAAATCTATAATTAATATAACAAGGAATCACCATCCAAACGGATGTTTTGCTAATGGCAATTTAGCTAATGGGTGATAATCTCCTTTAAGACCAATAGGTTCGGCATTGCGGATGTCATACACGGTGTTGATTGCCATGCGTGCATCTTCAATACCAAATCCACCACCACTTAAAATATCACGATAACTCTCAGTGTGCAATTCGGTAAACCCTTCGCTAAACTCAAACTCCTCACCATCAATATTTATAGTACGGAACGTACGTTTCTCACCCTGCACAGCATTCTCAGGCAAATTGTCAGCATTGATACTAAGAAAATAACGCACTCGCGCACGCTCCAATTCAAGATATCCTGCCACACGGTCGTGCGACGACACATGCACCACATTGCGTGTCACCTTACCAAACACCCATTGCAGCATATCGTAGAAATGTACACCAATATTAGTTGCCACACCTCCACTTTTATGCACATCGCCCTTCCAACTTGTGTAATACCAATTGCCTCGCGAAGTGATATATGTCAAATCCACATCATAAATCTTATCTTTCGGACCAGCCTCAATCTTCGCCTTCAAATCCTTAATCGACTGATGCAAGCGTAGCTGAAGTATAGTATAAATCTTCTTGCCAGTCTCGCGCTCCACCTCTTGCAGTGCATCCACATTCCAAGGGTTCAACACAAGTGGTTTCTCGCAAATCACATCAGCACCAAGACGCAAACCATAACGCATATGGGCGTCATGAAGATAGTTAGGTGTACATATACTCACAAAGTCAATCGCATTGCCCGTACGATGCAATTTAGTGCAATGGCGGTCAAATAATTCCTGCTCAGTAAAGAATGCCGCACTAGGGAAATATGAGTCCATAATTCCCACACTATCAAACTTATCATACGCTGCAACCAATATATTACCAGTATCTTTGATGGCTCTCAAATGTCGTGGAGCAATATATCCCGCCACACCAATCAATGCAAAATTTTTCATAGTATTACAAAATCAACTATCTATAGTATGCTATTTGAGTGAAATCAATCACAATCCTAAAGCTGTTTTTATAAGAAGAGGTATTTGGACATTTTCCATTATACCCGTAAATTTACCTGCTTGTGGACCAAAAGAATAAATTGGCACCATAGTGCCTGTATGGCCACCAGTATTAAATTGTGCTACTACAGTAGAATCAGAATACGAACCATTCATAATAGTCATACCGCCTGTTTCGTGGTCGGCAGTGATGACAACAAGGGTCTCTCCATCGCGCTCGGCAAAATCTAATGCCACTTTAATAGCACGGTCGAAATCGAGCATTTCATCAACTACACCTTCGGTGCTATTACCATGACCTTGATAATCGATTTGTGAGCCTTCGACCATAAGGAAGAAACCTTCGCCACGAGCATCTAACGATTTGATTGCCAAATCCACTGCATCGGGCAAGAAATTGCCACGCTCTGCAGCACGAGGCATATCTACATTGGCACATAAAGCTCCGAAAGGCAATAAAACAGGGGCTTCGACAGAATCGATTGAATAGACTATATTGTAATTGGCATTACGAAGCGAGTCAGAATAATTGAGCGAGTCGGTGCGGAATTCAAAGTCTTTACGTCCACCACCAACAAAGAAATCGACACCAGAAGTGAGCATTTCGGTAGCAATCTCTTGATACATACTACGATTGATTTGGTGAGCATAGAATGCAGCAGGAGTAGCATGTGTGATGCGAACAGTAGCAACAAGTCCAGTAGCCATACCTGCCTCTTCAGCAGATTCGAGTACTGATTTTACAGCCACAGAATCGGCATTCATGCCTATCATTCCATTATTGGTTTTATTGCCTGTCGCAAGAGCTGTACCTCCTGCAGCAGAGTCTGTTATATAAGAACTAGCAGAATAGGTTTTAGCAAGTCCTGTGTGGGTACAACGTTCAATATTGAGAGTACCACCATTGGCTGTCATGCCTGCATAGAGTTGATTGAGACCCATGCCATCACCAATCATGAAAATAACATTTTTCACTTTAGGTAATTTATTACAACTGCTTTTATCGCGCTGTTCATTAACACAACCTGCCAAAATTAAAATAGCAGACAATAAAAATAATATCTTTTTCATACTTATATAATTTTTTATAATAACTACAGCAACTATAACAACTACAGTTCATTTAGTTTCCTATTCTTTATCATTATCAATAATAAACTCTTCCTCAAAAGCTTCATGTCCATTAAGTTCAAGACGTATTGCCAATAACTCTTTGCGCACTGACTTTAAAGTTTGAATTATTTTCATACGCGTTTCATCCTCTTCACGATGATTTAGTAAACGTTCATTGACTCCAGTCAAAGTTAAGTGCTGTTCTTCAATTAAAAATTTTATCTGATGTAGAAGGTCAATATCTTTTTGCACATAACGACGTGTACCCCCAGCCGATTTGCCTGGATTCAGAATATTTATCTCTTTTTCCCAAAATCGCAATGTAGATTGTGGCACTTTAAGTTGGTCAGCCACTTCGCGTATTGAATAATATTTTTTTTCCATAATAAAACACTAAAATCGCACAGAATTTATTTTTCCCCACACAGATTATTTTTTTTGAACATAAATTATCATTAATTATTCATTAATTTCTTTAATTACAAATAATTTACGAATGATTTGTGACAATTTACGCTTATAAAAAAGATAACCTTCTGTCTTTTAATGTTATTTATATATCTTAATTTTTTGTCCTACGCGGATTGTGGTAGATTTGAGCTTGTTCCACTTTTGAAGATTCTTAACCGAAACACGATATTTTTTTGCAATACCGCCAAGGGTATCACCACTCTTAACTTTATAATAAATCACCTCTCCCTCAGATGGTTCAAATTTTATTTCACGCTTAGCTAATTCCGGTTTATAAGCCAAAATGCTATCACGATTGAGAGCATAGGAATTGATATGTTCGAATGGCACAACAAGTGGATAAGGCTTGATATTGCCCGGGATAATGTCGTAACGATATTGTGGATTAAGGAATTTGAGTTCGTCTAATGGAATATTCACTTTTTCGGCAATTTGTTGCAAGTGAACACGATCGGAAATCATCACAGTGTCAGTCGCATAATTGAACATTGGCACAACTGGACACATATTGTGCTCTTCGTAGAAGTTCATTATGTAATTAGCCGCAATGAAAAGTGGCACATAACTACGTGTTTCACGAGGAAGGTATGGATAAATTTCCCAGAAATTACGTTTACCATTGGCGATACGGATGGCTTTCGACACATTACCTGGCCCGCAATTGTAGGCTGCAATTACGAGATGCCAATCGCCATAAAGTTTATATAAATCGGCAAGGAAACGAGCTGCTGCATCAGAAGCCTTGCGAGGATCGCGACGCTCATCGACCATGCTATTGACTTCAAGCCCATAGATTTTGCCTGTGCCAACCATGAATTGCCACAATCCCATAGCTCCTACTGGCGATTTAGCTTTAGCATTAAGGGCACTTTCAATTACTGGCAAATATTTCAACTCAAGAGGAACATTGTAACGTTCTAACGCCTCTTCAAACATCGGGAAATAGTAGGTATTACCGATACCAAGCATATAGCCCACATCTTTAGGGCAACGAGCATAGCGTTCGATACATGCCTTCACAACACTGTTATAGGTCATCTCCATAACATGTGGCATCGACTGCAAACGAGCCATATAGACCGAATCGGAATAATATACAGCTCCACTATCGGTGCGTGTACAGTCTATTTTGAAAGATTTTTTGAGAAAATAATCGTGAAGAACAGAATCGAATGGAAGATGGAGAATTGTGTCTATAGAATCTATAGTCGCTATAGTTTCTATGGTTTCTATGGTTTCTATGGTTTCTATAGTATCTATAGTTTCTATTGTCTCTATAGAATCTATAGCCGCTATAGTATCACAAATAAAGATAAAAACTAAAATATAAATAAACTTCTTTAACATCACAATTAAAAATAAATTATAATTAAAAATAAATTTGCATTTGACAGCCTGCTGTTGGTTTTCCTGTATGTTGCTCAATATCTAATTTGGGGCGTACCTTCATCGACAAATCGGTACTAATATCAAAATCAGCAAGTTGAGCATCTACGTATGCATCTATCACAGACAAGGCATATACCACCACACCAACAACAATAAATATATCACGATAACGACGGTACGAATTCACACGATTTTTGACGTAAGTTCCAGCATTCGACTCTGGATACCCAATCGGTATCAACTCAAGATGATAATTAGTATTAGGATCTGAATCCATATAATCCCGATATCCACTCATATAATCGTTATAATATCCTCCATAATAAGATATTGCATACGCTACACCTACAGCCCCTCCATATATAATCGGCAATTTCCAATACTTACGATTATAAATTTGCCCAGCACCAGGGAAAGTCAGTGCCAACCAAAGACTTTTGTTGGGATCAGGCTTAAAATTAGCACGAGCTAAAGCTCGCTCTTCACGACGAAGCAGCCTAGATAACTTGAGAGAATCGGTTGAGAGTTGAGAGTTGAAAGTTGAAAGTTGAGAGTTGAGAACCGAAGGTCTTTGAGCATTTGACGATAAAATTGAGAGTTGAGTGTTTGTAGAATCTATAGAGGCTATAGAATTTTTAGGAGCTATAGAATCTATAGATTGTGTATTATGTATTATAAATTGTGCATTATTATCTTGTGCTCGCAACCCTAAAGTCACAAACAAACAAAATAATAACATATACAAATTACAACAATCAACCCTGTGTCTCATATCTCATGTTTCATATCTTATCAAACAATGACATTAAACGCATCAAATCATCATCAGAATCAAAAGGAATAACCACTTTACCTTTACCTTTTTCGTTGTACGAAAGTTTCACTTTAGCATTAAATTTGTCGTTCAACTCTTTGCAAAGTGCATCATACTCCTCTGGCATAAAGGTATGTTGCTTCTCTTGTTTAAGAGGTTTTTCTTCACTTTTGCCGCTTACCGACAAGCGAACCAACTCCTCTGTGCGACGCACAGATGCTCCTTCGCTCAATACTTGTGCATAAATAGCCAACATTTGCTCAGGATCTTCGACACTAACAAGGGCACGCGCATGACCCATATCAATCTTCTTGTCTTTCAAACCCATTTGTATTTCGGCAGGGAGTTTGAGCAAACGAAGATAGTTAGTGATAGTGGCACGTTTTTTACCAACACGCTCAGCCAAAGCCTCTTGAGTAATATTGAGCGTAGCCACAAGGCTATTATAGCTCAATGCAATTTCTATGGCATTCAAATCCTCTCGCTGAATATTCTCGATAAGAGCCATCTCCATTACTTGCCCGTCATCAACATCACGAATATATGCAGGAATTTTATCCAACCCTGCCAATTTAGATGCACGATAACGACGCTCACCGGCAATAATTTGGTAGTTGTCATCACTTATTTTACGCAAAGTGATAGGACTAATGATACCATTAGTACGAATTGAAACCGCCAATTCCTCCAAAGCCTCATCATCGAAATCGGTACGAGGCTGATTAGGATTTGGATGTATTTTACTGATTTCTATCTCATTGAATAGCGTAGAACCAACTGCTGCCACTGGCTCTGTTTCGATCAGAGCACTGAGTCCACGTCCTAAAACTTGTTTTTTCATATTCTAGATTAATAGTAACGAGTAGCGAGTAACGAGACTTGCCATTCGAATTGTTTTAGACTTTTAACAGAGAGTAGCAAAACTTGCCATCCCTATTCCTTAGTCCTTATT
>JAEIGA010006857.1_pt1 | contig 17309 bp, 20 predicted proteins | sample 9270691 | NCBI WGS metagenome assembly JAEIGA01 (sample SAMN17057246, study PRJNA624740) | gut metagenome | biome: biome; isolation source: fecal sample | host: Bos grunniens | place: China: Xizang | collected 2019 | reverse complement strand
TGGATTAGCTGAAGCGTATGCTAATAGATTAATGAAAATTAATATATTAGAAATGAATGGTGTAACTACAAGATTAGAATATCTTACACATGTAGAGTAATATTCTACATGTGTAATTTATAAATGTTTTAATTATATATTATAAAAGTGAATAAAAATATTAGGAGGTATTTGTATGAGTATATGTATAAGTATAGTAGCAAATCAATTTGAAGAGGTTGTAGAAAAATTAGATAATAGTAAATTTAAATATAAATTCTTATATGATTCTGACGATAAATATAAAACTATCGAAAGATATAATTTACAATTATTACCAGATTGCATAATGTTCTCAGGATTATCAAGTCAATTAAGAGCTAATAGAATGAAGATTGGAGGTAAAGAATCTGAAACAGCTTGGAGAAATATGGTTGATAGTATATTCGATGAAGAAAGACATATAGCAGTTGTAAATGATTATTGGGATAATCAAAATATGGTTATAGTAATTCCAATAACATTTTACGATGCATCACAAAGGAGTGGTAATAACAATACGACATTAAGTGATGATCAATTAAGCATACTGACAAAATTATTAAATGAAAAATTTAAAACTGCAGAAGGTATGAATGTCGTAACGTGGGAAGAATATAATATGGATATGTTTACAGATACAGATCCTGAAGATCTTAGATTTAAAGGGGTTCAACAGTGGATCAAAGATGAAGCAAAGAGAACATATAAACAAGATTTATATAAAACATTTATGGAAGCGTATAGATTTAGAATGATAACATATTATACAAAACTTAGAGATTATGGATTAGAAGATATAATGAGGAAATTAAATGAAATGGGATATCTAGATGAAAGATTTAATAATGAAATATATTTGTATGAAGAAGAAGCTAGACGATTATTAGCAAAAAGATTATGTGCAATTTCATATAAAGATGATATAAAATTATTAATTAAAGAAGGTATTATAGATAAAAATAAAATAACTTACAATTTGAATATATAAGAGAATCAGTTCTCTTATATTTTTTTACGTATAAACAAACAATTAATAAATTTTAACATAGGAGGTGAATATTATTGTCTAAACAAATCTGGGAAAGACATAATTTCACTAATCATGATATCGGACAGATAATAAATGGTGAAATAATTGAATATGATATCAAAGCAGCTGGATTAAACCTAGCAAAAGAATTTGGATATATAGACAAGAGGATCTTAGAAAAACTAGAGAAAATGGATAAAAAAGACCGTAATATTCACTTAGGTCTACTTAAGAAAAAAGATGAACAAATAAGTAAGAAGGAAAATGAAGCCTTCATCGAAGCTCGTAAATTGTTTATTGTTACGAACAAATTGGATGTGGAGGATATTGTGGCTATTAAAAAAGACGCTATATTCGTTTCCAGAAGATGTAATATCAGAAAATTCGGTAATATTGAATTTATACCTAAAAATAAATATACCAGTTATATGGAACTAAATAAATTGGAGTTTTATTATAACTCCAATCAGTTAGATATAAAAGGAATTGGTGATTCCGTGTACGATCAGCATGAGAATTACATGATCGAATTCTTTAAAACATATTTCTCATTGATGGAGATTGATAATAAATCCAAATTGATAGATTATGTAACTAATTTTGTGTATCGTTATAAATCAAGATTATTAGACTTAAGATATTATAGAGAAATGAATGTGCAGTCTACGTATAGGCTTAACATTATCGTTGAAAAGAGTGTATATGGTCTCGATAACATAGACAATTCGGGCTTTGATTCAATAGATATTTCTTATAATTATTATAAATATCTAGTACCTATATGTACTAGTTTGATATAAGATGGGAATAGAATCCCCGATATGTGAGTAAGGGTGTAAAACCCCAATAGAAGATACTATACTAGTTGAGTATCGGATATTGTTAACATATATAAAAAAGATGATAACCTAATGGTTATCATCTTTTACTGTCTTTTCATAGCTCGGCTTTCCATGTAATTATATAAATATATCTGAATCATTTCAGATACTGCTTTTATTGTAGTTTCATCGTCTTTGTAATAATATTTCAATTCTTCTAACACATCTGGTGATAATGAATTTATAGTTTCTTCTAATAAATAATTCCATTCAAATTCAAATTTTGGTATACTTATTTCTTTTAGTTTAAAATGGAACTGAACTCTATAAGCCCATTTTCGTTCTAATACATTAAATATGATTCCCATTAATTCTTCTTCAGTACGGATTTTTTTACTTCTATTTTGATTAGCTTTAATCTTTTTATTGTTTATATCGTAGTATACATATGAACCTATACCTACAACCATTCCTAATATAGAAGTTCCTAATAAGATTGTTAATAATACCACCATTACATTTTACCTCCTAAGTAGTTTTAAAATTCATCATCGAATTCAGGATGTTCCGTTTTCCATCTAGTAACAATTACTTTTAAATTATCAAAATCATTACTGTCATATTTTTCTGACTTTTCAATATAATCTAGTATTTTATATATTTGGGTTTTATCCAAACCTTCCCAGTATATTTCTAAGAAACTATACAGATCACCAAATCCTTGTTTATAGTTTAAGAATATCTTATTATCATGTACAAGCTGATGAACGGTTTCACAAAGCATAACTGTTTGAACTCTATGTTTGAAATGCTCTTCAATAACTTTATTAGCAACACTAAATGTAGTTATCTTCATACCTTTAATTAACATATAATTTAATATAATGGAAGTAACGTCAAATAGTGTTAATATAGGACCATGATGCATTTCAATCAAATCTTTTACACCAGTTTCTTCATCCTCTGAAATATTTCCTTTTACTTGACAAAAACATAAACCTAAATCAACTTTTAGATGAGCTATATATCTAGAATAGTATTTAGATGTTCTAACCATCCTTTCAACTGCGTTTATAAATGCAACTTCATTTTCTACACTAAACATATAGTCTGCATTTTTATAGAATGGTATCTCATAAAAACTATCTTCCGAATCTATAGTTGGATTTATATTAGGTTTATTAACATCAACCCCTGGTATTTTATTAGCCATTGTTTCACTTCCTTTCGAAAACCAGCTTTAATACAATTACTTAATGATTTGTTTTGGAATATGAAAAATGAAGGAGATGGGAAAATGAACGATAAATCGCAAGTTGAATATATGCTCAATGATCTTCGAGCTATTATAAATAATGTAATTGTTAAAATAACCTATAAAGCAGAACAATACGAAACGGCTGAAATAAAAAGAGAGGCTGATAGATATATTGCAGCATATTTGGAAAGAGATACGTTTAATTCATATAGATCATATCCTATGGATGTACTGGCTAAAGCGGGTATAAGTAATTTAAACGATTTAACAGCGTATAGTTCAAACAGACATACTATACCTCATGAAAAAAGAAAAGCTGTTCTTAAAGCTATGCGACAAACGGTTATAGATGAATATGTTGAGCAAAACGACTATTATAGAGAATTAATAGGTTTACCTCCAGTAAATACGCCAGAAGAAGAGTGGATATACTTAACAGAGGCTGAGATGAAACATTATGAAATAGATGAGGTTAGACCTATACACGATTATCCTCATGAAATTCAGCTTAAACTGGAAAGAGGTTTAATACCCCAATTAATTAAACTTTATCCCGAAAAAACTTATTTACAACATATGGGTAGTAAAGCAGTTAACTTAGTAAGAGCAAGAGAAGCTAAGAATTTTGATATAATATTTACCGATATAAATTTAGATATTATATTTATGAGGACATTCTTCGAAACATATGATTTTGCAAGAGAATACTTTATGAATATCATTTACAATAAAGCATTTAAAGACAGATATGATCTGTACGATAATTATATAGGTATGCACATAATGATAATGACTGTACAAAGATTAATCGTTGATACTATAAAATTGGGTATAGATAGAGATTTCTACGATTTAATATCTGTACAAAAATTATTCAATGTATATGGAATACCTTTTTTTGAAGACCTACCTCTTGACTATCAAAGAACTATTGTAAAAAATGTTAATATGCTAATAAGAACTAAATCTACAGATAAAGTTTTATATGACATAGCAAATACACTGTTCTATGAGAGAGTTAAAATTTACAAGTATTATTTAGTAAGAGAACGTAAATTTAATGACGATGGAGAACCTATTTTTGAATATAAAGAAGAATATTTAGACGACCCACCAGAAAAGTTCTATATAAAGAGTTCTAATAAACGAACATACGAACTTGCAATTCGTGGAGACCGATTTAAGACGATAGAATATAGTATACCATATGCACCTGAATCAATTTATACAAAAGGTAATGATGGTAAGGTGTATAGATTATATATGGATGACGATCGTTTTGGTATTGAAGAAGTTGTTCCAGAAGGTTATGTTTATGAAAATATTGTAATGTACAATGAAAATAATGACAAGTATTTACTTATTATTGATAATGGTAGACTTAAAACGGAGTACTCGTCTTATAATATGGTAACTGTTTTCGATTATGAAAAAATGTTTGAAGTTTATTTCCAAGCAACTGATATAATGGAACGAAATAATATATCAACGTTAGAAACTAAATACAATAGACATCAATATAAAGAAGTTGTTGCTGATGACGTATATTGGTGGGAAACTGAGGAGCTTAAGAAAGAATTATATGAAAGAGATTATAACTTTATAGATACTAAATATATAAGTGTCACTGTAATGCAGAACTTAACTAAAATGTTATATGAAACGGCTTATTTTTTAAATTTAATAGTTGATCATAAACAAACAGAGAATCCTATGGAACAAAGGATTCTTAATGCTGATAATATGAAATTCGGTACAGACTATTTATTCTTAGATTTAGATAGATTTACAAATGTACCTGTATCTATATTCGATTCTGTTATGATATTATGTGCTTTAGTTTCCAAGAAAAATGGTATGAAAGGTAATATAATAGTAAAATCACCAGCACAAATATTATCAGTTTTAGGATTTAATTTTGAGTTAAATTTTGATTTGATTCGAGAAAATATTAAAAAATATAAAAAGATATTTAAAAATCAAGAGATACTTAAATATTTAGATTTATTGGATATTAAAGCCGTTGGAGATATTGATAAACTGTATAACAATTTTAAAAATTTTGCAGAATTTTGTGCAGATGTGATTGCTAATACAACGGATATAAATGAATATAAAGCTTATAAAGAATTATATAAAGTATTCACTGTTCGTAAAGATATGACTGATTTATTTAAAATGACAAATGGAGAGGTCGCTACTACATATTTAGAATATCTTTATGATAAATTACCAGTTATTGCTGACACTATAGATAATATGCATAAAGATAAAACTGGTGTTTATATAGAACATGTTATAGGTAAGTTAAATGAAATTATACCAGAAATTGAATATTTGAATACTATGAATGGTACAAATAATAATATAGTTCAAGCCATTTTAGGACTAATCAATTTCTTTAAATCTTATACAATAGACTTAAGAACTTTAAATATAATGTACATGTTTGACAATAAAATGTTGAATAAAATATACATGATAGACGATCCTAGACTATTTATAACATTATTACCAAATGAAGTTTTACCATCATATGTTGATTCGATTAAACCTACAGTAGCATTTGATAAATATGATAACTTGATAATATATACACCAGCAAAAATGTTTGCTAGTATACTGAATAAAGATTTTGTTGGAGAATATGATGAGATTGAACAATTAAAAATTCAATTTGATATTCTTGACAATCTTCAATTAGATTATAAAGATATGATTGAGTTTATAAATAAATTCAATGCGAATGATATTATAGATTTACGAGACTTCCATAATTATAAATCAGATAGTATTTATAAATATAAATATGAGACACAACATATAATTACATTCACTATATTATTAAAAATACTAGATAAATTAGAATTTGATTATAAAGATTTAATAAACGAATCGATTATCACATTTAATTCTATTGAAGAAATGAAACTAAGAATACAGGATGAAATACTTATAAGACTTCAAGGTAAAGATCAATATAAAACAAATGAAACAATGACATTGAGTGTAGGGAAAGAAGAATATGATACACTATTAATGGATTATAAAGATTTAATACAAAAGATTTATTATAGAATTTATTTAACAAGTCGTATTCCTGAATTAAGTTATAATGATCCATTAAAAAATGTTAATAAAGATGTACATGTGTCTAACACTGGGTTTTATGTTAAGGACTATATTAAAGTTACGTATGAAGATTAATTAAATTGGAAACATTAATATAAGGAACGGATTTTATTAATGATGCGATTAGAAAGGAAGGTAAATGTGAATGAGTAAAGATGTTATAAGAATAAACGATAACTTAACTTCAACTGATAAAATGGCTGATGCTCCAGCTAGAAAAGTTGAACCTATGAAAATAGAAAGTACACAAGGTAAAGTGTTAAAAACAAAAATAATTGGATTAGATACATTAACTGGAGAAAAATTATTTGAAGAAGAAAACCAAATAGTTTTAGGTGGAGCATTGTTTATATTAGAAAAAATATTTAATGTAGAAGCACCTATTAATGTTGAGTATCTAAACGATATAATGGGTATTTGCGTTAACAGTCCTATAGACGAAATATATCCAAAAGATACACATGTATGCTTATTTGGTGTAGGTCTAGGTGGTTGTGGAGACGCTTCGAGATCAGTAGTTGATGTTAAATATTATGAAAGAGAAATATTTGAAATGATACCTTTCAGAATAACTGATGACAATATGACAGGATCAGATGCTGACAAATATTGGTTTAAAAGATATGAAGCAGATGGAAAAATATCATATTTCTTAAAATCTTTTGAACATGATCCTGAAATAAGAGTTCTTTGGAAAGATGGAGAAGAAGGGGAAGACGGATCTGAAGTAGCTTCAGGAGTTCATACAACAACTAGAACTGAACCTATTGAAACATTTGTAGAAATGATATTAAAAATAAACAAAAAAGATTGTAGAGAATTCTTTGAAATAAATGGTGAAATCGAAGCTGCTAGAGTAAACTCTATAGGTTTATTTACAGGAATATTATCAACTAATGAGAGAGGTGTTCCTGAATACAAACAAGTAAAATTATTCTCTAAATTAAATATACCAAATGAAATGTTAGTTCTTTCAAAAGACATAACTATAGTATATAGAATTTATACATCTTAGAATTCATTTTAGAGATTATCGTAATGATAATCTCTAATTATTTTTTTATAGAAAGGAATTGATGATAATGTCTAGAAGAATTACTCCAGAGGAAAAAGCGTATCTTTTATCCTTAAAACCTGAAGATATAACATATGAATTATGAATGGACTTATTTGCTGACCATGTTAAAAAAGTTGATGGTAAAGTAATAGAAGTTAAATCTAAATTTGAAACAAACGATCGCTTTGTTCTTAAAGCAGGAGAATATATGAATAAAGAAGACATAGTAACTACAGTAGGGTCTTTTATATTTAATAAATTTATAATAGAACCTAGATTTGCAGAGCATCTAGGATATAATAATAATGTTATAGATGCAGATGGGTTGAAAGATTTAGAAAGTCAATTATCAAAATTATTATTAGATGATAAAATAACAACTACAGATTTTGGTGATTATTTTGATAGAATACAATGGTTAGGAATGCAATTCCATGAACCATTATCTGCTTCATTTACAATGAGAGGATTAAAACCTAATCAAAAAGTTATGAAACGTAAAGCTGAACTTGTAAAAGAAAATAAAGAAGCATTAGAAAAAGGTGACGTAATGGTTATGTCAGCTATTGAAAAAGAATTAGTTAAATTAGCAGAACAAGAAGTTGGTGATGACCCTTCTATGGACCTTTATTATTCAGGTGCAAGGGGTTCTATATCAAACAACTATAAACAGCTAAGTATAGTTAAAGGACCTGTATTTAATAAAACTATAGGTAAGTATCAGTTTATTGAAAGTAACTTTTTTGATGGTCTTAAGAAAAGCGAACTATCAGCGGCTGGAACAAATGTTGAAAATGGTCAATATCCTAAATCATGTGGTACAGCTGTATCAGGATATAAAGCTAAACAGATATCGAGTTTAGGTCAGGCTGTTATTTTAAGAAAAGACGTTAAAGACTGTGGTACAAAAGGATATATAGAAACAGTTATACCTAAGTCAATGAAGGCTAAATTTATATATCGTTATGTAATAGATAATGGTAAACTAGTATTGATAGATGACAGTAATATAGATAATTATGTTGGGAAAAAAGTTAAACTTAGATCTATAATGTACTGTGGATGTGACTCAGGGGTTTGTATGACATGTGCAGGAACATTATTTGAGAAATTACAAATAGATTCTATAGGGTTAACTACAACTACATTAACAGGAGCATTACTGAATCTTAAAATGAAATCATTCCACGACACATCAGTAAAAGTAAATGAAATAAATTTAGACGATATGACATTCTAATGTAAAAAGGTATTTTTTCAATTATATATTATAAAAGTGAATAAAATAAAAGGGGTTGATAATATGAGTAAAAGATCTTTATTACACAAATTCTATGGTGATGAATATGAAACTATAACATTAGATGAGTTATTAACATTATCATATTTTAATAATGTTGAAGTATTATGTATTGTAAAAACACCAATATATGAATTTATGATAACAGGAGATATATGTGATAGATTAAATAAATTATATAAAGACATGACATGTAGAGATTTGAGTGTTAGTTCGTTAACTTATGACGAAATTAGAAATAAATTTAGTAAAATACAAACACAAATAAATTTTATATAAAAGTGTAAAACGTAATATTTGAGTACTATATTATTACTACGTAATAATATATGTGTAGAGTTTGAGTTGTGATGGATTTTTATATCCATCACAACAATATTTTGAATTTTTAATAGGAGGTATGAATTATGAAAAAGAATCAATTATTCGTAGTATTTGGTGGTAAAGTTGAAGAGGATGATGATTATAATGTAGAATATTTAGAATATTTTAGAGAAGCTAGATATTATAAAAATAAAGAAAAAGCAAACGATTTCGTTGAATTATTGATAGACGATTATATGAAGATGAAATCTTATAGTCCAAATTATGAGATAATAGAATCATATAAAGATGAAAATACAGCATTAGAAAAATTTATAACGGATATAAGAGATAAGAATGATTATACAGTATTTAGAATAGAGATGTTAGTAATAGATTTAAATAAAGTTATAATGTAAATTATAAAAATAGGAGGTAATGTGTATGATAATAGAAAGAAATAATGGAATTGAAAAGAATGGATTTATGTTACAAATTACAAATATAGATAAAGAAGCAGAATTAGATTTAAAAGCAGGAAAAGCTTTCATTGTCTATGAACCGATAAAAGATAAGAAGACAACTGATGGTAGTTATAATAAAGGAGGAATCCGTTCGGATTTCTTCTATAGTGAAATGTCAAGTGAGAATGCATTCAAAGAAAGATATAGTTGTGAATGTGGATATCTTGAAGGTAAATCACATGAGTCATCTGTATGTCCTTATTGTAGATCAAATGTTAGATTAGTTGATATAGATTTAGAAAAATTTGCGTATATTAAAATCAAAGATTATTATATAATTCATCCAGCATTATATTTATATCTTAATAATATAATGGGTGAAAAGAATAAGCAATCTATATTAGAAAACATAATACAACCACCTAAGTTTGTAGATACAGATGAATTTGGTAATCTATTATTAGACGAAGAAATTGAAGTTGATAAAGATCAACCATATAAAAATATAGGTATGTTAGAATTCCAAAGAAGATTTGATGAAATATTAGATTATTATGCAGAAAAGAATAAAAGGAATGCGAATATGGAAGGAAACGTTGCGTTTGTAAAAGCGAATAAAGATAAGTTATTCTTCCAGTATATTCCAGTATTCAGTTCAGCATTAAGATTTGCAATGGTACAAAATGAAATCAACTTTGTAAATGGAACTGATAAGATATATAATATGATATTCAGTTCTGTATCTAGAATGAATAATTCAAATGATATTTTATCAGTAGATAAGAAATTACCATATATACAAAAGAAAGTAAATGAGTTATATGAAAAGATGTTTAGTTTAATTAATAAGAAAGATGGATTTATAAAATCAGGTGTATTAGCAGGAAGAATGAATTATACATCAAGAAACGTTATAATATCAAATCCAAACTTAGCAGCAGATGAAATAATATTATCTTATATATCATTCTTAGAAATGTATAAGTTTGAGATAATACAAAAATTAGCAAGTACACAAAATATAACTGAAAGTCAAGCATATAGTGAATGGTATATGGGTTGCATTAATTTCAGTGAAAAGATATATAAAATAATTAAATTAATGATAGCACAAGATTTAACTTATTGCTTAATAAACAGAGCTCCAACTATAGACGTAGGTAGTATCTTACAAGTTAAAATAGTTGATGTAACTAAGAAAGTTGATGATTATACAATGGCAATATCTCTTATGATCTTAAGTGGTCTTAATGCAGATTTCGACGGTGATAACTTAACGATTACAAAACTATCAGCTAAAGATCAAATTAAAGCTACAAGAAAATATAATGCTAGATTATTCTTAATGATATCACATAATGACGGATTATTAAGTGGTAATATGATGCCAATAAAAGATTTAGCTATAGGATTGAGTCATTTCTGTAGAGTATAAAGAGGAGCAATCCTCTTTATTTTTTATAACGGATTATACAATTTAGTAATATATTATATTGGAGGTTGATTATATGATTTCTAGTGTAGTAGTAACAAAAGAAATGAAAGATATACATTTTACTAAAATAGAAATTGATATAGTAACTGGTAAAATGACAACACATTTAGCGAGTTATGAAATAAGTGATGATCTAAGAGAACATGTTTTAAATAAACATAGAGTTTATTTGCCATGTAGAATAACAGTAGATCAAGATATACAATATATACCATATAATGCCACAATATATGTTCCAGTATTCTGGGAAGATGAAGCTATAGAAAATTACACGCAGGCATTATTAGATGAATTATATTTATATAATAATAAATTACCTGGTTGTAAAAATCTTAAACAAATAGAACAAAGTTTTGGTTTAGAGATGCTTTTATTATAGGGGTGAATACATGATAGAGGAAATTAGAATAAACAGAAAATCTGTTATTAGGTGGTTTAAAGAGGATGAGAATTACAGAGTAATAGTAACTGTTTATAACAGGGAGATATATAATAGAAAACTAGATAGAAAACATTATGAAATATTTCATAACTATATTAACGAAAGAATACAATATTTAATAGGAGAGAATATAATAGACAAAGAGTATTCAATGATATTATTGGATAATACAATGTATAAACCGATAGATTATTTTCATTTTATGGAATTAAATAGGTTTTTAGTACCAGTAGATGGTCTTGAAGAACCTTTACTTAAAGATAATCTATTCGATATAGTTCTAGACGCTACTGTCAGAACGGGAGAAATCTTTGAAGAAACTGATTTAGTATTCCATAATGGTATTTTCTATAATAATGGTAATAGAATAAAAACTATTGAAGATTTTAGAAGAGATGGAATTGAATTCGAGTTATATGATTTATTAAATGGTATAACTGAAGAACAACTAGAATATTTAGTACGTGAATATTATAGTAGAGATTTTGAAAGATATGTTACAAAGAATGTTAAATTAAATATAGATAGATGGTATTAGTCCATCTATCTATATTTTTCTTGTCAAAACAATGAGATAATGAATATAACAAGAAGGAGGTTTGTATATGAGATATTCGATGGCAGCAGCTAGTTTAGCTCATACATATGGAAATATAGCAACATTTGCTAATTCATTTTTAGTAAATTTATTTCCACCAAACTATTTTAAAACGAATTATATAACTTCTACTATTGCTTATAGAGATTTTGCAACGTTTAATAATAATAGGAAAGAGTTTATAAAAAAACAAAAACCTATGATTATAATGAGACCTAGAATAGAGATGGATATGCAAGATGAACTTCCTATAAACCAAACTTATCTCGCTCAAAGAATATATGATATAAATAATGATGATATAGAAACAGGGAACTTACAAAATTTCTTTTTTGACCAAGATAATAAACGACAAATACAATTCTTATTAAACGCATTAAGAATAACATTTGATGTTACATTAGTGGTTGAAACTCAAATGGAACAAATAAACTTAGCACATTATTTTAAAAATAGAGTGAGACAAAATTGGGAAATGACTCAAGTTGTTGGTCTTGAAAGTTATATATCTAGGGATATAATGTATTTATTAGCAAAAGACGCTGGATATGCTGATGTGTTTACTACAAGTGAAGAAAATAGAATAGGAGAGTTCTTATCATACGTGAATAATAACAGTATGTACCCAGTAACTCTTAAATATAAAAATGCTTCAGGGAGACATGAATTCTTCAGATATCATCATTCACATGTCAATATGAATATTACAGGTTTATCTATAGACGACCCTAGTAAAAAAGGTATGGTTGCTGATGAATGTTTAATAAACTTCACGTTAAGATGCGACTTTAATACTGCAGGTTTATATGTGTATTTATCTAACAATGATACTGTATTTGAAGAATTTAGAAATGAAGGATTGTACGACGACTTAACAGGTGTTGAGACAATAGTACCTATAGTTACACCTCAAAAATACTTCACTAATAGAACAATGCCTAACGGATGGCAAGTGTTTACAACACCAGCATTTGAAATAGATACTGATGAGGTTCCATACCCATTAGATTTCTCGGTCTTATTAAATGCCAGTTTAAATGAAGCTGTTAGATACCATAAACAACATGGTATTCCATTGACAACATTTATGGATATAGTTGTGCTCAAAGGCGATAGAGAAATGGAAATGGGACGACGAGAATATGATATTGACTGGGATAACTTAACATTATATGTTAATAATTGTAATATAATTTCACAGTATAGATTCGTATTGATCATAAATACTGAATATTTAAATAACTTATTAGCTGATATTATCAAATTTAGAGAAGAAAAATAGTCCAAAACAATCTCTTAATAGTAGGATATATAAATTAAAGGAGGTGTATTCGTTTGAATATACGATCAATACAGACGGATTTAAAGAAATTACAAGAGAATAATCTAATTAGATTTCTTTTTGATATAATCGTAAAAGACTTACAAAATGTAGATCCTTATGTTAATAATATTCAATACAATATAGGAGATTTAGTTTATGTACAAGAAGATGACGTGCATAAAGTATATTATTGTATAAATGAAATTGAGTTATCTCCTGAAGTAATCAATCTTAATGATTGGGAACATATATTAGACGTATGTGAAAGAGAAGACTTCAAACTTTCAAACTTACTAATTAGAGAAGAAGTCCATTTTATAACTGAAGAGACTGTAAATGGTATAGTATCTAAATTAGATTATAAAAGTGAGAACTCATCATTTATAATATATAGAGGAAAGCAGAGATATGCTATAAACTATGATTTTACTGTAAAGGATCATGAAATAACATTCAACAAACCTTTTAATGTTGGAGATCGACTTATATTAGAAGTTAGGGAATTCATTGGATTACCTGATAGATTTGTATTATTAAGTACAAATGGTCTTAGATATGAAGTTGGTGTTATTGGAGAAGATGTATTTATATTTGAATCTGACCATAGGACATCAAAAAATGAAGTTTATCTTAAAGACATATCTAATGGTAATAATTATAAACTTTATATGATAGATGAAGATTTATATTATGAACTTACTGATATAAATGTATCTAAAACGGAAATTAAAATAATAGATGAAAATGGTAACGCATATAAACTAGAAATGGTTGATGATGAAGTTGTATTCTCAAATAAAGAATAGAGAGGGTGATAGATAGTGAGTATAAGATATATTAAAGAAAATCTTAATAAGTTTGATCATGATAATTTAATAGCTTTTTTATTTGATTTAGTTATACGTGGAGGTTTAGATGATATAGAAGATTATGATGATCAAAAAGAATATCATAAAAATGAAAAAGTTTATGTACAAGATGCAAAAGGAACACATCATATTTATAGATGTTTAGTAGCAAATGCAACTGTAGGACAACTGGTTCCAGATGAATGGATAGACTTATTACAAAGTTTTAGAAAACCTATAATAACTGACGAAACGGTTGTTGCTAATGCTGATATACGAGAAGAAGTTATAGTTGCAGACCGAGATGATCAAAAAGAATTTGAACTAAATACAGCTGGAGTTGAAGATGGTGAATATACAGTAGTTGTATTCCATCCAGATTTAGGTAGAATAGCTCAAACAGATTTTGAATTAGCAGGTAAAACTATAATATTAGATACTGCAGTTAAAAATGCAGGAGATAAATTAATAGTCGATTTATATAATAATATGTAATTAAGTTAGTAGGATAATTCCTACTAACTTTTTATTTATGTACTAACAAATATTTAGTTAATAATTAAGGAGGTAAAAAAATTAATGAAAATGACATTAGAACGTTATATACAAATATTAAATACAAAATACAATTTAAAACAAGCCGCATTAGAATTAGGGTTTGTACCTAAAAATGATGTATTATATGTTAAAGAAGGAGATGATGAAGTTAATATAAAATTTGATGATGAAGAAATTGATGTATGGTATACGAAAAGATCAAGGAGAAGATCTTCACAATATTATAATTTAATAAGAACTGAAATTGACAAAGGACTATATACAGAGAAAAGTTATATAGAATATACATTAAAATATTTAAAGGAGAGTGTATAAAACATGAGTCATTTTTTAATATTAGGTGTGATATGTGCAACTGTTTATGTTTCATTTAAAGGATTAGATTTATTAGCTGAATATAAAGAATCTGAGAAAAAATGTTGTGGTGGTTGTTGTCACAATGATGCAGACGGAGATAGAGAATGTTGCGGTAAATGTAAAAAAGATGAAGAATAATAATAAAAATATAGGAGGTAAAAAATATGAATATAGCAGATAAAGCTTATAAAAAAATAATAATGGAAGTTATGGAAAATGGTGTAATAGATCATGATCCGAGACCATATTGGTTAGAAGAAGATGGTTCACATACACCAGCTCATAGTTTATTTACAACACAGTATGTTGAGACATTTGATATATCTAAAGGTGAATTTCCAATAACAACAATTAAACCAACTGCATGGAAAACTGGAATTAGAGAGATGTTATGGATTTATCAAGAAGCATCTAATGATTTAAAAGTTGCAAGAGAAAAGTTCGGTATAATGTGGTGGGATTCTTGGGATATAGGTGACGGAACTATCGGATCAACATATGGAGCGATTGTAAAGAAATATGATTTAATGGGTACATTATTAAAAGGAATTCAAGAAAATCCTTATGGTAGAAGACATATAATGAGTTTATGGCAAGAAGAAGAACTAAGAGGAGTTATAGGATTACCTCCTTGTGCATTCCAAACATTATGGTCTGTAAGAGGAGAATTTTTAGATTGTACATTAGTTCAAAGAAGTCAAGATATATTAGGAGCAAACAATATTAACAATATACAATATGTTGCTTTACAAATGATGGTTGCTAAGCATTGTGGATTAAAACCAGGTAAATTTACACATTTCATTCAAAATGTGCATATATACGATAGACATATACCTATAGCAAAAGAAATGTTAGGTAGACCTTGTAGTGAAAAACAACCTAAATTAATATTTGAACCTAAGTCAGATAATTTCTATGATTTTACAATAGATGATTTTAGAGTTGTGGATTATGAACCACAAGAGAAAATATTTATACCAATTGCTATATAAGGAGTGATCGTATATGATTAAAATGATTGTATGTACGGATATAAATGGTGGTATTGGGTATAAAAACGATTTGCTGTTTAGTATAGATGAAGATATGAAATTTTTTAAAGAAACTACAATGGGTCATAAGATAGTCATGGGTTATAACACATGGCTTTCTTTACCTAAAAAACCATTACCTAAAAGAGAAAATTATGTTTTATATAGTGGTGACGAATTGCTTGAAGGAGCTAAAGTTTTAAGATCATTTGAAGAAGTAAAAGCATTAGGTGAAACTGATGATATATTCATAATTGGTGGAGCTATGGTTTATAATGATTTAGTTCATTTAGGAATTATCGATGAAGCCTATGTTACAGTAGTCAGTGCTTTTACACAAGCAGATAAATTTTTAGATATTGAAGAATTAAATAGAAAGTTGCCGAATAGAAAATATATAAAAGATTTTCATCAAGGTAATATGAAAATACAATTATTTAAATATACAAAATAAAGATATATACGTATAGGAAAATTCCTATACGTATATATTTATTCTTTATTTTCAGGTTCTTCAGGTTTTTCTTTTGCTGGTTCATGTTCATCACAATCATCAAATATACATTTTAGGCATAGTACATGTTCACTATCATTTATTCCAGGACTACTAGTATCCACTATAGTATTAAATATTGAAACTGCTACTATACTTAAACAATAAGGATTGCTTATAGCAGACAATATAACTTGGAAGAATGTGTCCCATGTAGTAACATCTGACCAATTAATTCCTAAATATGCTAAAACTGGTATAAATACTGATAATACTAATTGAATATAAAACATAGGGTTTTGCTTTCTAATTGTCCAGTTTATTTTTGGCATATATACATCTACCACCTTTTTAATATATTTATTATATCATTGTTTTGTTGACAAAAAAGTAGATAGAGAAAAATCTCTATCTACTTTAATTTATTATTATTCAGCATCTAATCCAGCTATTATTTCATCTATTTCATCGTCAGTAACAAAAGGTATTTCTTGTTCTCTTATTACTAGAACTTCGTCTCCTTCTATTCCACCTAAAGCTATTCTTAACATACCATCTTCAGTTATAGAAGCAGATAATGATTGTATAACTGCAGCCATTTCTCCTTTTATAGTAGCATGTAAAGCTTCATCAGCAGCTGCAAATTCTCCTCTTATAGCAGCTTCTTGCCCTTCAGCTCTTAATTTTTCAACTTCAACGTCTGCATCTATTTCAGCTTGTAAAGCAGCTTTTTCGTTAGCTATTTCTCCTCTTATAGCAGCTTCTTCAGCAACT
>JAEIGA010006856.1_pt1 | contig 17309 bp, 11 predicted proteins | sample 9270691 | NCBI WGS metagenome assembly JAEIGA01 (sample SAMN17057246, study PRJNA624740) | gut metagenome | biome: biome; isolation source: fecal sample | host: Bos grunniens | place: China: Xizang | collected 2019 | reverse complement strand
TATCGAGGATTTTGGCGACGACTACATCAAGCGCAATGGCACGAAGTCGATAGATGTCAAGAACTTTTCGATTTCGGATGAGGACTATGCCGATTTTGTAAAGTTGGTTGAGGAGCGAGATGTTCCTTATAAGTCGGAATCCCGTTCAGCGCTCGAAAAGTTGCGTAAATCGCTTGCCAAGGAGCGCAATAGTTCGCTTGATGAGGCTTTGGCGGCTATTGATAAGGGCTTGCGAGATGACAAAAAGAGCAATCTCGAAACCTTCCGCAAGGAGATTACCGAGCAGATAAATCAGAATATCGTTTTGCGCTACGCCTACGCCGCAGGCGTTATTGCCAACTCATTGCGTGATGATGAGGAGGTACAGGAGGCTGTAAAACTCCTCTCCGACAAGGCGGAGTATAAGCGCATAACAACCGAGCAGAATACGCAACGCAAATAGAGGAGATGTTAAGGCGGTTGAGAAATAGGGTGTTGGAGAATGGTCGAGTAGTAGTATTGGTACTCGCCACAATCCTTATCGCTATTTCGTTGCTCCTGAGCAATCGTATGGCGGAGGCTCTGCATCGCAAGGAGAAGTTGGATGTGGAGTTGTGGGCAGCGGCTATGGAGCGAGTAAATCGTGATGCAATGGGCGACTATATCAAAGATCCGTTGGTTACGAGCATCATCAACAATCGCAACAATATACCATTTATTATCACTGACGAAAACCTGCGTGTTATCTCCTATCACCTTATTCCACACGATGTTATAGAGTCGCCAGAGCGCTTGCATAGGGTGCTCGACAAGATGGCTGCGGACAATACTCCTATCGTGGTGAAGTTCTGGTGGACAAATGCTCACAACCATATTATATTCTATGGTCACTCGCTCACATTGGATATGCTGTTCATCTTCCCGTACATACAGATATTTATTATTGTAGTATTCGTATTGGTGGTGTTTATGGCGTTTCGTTCGATGAAGCAAGGGGAGCAGAGTCGTGTTTGGGTGGGACTCGCCAAGGAGACCGCACACCAACTCGGTACACCAACCTCGTCGCTCTTGGGGTGGATAGAGTATCTGCGTGAGCAACCGATAGACCAGATGGCGGTTGATGAGATGCAGAAGGATTTGACTCATTTGATGAAAATTGTCGATCGTTTTTCGAAAATTGGCTCGGAAACACCTTTGGCTATGGAGTCGTTGAATGAGGTTGTGGGTAACTCCGTAAACTACTTCCGCAAGCGCATTCCTCGCAATGTTACGCTCGAATATAATGGTTTTGCCATAGATACCGTCAAGGCGAAGGTGAATGTCGCACTCTTTGAGTGGGTGGTTGAAAACTTGATGAAAAATGCCCTTGATGCCCTTCAAGGTTACGGCTCGATAACTGTAACCATAGGCTCGAACAATAAGTTTGCTTGGGTTGAGGTGGCAGATAGCGGAAAGGGAATTCCAAAGTCGAAGTGGAAGCGTATTTTCGAGCCTGGATATACCACCAAGACTCGTGGCTGGGGCTTGGGACTCTCGCTCTCTCGTCGCATTGTGGAGGAGTACCACAGAGGTAAAATTGCAGTTGTTGAGTCCGAGATTGGCAAGGGTACAACCTTCCGTGTAACGCTCAAAAAGGGGTAGGTTATGGGTGAGATTTTGAATATCATATCTGCCGAGGAGTTGTTCGGTGCGGAGAGTGTACTGCTCTCGCAAAATGGCGGGGTGGCTATGCCGGGTATAGAGTCGTTAGGCTCGCTCTATCAGTTGGCAGTTGGCGTGTTAGCCATCTTTTTTACCGCTATATTTGTCAACTTTTTCGAACTCTTCCGCCACCTTGTAATATCATCAATAAGTGGCAAGGCTAAGCGTTTGGATATGCATATTTATTCCTCGGATGTAAAAAACATCGAAATCGTAACCAGCATTGTTGGAACTATTCTCTTGGCTCTGCTTGTTATGCGATTGTCGGTTATGGAGGGTGTGAGTTCGCTCTTTGCTCCGCTTGGTCATTTGTCGTATTGGGGGCTTGGGGCATCTGCGTTCTTGGCCATTGTCGCTATGATGGCAGGTGAGCGAGCGATGTTATATGTTGTTGGTTTGGTCAGTGGCAGACAGGGCACTTGCAACGATATTTGGCACATAAAACTGCTCCATTTTAGCCTTGTTATCATACTCCTCTCGCCATTTCTTTTATTTGCTCTTCTGACCGACGGAACATCCGCTACTGTGGCGCTTTATATCTCTGTTGCAATCTGTTCTGTATTGTTTATTTTCTTTCTTAAAGAGACATTTTCACTCTTTCGAGCACAAAGATTTTCTATTTTCCATTGGATTTTGTATCTTTGCGCCCTGGAATTGCTGCCACTATCGTTGCTACTCGCTCCGATAGTTCGTGGATAGCCCCCAAAGAGTGGAAATATGAACAACAATATAGGAAAAATTTTAGTTGCACAGCCGGCGCCATCTATCATCGAGAAGTCGCCATTTTACGAATTGTCCAAGACGCTCAGCGTTGAGGTAGACTACAATCCGTTGATTAAAGTGATTGGCGTGACGCCAAAGGAGTTTCGCAGTCAGCGAATAAATATCCTCGACCATACGGCTGTTATATTCACTTCGAGAACTACAATAGACAGTTTCTTTCACATCTGTGAGGATGCTCGTATCACCATTCCAGAGACGATGAAGTATATCTGCTCGACCGAGAGCATTGCTCTCTACTTGCAGAAGTACATCATCTATCGCAAGCGCAAAATTTCGTTTGCCGATGGCTCGTTCCAGGGCTTGATAGAGTTGGTTGTGAAGCACAAGTCGGAGAAGATGTTGCTCTCGCTCAGCGAGCCACATAAGCCCGAAATTCCGGAGGCTCTCACACGCCTTAACATCAACTACACCCCTATTATCTTGGCTCGTACTGTGGCTACTGACATCACAGCCGAGAAGTTGAAGGAGTACGATATGATTTTGCTCTACTCGCCGTGGGATGTTAAGAGTATTTGCGAGAAGATGCCAGCCGAGGAGATGCCTACAATCGCAACTTTTGGCGAGGGTACGCTCAAACTTGCGGTCGAGAATGGTATCCATGTCAAGGCCAATGCACCTACCCCTGTTGCACCTTCGCTTGCCAAGGCTGTGGAACTCTATATCAAGGAGGTACGCAAGGGCAAGAGCGTGGAGGATGTAGCATTCGTAGGCGACGAGGGCAAGGAGGAGTTCTTGCGTTCGCAGCAGAGCCGAATGCAGAAGAAAGGTCGTTCGAAGAAGTAGTCAAATTTCCAAAGAATTATGGATTGTCGTCTGCCTAAATCCGAGAAGTTACACTCGTTTGGGGCAATTCGCCGACTCTTTACGGAGGGGCGTGGAGGGTTTATCTATCCTTTGCGCTATATGGTCTATGCCGAGGCGGCAGACGAAATGACGGCAGAGATTCTCTTCTCCACTCCAAAAAAGTTTCTCAAACGAGCAAATAAACGCAACAAGGTGCGTCGCCGTATGCGTGAGGCGTATCGCCTGAATAAGTCGTTGTTGCTTGATAGTGCCGAGCCTCGCCACTTGCAGGTGGCAATCATCTACTCGTCGAAGGAGGTTCTCGACTATAAAACCATCGAAAATGCCACAAAGCGGATTTTGGAAAAACTTGGTTAGCGCACTCCGCAAGGTTGTGGCGTTGCCATTTATAGGGTTGATACGATTCTATCAGAAGTGTATCTCGCCCCTTACGCCTCCTGCGTGCCGCTATACACCCACCTGCTCGCAATACACCCTCGAAGCCATTCGCAAATATGGCGTTATTAAGGGGTGCTGGCTTGGCGCCAAACGCATTGCACGATGTCATCCTTGGGGTGGCTCTGGCTACGATCCAGTACCATAGTTGTGGCGGTTGTTACAACACCCTCTCTTTCCAAAGAAAAATTCATTTTTTTGGATATAAGTTGCATAATATCAGAATTTTTGCTTAAATTTGCATAAAGCAAATAAGCATTATGGGCACAAAATACCCTCCCTGATTTTTCGGGGGGGGGTATTTTGGGTTTTAATTGGTTGATTATTAGCGATTTAGGCGCTTCGAGAGAGAAGAAACTTTAATTAGAGAGAGGGAGGAGGATAAGGAATTTAAGGAATATAAGGAGTTTAAGGAAAATCATTAAATTCATTAGATTCATTAGACTCATTAAATTCATTAAACTCCTTAAAAACGACACTAAAAATAACACTATAAACAAACAATTTTTAACCAAATTATTAATCAAAACCAAAAAACGATGAAAAATTTGACAAAAATTTTCATGGCAGTTGTGGCGGGAATGTTTGCATTCTCTTGCGTTACAGACACAACTGTGGACTCTACCCTTGACCTCGGCATCGAGTCAAATGGTAAAGTGAAGACCGTTCTCTCGGTTGGTATTGCTAACTCGGAGGAGTTGCGTACCCAACTTGGTGCTTGGGGCGAGAGTGGCTATCCGATGTATTGGAGCAATGGCGACCAGATTTCGGTAAATGGCGTTGAGTCTAACGCTTTGGTACTCGCTGAGGACGCTACTGCAACCGCAGCAGAGTTTGGTTTCGGCGAGAGCCTTTCGACTCCTTACTGCATCGCTTACCCAGCGGCAGCAGCGGGAGAGGTGAAGTTCGCTGCAAACCAATCGCATGCAAACAACACCACTTTCGGCAACAATGTTGCTGCAATGTGGGGTTACAGCGAGAATGGCGAGGGCGTTACATTGCAGCACCTCACTGGCGTATTGAAAATCGGCGTTGTTGCTAATGAGGCTATTGGCGAGAAGAACCTCGTTTACGCTCAGGTGTCGACTATCGACCGCACACCTATCGCAGGTGATTTCGAGTTCGACTTTGCGAAAGGCGAACTTGGCAAGGCTACTGAAACTTCTACCTCTGTTATTTCTTACTCGTTTGGCGAGGGTGTAGCATTGAGCACAGAGCCTACCTACTTGCACATCGCAGTTCCTGCTGGCAAGTATGACGAGTTGTATGTAACCTTGTACGACGAGGACGGTGGTGTGATGTACGCAACTGTTAAGGCTGGCGACTCGAAGCCGCTCGCAGCAGGTAAGGTGCGTGAGTTCAAGGCTAATGGCGTTGAGCAGTTGATTACCTACGCTCCAAATGCGGAGGCATTTGTTGTTGATAGCGTAGACAAGTTGTATACGCTTGCTGCTGGTGGTGTTGATAAGGATATTCTCTTTGTGAAGGATATTGATATGGCTGATGACGAGCAGGGTCGCACTTGGGCTCCTATCGAGGCTGCGAACTATACAGGCACTGTTCACGGTAACGGTTACTCAATTAAGGGTTTGACAGCACCTTTGTTTGGCACTACAAGCGCATCAATCCGTGGCTTGCACCTCAAAGATGTTACTCTCAACTCTAATGAGAATGGCGTTGTTGCAGGTTTGGTTTGTAAGGTTTTGGCAACCGACACTGTATCACCTATTGTTGAGCACTGTTCGGTTAGCGGAACTCTAACAATCGATAATAAGACACTTGCACCAACTACTGCAAATCTCTTCACGGATATTAATTATGCGGGTGTTGTAGGTTATGCTTGTGGTGCAACTATCGACCACTGCGTAAGCAATGTTGACATTACAGTTACACAAGTTATATCATCTACTTGCGCAACTGAGTCGTTGCTCCATTTGGGAGGTGTGGTAGCGTTAATTGACGAGCATACCAAGGCGAGCAACGAGGTTGTCTATACAAATGTGTCGAACTGTACAAATAACGGTACAATCTCTATGAACGACACCACATTCCCAACAGGTACTACTGGTAAGTGTTGTCCTCGTATTGCGGGAGTTGTTTCGTGCTCGGATGATAAAAATGTGGAGGCAACCATCTCGAATTGTACAAATAATGGCTCTATTACAGTGCAGAATTTGAACTCTGTAACTGCTAAGACAGCAGAGATTGCTGGTGTTTTGGCCTATGCGCAAGGTATAACCGTTTCGAACTCTACCAATAATGAGAGTGCAAATATCTCTGTATCGTGCGAGGGTAATGATATCTATGTAGGTGGCGTTGCTGCTTACTGTCTGGACGGAACTTGGAAGACCTTGACTAATAACGCAGATATTGAGGTGGTTTCGGCTGCGATGACCGGCAATCTCTTTGTTTCGGGAGCAGTTGCAGTGCCAGGTACTAATGATACAAATAAACCGAATTTTTATAATGCCGACGGCTTGGTAAATCATGGCGCTGTTACTGTTAATGGCTATGGAGAAACCATCTATATCGGAGGTCTTATCGCTCGTGGCATGCAAGGTAATATATCTAACTCTCGCAACAACGGTGCTGTAACAGTTACGACTAATGCTGGTGATAAGGCAATCTATATTGAACTTGGAGGTCTTGAAGGCCAAGGCCAAGGTGATGGTGATGCAGGTTCATTGACCGATAGCGTAAACAATGCTCCGGTAAAACTTGATGTTGATGGTTGTAATAATATCAAGCGTCTTCGTGTTGCGGGTCTTTCGGCATATTGTCACCACTATGTAAACGAGTGTGAGAATACAGAGAATGGTGATATACTTATTACCGGTAGTTGTACCTTTACAACAAATAACAACTTGGTGGATAATACAACTGACTCGGATTACAACATTGGAGGTATTGCAGGTTATAAGGCAGCAAACACAGTTGGTGTTGCAAATACAGTAAACAGAGGCGATGTTCAATTCTCTGCTACTGTGACATCTCCGGAGGGTGTTTCGCCTTGTATTCAGGTCGGAGGTATTGCAGGTCGTACCCACCAGCCTATTGTTGCAACCAACAACAACTATGGTAAAGTTATTGTTGATGGTGATACTTCGGCTTCGACCACTGTGTTGTGCATTGGTGGTACTGTGGGTATCACTCACTCAAATACTAAGGATGGTCACACCAATGCTGGTGATATCTATGTTTCGGGTAGTCACAATCAACTCTATCTTGGTGGTTGCGTAGGTTTGAATAGTACAAATAAGAATGCTGCTGGTAACTTCACAGCCCTTGCAGTTATTAAGAATGCAACCAACAGCGGAAATATCTTCATAGGCTTCAAACCGACAAAGAGTGAGAGTGGTGAAGCGAGCGTTGAGAAGGTTGCAACCTCATTTGCTAACAATCTTCGTGTTGGAGGTGTTATTGGTAATACCGATAAGTATTTCACTAACTTGAATAATAGCGGTCACATCAGAGTGCATGCTATTACGACTACTAACACCTATATTTCAGGTGGTGTTGGTGTTGCAAATACAAAGGATCTTGGAGGTGTTTGTTCGAATGTGACCAATACTGGTAATGTGTCGTTTGAGGGAGGAAACATTGCTGGTTCTATGAATATGTCAGGTTGTGTAGGCTATTTGTATGGTAATACAAAAACTAACCACACATTTACCAATAGTGGTAATATCACTTTCAACAATGCAGATACAGATACAACAAGTAAGGTGTACATAGGTGGTGTTGCAAATTATTTGCAGTGTCCGATTAGCGATATGACTAACAGTGGCAAAATCTCGCTCCTCGGTCACACTAATGATAGTCTTTATATTGGTGGTGTATTTTCTAATCCTAATGGTTACAATCGTACTCGAATTGTAAACAATGGAGAGATATATATCAATGGACCAGTCAAGACGAATGACTGTTTTATTGGAGGTTTGAGTTATGAGTTGCAATCGGGAAATAATATGGTTTGGAGCGATTGCCATAACAATGGTGATATTAATACGACTGCACTATGTACTATTAAGCGCACACTGTCAATCGGAGGTCTCATTGCTAAGTACTCTACTGCGGACCAGCATAAGATATTCAAAAACTGCAGTAATAATGGAGATATTACAAGTTACGCAAAAGTTTGTGGAGGAGGAAACTATGCAGGCTTGATTGGTTACTTGGGTGCGACAACAGCGGGCATTATAATCAGTGAGAGTTTCGTAAATAACGGAAATATCACATACGCAGGTAGCACTGATGGCGCAGATGAAGTATTTGTTGGAGGTGTTGTTGGTTATGGAAACAAATTTAACAATGGCACAACATTCTGGTCTGGTAATGTAGTGAATAAAGGTAAACTTACCGCTTCGGGAACTTCGAAGGGTGGTAGATATATGGTAGGCGGAATCATCGCAAATTTGAGAGGCGACCTTGGCACGAGTGCAAACCTCTACAACTACGGTGAAATCGAAGTTACCGGAAACGCTGGTGCCGGAGCAGAGCATATTGGTGGTATCGTTGGTTTGAATAATGGCTTCCCAATCCACAATGCTACTGTGGAGTGCACAATCTCGGCTATTGGTCGCAAGAGTGTCGGTATGATTGTCGGCAATGAGCGCACCGATGCAATAGTTGCTAAAAAATGTAAGATCGGTGGCGTGATTGATAGAGGTGCGGATGGTCCATATGTAGACGAATTTGGCACCGAGCATAGTTCTGGATGGCACACAGATAAGGTGACTATCTCTGCTGACAACTTCCACAACTTCATTTATAGTGCATCTGTTGATGCATCGGTAGCAACAGCCGATGAGTGTTCATACTATGTGCGCCCAACCGAGCCAGCACCTGCTGAATAACGAATGGTTTAACGATTAAATTTTTAGGAAGTTATGAAGAAAAATATAATGTTGGGCTATTCTGCTCCTGAGGTTGAGATTTTCGAGGTGGCCGTTGAAGGCGGTTACGGCACAAGTGTTGCTCTCCCTGGCTTCGGTTGGGAGGAGGATACACTCGGCTAAACTATAACCCTCTTATTGCAAGGGACAACCACTGCGGTTGTCCCTTGTTTTTTGCATAAAATCTTTGTCAAATTTGGTATTTGATTGTGAATCAAAATATTTTTCATATATTTGCGGATGAGTGTACACATAAGTGCACATAATCCCTCCCCCGATTTTTCGGGGGGGGGGATTTTTGGGTTTTAATTAGTTGATTATTAGCGATTTAGGTGCTTTGAGAGAGAAGGAGCTTTAATTGGAGAGAGGGAGGAGGATAAGGAATTTAAGGAATATAAGGAGTTTAAGGAAAATCATTAAATTCATTAAACTCATTAAACTCCTTAAAAACGACACTAAATAATAACACTATAAACAAACAATTTTTTAACTAAATTTTATTAATCAAAACCAAAAAAACGATGAAAAATTTGACAAAAATTTTCATGGCAGTTGTGGCGGGAATGTTCGCATTCTCTTGTGTAACAGACACAACTGTGGACTCTAACCCAACCTTCGAGAGTGAGGTAGGTGGAGTAAAGACCGTTCTCTCGGTTGGTATTGCTAACTCGGAGGAGTTGCGTACCCAACTTGGTTTGGCTGGTGAGCAGGGCTATCCGATGTATTGGAGCAATGGCGACCAGATTTCGGTAAATGGCGTCGCTTCGAATGCTCTCAAACTCGAAGAGGGTGAGCAGACAACAGCAGCAGAGTTTGGTTTCGGTGAGGACCTCGCTACTCCTTACTGTGTTGCTTATCCAGCAGCAACTGATGGTCAGGTTAAGTTCGCTGCTGCACAGTCGCACGCTGGCAACTCAACATTCGGCAACAATGCTGCTGCAATGTGGGGTTACAGCGAGAATGGCGATGGCGTAGAGTTGCAGCACCTCACCGGTGTACTCAAAATCGGTGTCGTAGGTAGTGCTAAACTTGTTTACGCTCAGGTTTCAACCGCTGACCGTGCCCCTATCGCAGGTGCGTTCAACTTCGACTTCGAAAAAGGCGAACTTGGCGAGGCAACTGCAACTGCTACCGAGGTTATCTCTTACTCATTTGGCGAGGGCGAAGCGTTGAGCACAACCGAGCCAACCTACTTGCACATCGCAGTTCCTGCTGGCAAGTACGACGAGTTGTATGTAACTTTGTACGACAAGGATGGTGGCGTAATGTACGCAACCGTTAAGGCTGGCGACTCGAAGCCTCTCTCAGCAGGTAAGGTGCGTGAGTTCAAGAAGGATGGCGTTGAGCAGGTTATTGTCTACACTCCTAACGACACAGCCTTTGTTATCAAGAATGTTGACGACTTGTATAACTTTGCAACAAGCGGTCTCTCGAAGGATGCTGTATTGGTTAACGATATCGACTTGACCAAGGATGCACAGAATCGTACTTGGACAACCATCTCGTCGAGTTACAAAAAGACCTTCCACGGAAATGGTTACGCAATCAACGGTTTGACAAAGCCTCTCTTCAAAGAGGTTGCAGGAGTTATTAAGGGCTTGCACCTCACAGGCGTAAATATCGTTGAGACAAACGATCCGATGGTCGGTGCTATTGTGCGTAAGGTCTATGGTGAAGCGACACAAGAGGTTGTTCCAACCATTGAGCACTGCTCGGCAAGTGGTAGCATTAAAGTGAATATTACTTCGAAGGAGATTGAAGTAAACAACTACAGAATCACCGTCGGAGGTATTGCAGGTCAGGTGTATGCGGGCGATGTTCACTCGTGTACAAACAATGTAAATATAACCATTCAGCAGGTAACCAAAACAGGCACATCGAAGCCTGCGGTAACTCCGAATATCGGTGGTATCGTAGGTTATTCGCAGAAGCTCGAAACAAGCGGAGTTACTCGTTACAATAACACAACTAACTGTGTTAACAATGGAGCAATTAAGTATGAGGATGCTTCGGGTTCGACTAAGTCGACTGCGACCATTGGCGGTATCATAGGCTACTCTTACGACTCGAACTTGGACTTCCTCTTGTCGAATTGTACTAACAATGGTCCGATTAGCTATGACTCAACTTGTAACAATCTCCGTATCGGAGGAGTTGTTGGTATGGCTACCGGAAGCAATGCGGATAAAGCACAACTTGACAATCTTACCAACAATGGAGCTATCTCTGTTGAGGGAACTATAGCAGGCTATGTATGTTGTGGCGGTGTCGGTGGTTATGTCCTTGGATCTGAGACAGGCTCTGTGAATAAACTCTATAACAACGGTAATATCTCTGTCAAGAACGGTTCTGTTACAGGAGGTTTTTACTGTGCCGGAGGAATCGGACAGTTTAAGACCGGAAAAGCAAGCTACATCTACAACCGAGGAAATATCAATGTTGATAGCGACTTCTTTTTCACCGCTACCTCTATAGCAGGTTGTATTGGAAACTGCGAGAAGGGTAATACTACGCCTACCTGCCAGCATCTCTACAACTATAATCCAATCACCGTTGCAGGTTCTTCTCGTGAGGGCTCTAAGGGTTTACATCGAATTGGAGGTACCGTGGGTTATTCGAATATGAATTTGAATAATGCCTACAACGAAGCAACCGGTACTATCACCGTAAGCGGTAATTTCAATACCAATGGCAATCGTCAGACCACAGCCTCCGCACGAGGTACAGACCGATTCTCGATTGGTGGTGTCGTAGCATACAAATCGAGCGTAGCGGTCAAAGATTCATCTAACAAGGCTGCAATTATCTTCTCGGGAACAGAGCAGAGCCTCCACGCTGACGGTCAATTGACACAGGTTACTATCGGTGGAGCAATTGGTTATACATCTATAAATCCGACTGGTGTAAACAATTCGGGTGATGTTACAATGTCGGGAACAATCAATAGTGAGCTTCAAATGGGTGGTATTGTAGGATACACCTATGCCGATAACTTTACCACCAAGACCAACAGCGGAGATCTTACCATTAGCGGTACTATTAAGGGCGGTCTCTCGTTGGGCGGATGTATCGGATATTTAAGTGATAACACTGACAGCATAACAAGTGATATGAGCGGAATTACCAACAATGGAGCTATTACTATTACCAGCACTGCTGTTATTGAAGGTCCAATTCGCTCTATTGGTGGTGTTGTCGGCCACACCTATGGTTGGACAGCCTCTGGTGGTCTTCTCCAAACTTCGACCAACAACGGAGATATCTCTGTCGGTGGAACATTTGGCAAAGATGGCGAGAGCGTAATAACATACATCGGTGGTGTTATTGGAAACAGCCAGGCGGCATCAAGCAAGAAGGGTCATAAGTTGACGAGTCTGACAAACAATGGAGATGTTACCACATCGGCATCTTTTGTCGGTGAAGGATGTCGTCTTGCGGGTGTTGCAACCATTTCGATGCAGGATCTCAATACGGCAAACAACAACGGAACTTTGACCTTTGCAGGAAGCACCAGCGCAGGCGAGGTACATATGTGTGGTGTGGCAACTAAGGTAACCGGAAATATCACAAATTGTAACAACGGCTCTGCGGAGGATAACACAAAGGGTGCTTTGATATTCGCTGAGGGTGCAACATCTTACTCAGCAGTGCGTATGGGCGGTATTACCGACGATGCGTCTGGTAATGTAACCTCAGTAACCAATTACGGAGCTATAACTTTTGCCGGAAAGAGTGGATACACATTCTATGGTGGTGGTGTTTCGGGCTATGGTGCTTATGGTGGCAAGACTTGGACAGACTGCGTCAATCGTGGAAAGGTGAACATCGCAGGTTCTATTGGAGATGAGGCAGTTGGCGAAGCCAATGCAGGTTCAGACTGCTTCTTTGGAGGTATACTCTATATGGTTCGAAGTGGTGAGGCCAAGTATGTTCGTTGCTGCAACCATGGAGAGATTATCATCACCGCAAGCGTAGCTAACTGCTCACGCAGTGCAGGTGTTATTGCTCGTGTTGAGGATGCTAATGCAAATGTTACTATGGAGGATTGTGCAAACCACGGCAACATACAGTTCGATTATAGTACGGCTACACGAACTGAGGGTGCTTGTGTTTCGGGTGGATGTATTGCTCAGTACAGCGCAGGCTCTTTGACTGTCGTAGGCACGCTCTTGAATGCTGGTAATATCTCTGCGGCGGTGGTTAACAATACGGCAGGTCAGGGTAACCAGCTTGCGGGTGTCATTGGTAACAAGACCAAGGCTATCGTTGCTGGCGAGAACGCATTGTTGAAGAATACAGGTTCTGTTGCATATACCGGCTCATCTAAGAGCACTTTGTATATGGGAGGTATATTCGCTTATGGTGCAAACTGCGAGAGCCCTGCAATGCTTAATAGCGGAGATATCACCGCTACCGGTACATACAGATCGGGCTCAAAGTCGTATATTGGAGGTATTACCGGTTACGCCGGAGCTGCTATTACCAACGCAACCGTTACCGACGAGTGTTCAATCGTAGCGTGGAACTATATGGGCGTAGGTATGATTACCGGCGTTAGTCGCACCGATACCATTAAGGCTACAAATTGTTCGGTAGCAGGTTCGATTGATAAGGGTAAGTTTGATTACTTCCCTGATGCGTTTGGTGATGTCTCAGAGCGTTGGGGTTCTGATGAGGTGACTATCACTGCAGACAACTTCTTCAAGTACATCTACGGTAAAGAAGAAACAGAAGATGTTGCTGAGGGTGATGGTTGTTCGTTCTATGTAGCGCCAACTCCTGCTCAATAATTCACGGAATGGTTTAACGATTAAAAGACTTTTATGACTATGAAAAAAGATATTTTGTTGGGCTATTCTGCTCCTGAATTCGAAATCTATGATGTGGCCGTAGAGAATGGCTACGGAGGAAGCGTAGGTCTTCCTGGCTTTGGTGAGGACGAAGATTCTCTCACCTTCTAAGTCGGTCAATACACAGAAACAAGGAGCAACCTCTTTTGGGGTTGCTCCTTGTCGTTTAAGGCAATTTTCGGAGAGGTTTTTCCGCTTCAAAAAATTCCAAATCCAATGTTAAATAATTGTTAAATTTGAGAGTGAGTATTGGCGAATAGGAGAATAAAAACTATCTTTGTATCAACTGAAATAGAACAAACTTCGATATATGGAAGAGATTTACTATGTAATGGTCGCAATTCTTGCGCTCCTTGCCGTATCTGGACTCTATGTTGGTGTTACCAATGATGCGGTCAATTTTCTTAACTCGGCACTTGGTTCTAAGGCCGCTTCGTTCCGCACAATTTTGATTGTTGCCTCGGTGGGTATCCTTATTGGTGCTGTTACTTCGAGCGGTATGATGGATGTGGCTCGTCACGGTATGTTCCATCCGCAACTATTTACATTCAAGGAGGTTATGTTCCTCTATGTGGGTGTGATGTTTGCGAATGTTATCCTGCTCGACCTCTACAACTCGCTCGGCTTGCCTACCTCGACCACCGTGTCGTTGATTTTCTGCTTGTTGGGCTCGGCAGTAGCGGTTGCGCTCTTCAAAATTGGTGCTGACGATTCGATTTCGTTCTCGCAACTTGGCGACTATATCAACACCAAGAAGGCTATGGGTGTGGTTTCGGGTATCCTGCTTTCGGTAATCCTCGCATTTGTGTCGGGTACATTCGTGATGTGGATTTCACGCCTTATCTTCTCGTTCCGATATATGAAGATGTTGCGTCGTTTGGGCTCGGTGTGGTGCGGAATGTCGCTCACTTCGATTTTGTACTTCGCAGTATTCAAGGGTTTGAAGTCGCAGTTGGCAGGTACGCTCTTTGTGGAGTGGGTGAATGAGCACCTTTTGCTCACCCTCGCAGCCACTTGGGTTGTATGCTCGTTGGTGCTATTCTTCTTGCAGTTGTTCCGTGTAAATATCTTGCGTATAACCATCCTTGCAGGTACATTATCGTTGGCGTTGGCATTTGCGGGTAACGACCTCGTGAACTTTATTGGTGTGCCTATCGCAGGCTTGGAGGCCTTCACCGTAACCAAGTCGGCAGGTGGCAATGAGGGGTTGTTGATGTCGGCATTGTCGCAACCATCGGTAGGTGGAAACAACATTATGTTCATCGTGTTGGCCGGTATCATTATGGTTGCAACGCTCTGGACCTCTCGCAAGGCTATGAATGTGTCGCAGACCGAACTCTCACTCACCTCGGCAGATGGCGGTGGCGACCAGCAGTTCTCCTCGTCAGTATTCTCTCGTGCGGTGGTGCGTGCAGCGGTGAATACCTCTCGTTTCCTCGATAAAATTATCCCTGAGAAGGCTAAAAACTTCGTCGAGAAGCGCTTCGAGTATGCCGATGTCGAGCATAGTGGTGCGCCATACGATATGATTCGTTCTACCGTAAACCTCACAACTGCGTCGTTGCTTATCGCCGTAGGAACTTCGTTGAAGTTGCCTCTTTCGACCACCTATGTCTGCTTTATGGTGGCTATGGGTTCGTCGTTGGCAGATAAGGCTTGGGGCCGTGAGAGTGCAGTATACCGTATCACGGGCGTCGTAACCGTAGTTATGGGTTGGTTCGTAACAGGCTTTGGAGGTTTTATTATCGCCTTCCTTCTTGGTTTGCTCCTTATGTGGGGTGAGGTTTGGGCTTTCGGAGCGATTACACTCCTCTGCGTATATATGTTCGTTCACTCCAACTTTATGCCAAAGAAAAAGAAGGAGGAGAAGAAAAAGAGCGATGCCGAGGTGCGCGAAAACCTTGTGGATAACACGCTGACCACTGTATCCGAAACAATTAAGGCAACAACTCGCATCTACAATCGCACCATTGTTGCCCTTATGAAGGAGAACCGTAAGGCTCTTAAAGAACTTGCAATAGAGGCCTCCGAGATGTACGAGGAGAATAGACGCCTTAAATACTCTATTGCTTCGACTCTGCGTAGCACCTATGGCTCGGACTTGAACCTCTCGCTCTACTATGTTCAAATCCTCGATTACCTCAACGAGATGACCAAGGCGTTGGTACACATCACTCGCCCATCATTTGAGCATATCGACAACAACCACATAGGTCTTACCCAGATTCAGACCGAGAACCTTATGTCTATAAATGCCGATGTAAACGAGATCTACTCACGCATTATCTATATGTTTACATCTAACGACTTCTCGACTATCGACGAGGTGCTTGTTATGCGTGATAATCTCTTTGAGCGTCTTGCACAATCGACAAAAGCCGAACTTGGACGCATCAATGCAGGTGAGTCGAACTCTCGTTCAGGAATGCTCTTCCTTGGCATTATCTCCGAGACCAAGACTATGGTCCTTCAATCTCGTAACCTCCTCAAATCTCGTCGTTACTTCATCGAGCAGGAGGGTAAGGTTATTCGACAGTCCCGTATCTACGAGTAAAAATCGTTTTTAAGCAGCGATAGCTGCGTTAAACTTCGGTAGCCGAGTTGCTCACATACTTCTTGTATGCTGCGCACTCGGCTCCTTGTTTGCCTTGCTCTCGTCTGCTTAAAATCCAATTTTTAGAGGCGGCAGAGGTGTAATTTACTCCTGAATTGTGGAGAATTCCCGATAGGTATCGGAGCCCTTTTGGGGTGCCAATACAAAATATACCTGAATACTATCTCGCAAGTGCTCGGCGAGGGCTATGGCATCTTTTTCGTCTGATGCCATAAATGCCGTAGCCAACGCATCTGCCGTAGCGCATCGTGGGGCAATCACCGTTGCCGAGAGAATAGTTGTGGTGTGTGAACGACCTGTTTGAGGGTTGAGCGTGTGCGAAATACGCTCGCCCTGCTCGTTGTAGTAGAAACGGCGATAGTTGCCCGATGTGGCGAGTGCCGAGCCACTTATCTGCACCACCTTTTGCTGATGTGCACCAGGAGTTTGGTTGTTGTCGAATGGAGTATCCACACCAACTCGCCAAGCGATACCTTTGGCATTTACCCCTTTGGCGCAAATCTCGCCACCGACCTCTGCGATGTAGTTTTCGCAACCTTGCGAGTCGAGCCACTCGGCAATCAAATCGACCACATAACCCTTGGCAATCGAGTTAAGGTCAATCTGCAAACGACTATCCTCTTTGATGATGCGGTTGCCTTCGAGGTGGAATTTTGAAAAGCCGACAAACTGAATGAGCGAGTCGATATTGGGTTTTGCCTCACGATTTTTGGCAGCAAAACCGTAGGCATCGACCAGAGGTTTTACGGTAATGTCGTAGCGAGGGGTAAGTGCATTAATCTTTGTTGCAACCTCTATGTTTCGTGCGATGTGAATATCAACAGAGTCGGTTTCGTTGCGGTTGATGCGACTCAGCAACGAAGTCGGGGTGAAGATAGACATCGAGGCTATCGCTTCGCTGTTTATGCGTTGCATCTCCTCGAAAATTTGCTGATTTGAGAGCGTTGTTTCGGCTACGATATGGTATGTAGTGCCGAGCATCGCCCCATCAACTGTGCGATATTGCGGTGCCTGCGCACAAGAGCCAAGCGCAAGGAGCGTCAGTATGATAATCAAAAACCTCATTTCGAGCCATATTTGCGTTCGAGTAACGCCTCCGAATCTCGTACGGCGTAGCGGTACCAATCGTAGAGTATGCGTGTGCGAACTTCGTCTGCGAGTTGCCAATCGTTGCATTCAAGGCGCATTCGCTGCGAGAGCATATAGATTAAAATTGCTGCCGAAGCCGAAACATTCAACGAATCGACC
>JAEIGA010006855.1_pt1 | contig 17311 bp, 19 predicted proteins | sample 9270691 | NCBI WGS metagenome assembly JAEIGA01 (sample SAMN17057246, study PRJNA624740) | gut metagenome | biome: biome; isolation source: fecal sample | host: Bos grunniens | place: China: Xizang | collected 2019 | reverse complement strand
ATTAGAAGACCAAATGAATGAAAAAGAAGCCGAATTAAGATATAAATATGGACAAATGGAAGGAACTTTAAACAGTTTGGAATCTCAACAAAATTCATTAAGCAACTTTGCAAAGCAAAATTCAAGAAATCAATAAACAATTAAAAAATAAATAAAATCACATTAAAAATAGAGGATAATTATGGATTTTTATGTAAACGGTGAAAAAATTGATGTTAAATTGGAAGACGAAAAAACTATTGGCGATGTATTAAAATCTTTTGAAGTAACATGTGAAGAAAATAATGCTGCTGTAATTGGAATTTCAATTGATGGAAAAACTATTACAGCAGATATTTTTGATGAAGAATCAAAAAAAGAACTTTCTGAAAATACTAAATTTGAATTTTCAATCATAAATGTCGAAACAATCAAAGATTCTTTTGCAAGTTTAGCAAATTTATTTAATGAATTATCAACAAAAATGGAAGAAGTTCCTGTTTTATTACAAAAAAACGAAACAAAACTTGCATCAGAATCTATTACAAAACTTGCTGACAGCATAAATCATTTTTGTCATTTAGCAGCACTTGCTTCGTTATTCCCAGAAACTTTTACAAACACAACAATTGACGGAATGAATTTTAATGATTTCTTCAAGGATTTTTCACCTATTCTTGCAGATTTTGAACAAGCTTTACAAAATAACGATACAGTTATGATTGGTGATTTGGCTGAATACGAAATTTGTCCAAGATTACAAAAAATATCAGAATCATTAAAAAACTTGCAAAAATAATTTTGTTTTCAATATCAAAAAACTTAGTTAAATTTAAAGAACGAATATAAACTTTCTTTAATTCAACTAAGTTGCAATTTTTGGAGGGATAATATGAACGAATTTGGATCAACACCACTTCAAGCAAGATTTAATTTTCCTTATCTTACAGCATTTTTGATAATTGCCTTAATTTTTGCTTTTCTTTTTTTAGTTTGGATGGTTGTGCAAAGATATTTAAAATATTTAAAATCAGAAACCTTTATAACAAAAGAAAAAAACAGAGAAACAAAAAAAAATGATTTAATAAAACTCCAAAAAGAATTTAATTTAGAAAAACAAGATTTATCCTTTTTAACTTATTTAACAAATCACATAAAATCAAAAAATCTTTACTATATTTTAAAAGATATTAACAGTCTTCAAGAATTTACAAGAACTTCATATTTTACATTAAAAGACAAAGATGTTTCTGAAGAAAAAATTAATCAGTTATTTCAAACATCATTTAAAATTGAACGAAGCATTGCAAAAACAAAAAAAATTATTTCAACAAAGCAAATACAACCATCTACAGTTGTATTTTTTGTTACAAAGGAAGGAGAAAAATTACCATTTTATTGTGCAAAAAACACAAATGAATATTTAGCTTTGGAAATTCCACAATTTTTCTTTGAAAAGCAAAACAAACCTACAACATTGGATAAAATAAATTTCACATTTAAACCTCAAAATTCATCAAATTACTGTTTTTCAACAAGGGTAATTAGATACCATAAAGCAGAAGATGAAAAGTTTTACATGATTCTTGCACATACTGAAAATTTATATGCAGAATTGCAACGCCATCAAAAACGAAAATCAATTGATTATCCTTGTGATTTTTCTCCTATTAAAATTAATATAAATCACAAAACTTCAAATGATATGTTTATTTACACAAATAAATATTATGAAGGAAAATTAATTAATATATCTGGTGGAGGATGTTGTATAAAAACATCATTACCTATTAAAGAAAATCAACATATTGGAATAAAAATTACTATGTTAGATTTAAATTCACCTATTGTTGGATTAATAAAAAAAACACGGCGACTCCCAGATGGAACTTTTTCGTTACACATACAATTTATAAAATTTTCTATTACTGAACAAAATAAAATCCTTGCATTTGTATACGGATTTGTTTTATAATATTAACTTAAGAAATACATAATTTTATTAGGTTATATTTTTTATATGAAGGTTTTACAATTAAATAATTTACAACGGGAAGAAGGACAAATTTTTTATCTCAGAAAATATACTTGCAATGTAGATATTGAACTCCCTACAGGAATTGAAAATACAGAAATTAAATTTAGTATAGAAACAAGTCCTCTTGGAACAAAAAATTTTGAACTTTCAATTTTATCTAATATAAATTATCCCCTACTTTCTATAAGACGCGCAATCTTAGAATATTTGCTTGTTGAAGAACAAGAAGGCAGATTACCTTGTTAGAGTTTATTACAAAAAATAGTGATGAAACAATTGAACTTGGCTATAAAATTGGTCAAAAATTAAAAAAAGGTAATATTCTTGCAATGCAGGGCACTTTAGCTGCAGGAAAAACAACAATAACAAAAGGCATTGCAAAAGCTCTTGAAATTTCAGATACAATTACTAGTCCTACATTTTGTTTAATTAGCGAATATTACGGAAAAATGCCATTATATCACATGGATGTTTACAGACTTGAAGGTTCAGAAGATTTTGAAAACCTTGGAACTGAAGACATGCTTTATGGAGATGGGGTTTGTATTATTGAATGGAGTGAAAAAATTATGGATTCACTTCCAAAAGAAACAATCATAATAAATATTCAACCACAAGATGACGGTTCAAGAAAAATTCAAATTTCAAATTGGAATAATGCCCCTATAGAATGGGAAAATAAATAAGGAAAAAAAATTGAAAGCATTAGTTATTGATTGCGCAGTTTCAAAACTTTCTTTAGCTGCAAAAAATGAAGATAAAGTATGTGTAACTTCTTATGATATTGGAATGAAACAATCAGAAATTTTAGTTTCTGCAATTGATTATGTATTATCTTCTGTAGAATTAAACACTAATGAATTAGATTATACAGCTATTACAATTGGGCCCGGAAGTTTTACGGGTTTAAGACTTGGTATTTCTGCATTAAAAGCAATTCAATTAGCTTACAATGTTCCTGTTTACGGAATTTCTACTTTGGAATTTCACAGATATTCATTGAATAATGTTTTTGATTTGCCAATTATTTCTGCAATAGACGCACACAAAGACTGTTTTTATGCAACAATTACAAATAAAAATGAAGTTTTACTAGAAGAAGGCGATCATCCTGTAGAAAAAATAATGCAGTCAATTTCTTCTTTAGATAAGCTTTTGATTGTAGGGCCAGATTCACAAAAACTAAAAGAAATTATATCAAAAGAAAATTCGAATATTGAAATATTCTGTCAAAATTACCAGCCAATTTGTGTAGAAAGTTTATTTTATATAACAGAAGATAAAATCAAAAAAAATGATCCACCATTACAAGATTATGATGGACCAGTTTACTTACGGGCTAGTGAAGCAGAAATTAAATTAAACAGTTAGATTTCTATTTTTTTATTAATTTAGACAAAGCGCTAACTGCATTAATTCCAGCTTCATTGTTATTTTGTTCTACTGCGGCAGCTTTATTTTCTTTTTGAATTGCTTCAAAAACTTCTTGTCTAAAAACTTTGATATTTTTTGGAGCTTCAACACCAATTTTCACTTGTTCACCATGAATGTCAATAATTGTTAAAGTGATATTGTCACCAATTTGAATTTTTTCATCAATTTTTCTTGAAAGGATAAGCATTATTGCCCTCCTTTTTGATTCAAAACATCAACAATTTTTACTTTTGTACTCCAACGATTATCAGTTAAAATGGCTTGAATACATTTTTTATTATTTTTGTTGATTACCAAAGGACCTTGAAAGTTCGCTGTAATTGGTGAACCATCAATTGGAATTGTAACAATTGTCATAATGATAATTTCTTCAGGTTTTGAAATATCTATTTTTGCAAGTGTTTCATCGTCAATATCAGTTTCATAATCTGAACAAATTAAAAAAGGATCAATTATTAAAAACGCAAGTTTTTGATTTTCAATTGATTGAAGCCACAAAAATGGTTCAAATTCAGATTCATAAATTGCATATTTTGTATATTCTTCAAATCCTAACAAACCTTCTGGAATTGTTAGAATTCTATCTTCTGAAACATCTATTTTTTTATTGTCTTTTGTTATAATTTCCATTTTACCCTCAGCAATCTTTTATATTATCTCATATAATTTAACAAAGTAGAGTTATACATTTTTCCCGCCTGACTTAAAGTTGCTTGATTTGCATAATCTAACATTTTCATATCTGTAACGGCTTGTGTAAAATCTAAATCACCTTCTCTACTTACCATTTGAGTCACATCTAAAGCAAGTTTTGAACTTCTTGTTGCGTTTAATTGTGCCCGTTCATATTCACTTCCAGATTTTGCTAGTCGAGTTACAAGATTATTTATTCCCATATCAAGGCTTCCTAAAACACGTCCTCCAATTGATTCTTGATCACCAGAAAGCAAAGCGTTTCTAAAAGCAATTACAGTATCAAATAATGATCCGCCAGCAACTCTAACACCAGTTCCTAAATTATATGGTGGTTTTTGTGATGCATCTTTTACCATACCAAGTTCATTTAATACGCCACCATTTACGTCTTGAATCCAAAGTTGGCGTGCATCTGTTGTTGCAAGATTCAAACTTTTACGAATTGGATCAACACTTGCTTTTACTGCAGCTCCACTATCATTAATTTTTGCTACTAATGAATAAATATTGTCGCCTTGAGAAACTTTAATTTCAACTCCATCAACAGAAATAACACCATCAGAACTAGCTTGCCAAGCAGAAGCATCTCTTGCACCAAAAATTTGTTGATTTTCTGCCCAGAAAGTTTTATTTCCAACATTGTCATTAACCATATACTTATTTTCATCAACTTCAACTTGATTTACTGTAATGTTTCCGTTGTATTTTACGTTTTGAATTAATGGAACACCAGAACCTTCTACATTGCCCATTTCAATTTCAAAAGCAGTTGCCTTTGTATTTGTTCCACCAAAAATTGAATTTCCGTCGGCACTAACTGCGTTTGCATTTTGAACTAAAGCTTTTAAAAGTTCATCAACTTCTGTAGCCATATTTTTCATATCTTCTTTATTGTAAATTCCGTTTGCACCAGTTACAGCAAGTTCACGAACTCTTTGCATAATTTGTAAAGAGTCATCCATATATCCTTCACGCAACGAAAACTGATCACTTAAAGTTAGTGCATTTTTTTCAAATTGATTAACACGAGATAAATATGATTGATAACGAACTAGATGACCGGCAGCAATTGGGTCGTCACGAAGTTGTTGAATGCGTTGTTGACTTCCAATTTGATTATTTGCTTTGTTTAATCTGAATTCTTGCAATCTTAAATTGCTTTGAGTATCCATATTATGCATTTGACTACTAATTCTTCTCATAATTTATCCTCGTTTATCTTTTATCAATTATTATTTATCAATTTATTAATTAAACACCAAGTCTGTTAATTATAGTATCGAGCATACTGTCCCAAACATTTACAAATTTTGCAGCTGCATTGTATCCGTGTTGGAATTTCATAATTTCTGCAAGTTCTTCATCAATGTTTACACCACTAATTGAATCTCGCATAGATCTTAAATCTTCCATAATTGATGCTTGGCTTAAAAGATTGTTTTGAGCTTGTTCACCTTTTAATGCCACGTTTGTAACTGAATCTGCAAAGTAATCATCTAATGTACGCATTGTTCCAATCATAACGCTTGAATTACGAATTGAAGCAATTTCTACTGCAGCACGACCATCTCCTGTATTTGCGTTTCCTGAATGGTCAATATAACCGGCTGCAACATTCATTACATCATTTTCAATTACTTCATTTACACGAATATATGCTGCAGGATTTGTAACTGGAGAAACAGAGAATTGACTGTTATCTGCCAAGGCATTTACAGCATCAACTTGTGCAAAATCATAAGCCCCAGCTTCTCCATTTGCTGCAAGAATTCCAGAATATCCATTTAAGAAATATCCAGAATCTTCTACATGGCGAATTACAAAATCAGGATTATCTGCATCTTGAGCTGTTGTTCCTTTTAATACTAAATGATTATTTCTGTCTAAATAAGCTTTTACTTCGCTATTGCTATCATTAATTCTATTAATTACAGTTTCTACTGTGTCTGTGTGATAATATGGAATTTCTACAATACCATCTGTAGAAGAAAGACGCATAACGCCGTCAAAACCAATTTGTTGTTCATTATTTAATTCATTTGTACCAGTAAATCTGAATACATAAGATGTATCTAATTCGCCATCACCGTTTCTGTCAAAATTTCCGTTTGCATTTTCTACAAAAGGATGTTGCACAAAGAAATCTAAGCCTGTAACTTTATTTGCACCAACAGCATTTTTATGAACATCGTTTACTAAATCGCTAAAATTCATTGCCATTGTGTTTAATGATTGAATTTCTTGACGAACATCTACATCTCTTAATTCAATTAAAGCACCAAGCTTTCCACCAGAAAAATATGCATCTTCTTGTGTATCTGCCCAAACAACTTTACTATAACCAGTATCATCAAAACGAGGCGCTAAATCTATTTTTCTTGCAATATTTCCTTGAACAATTACTTTGCCATCAACATGAACCATAAATTCATCACTATCACGTTGATCTGTAGTAACATTTACAAGTTCAGAAAGTTTATCTACAAGCAAATCTCTGCGGTCAAGTAAATCATTTGGATTATCTCCCATTGCACGAGAACGAACAATTTCGCCGTTTAAGTTTGCAATTTGTCTTGTTAAATCATTAACTTGTTTTACAGTTGCTTCAATATCGCCATTTAAAAGATTTCCAATTCCTTCTAAACTTTCCCAACGTTGATTAATAGATTCTGTCAATGTTTTTCCTCGTGTAACTACAGCTTGTCTTGCTGCCTGACTTTCAGGATTAACTGACAATTCTTGCCAACCTTCCCAGAATTTATCCATATTTGTACGAATAGAAATATCTGCTGGTTCGTTGTAGATTTGTTCCAACATCATGTAATAGTCGCTACGAGTTTGCCAATATGATTCTTGATTTGCCTGTGCAACAATTCTTTGGTCCAAAAGTTCATCTCTTACACGAGTAACACTTTGAACATCAACACCCTGCCCAATCATTCCTGGGCGTTCAGGACGAGATAAATCTGGTTTGTACAAAGGATCAAATTCTTTTATTTGAACTCTTTGACGAGAATATCCTTCTGTACTTGCATTTGAAATGTTATGACCTGCAGTTTGAATGGCATCTGTATTTGCCATAATACTGCGTTTTCCAAGTTCTATTCCAGAAAAAGTTGATCCCATTTTTATCTCCTGTGTAAGGCCGCTGGCGGCCGGTGTTTAATTTTTTCTTAAAATAATTCGTTTAATACAACACCTTGAATTTGTGATTGAACAATTCCTTGTTTTGTATAAACTTTGTTGTTCTGAGGAAGCACTTTATCAATAACTCCCTGAACAAAACCTTTTGTAATTGTCAAATATTTTGCTAAAGCTTCATTTTCAATTTTAGATTTATTAAGTTTTCCCCTCATCTTTCCCATTTTATCAAAGAAGGGATACAATTCGTCTTTAGAAAGATTTGACTGTAGAACTTCGCGTTTTTCATCCATAGCTTGAAATTCATCAGATAAAAGATTGATTTTTGAAATTACTTTTGTTAATTTTTCCCAATTTTTATTTGAAATAGATTCATGTAATTCTTTTTGACTATCCAAAATGGAATCCAAAAGTAAATCTTCTTCGTTTAACAAAGTTTCAAAAGCATTAATAGAATCTTTCATAAAAATCCTCCAAATAAAACAATACGTCCGGTCAAGGGACACGACCTTCAAGCCCTTGACTCGGCCGTTTTTAGGATTTGTAATAAACCCTAAATTAAAGTATCGTAATTTAAAATATTTACAATCTTTCAGTAGATTATCGGATTTAAAAAAATCCACTTTAGAGAAAATTCATAAAAAAATAGAAATTATTTAATAAATGCCTCTTATAAAAGATGTGCTAAAACTTCAACTTCCCCACCTTTTTGAATGTTTTCAGTTACAGCAGAATCAATTACAATTTGAACTTTTGTACCTTGAGGAAGTTCTTCTTTATCTTTTGGATATTTAATTTGACAATGCAAAAAATTATCTGTTACACAATGATAAGTATAACTTGGCTTTCTTAACATTTCTAAAATAGCAGTTCTAGTACAACCTTTTAAACTTTCAATATATTTTATTTTTTGTTGAACAGCCCATTTAGTTAATATATTACATCTTATCTTAGAAATTTCTTGTGGAACTTTATTTTTTAAAGTGATAGCAACAGTTCCTTTTCGTTCTGAAAAAGGAAAAATATGAATCCATGTAAATTGGCAATTTTCACACAAATCTAAAGTCTGCTCAAAATCTTCATCTGTTTCACCAGGAAACCCTGTAATTATATCACATGCAATAAAAGGATTTTTCTTTACAGTTCTAATTAACTTACAAGCTTTTTCAACCGCATCTCTTTCGTAAGTTCTATTCATTAATTTTAATATTTTATTACTTCCACTTTGAACAGAAATATGAAAATGAGGACATACTCTTTCATCTTTTATTACATTACAAAATTCATCATCTACAATTTCTGGGTACAAACTAGAAATTCTAAACATTACATTTTTTGTAACTTCCAACAACAGTTTTAATAATTTAGAAAAATTATATATTTGTCCATTATATTCACTTTTATACTGCAAAATATTTACTGTAGTAATTACAATTTCTTCTATTCCTTTTGCCTCTAATTCTACAACTCTTTTTACAGCCTCTTCTACAGGCAAAGAAACACTAAAGCCTCGGGCCATATGAATTGCACAATACGAACAATTATTATTACATCCGTCTTGAATTTTTAAACTTGCCCTTGAATGTGCCAAAAATGATGTTGTAGAAAAATCAAAAGAATTTTCAGGATAATTTTTTTTGATTTGTGGAGGCAAAACAAACTTTTCATATACAATTTGTTTAAAACCTAGCACATCCCATTGACCATTTTGAAGAAAAGATTTTAATTGCAAAGGAATATTTTTTATGCGGCTTTTTACCTGCCCACCAAGAACAATAATTCTTTTATCAATAGAATTAATTTCTAAAGAATTTAATTGTGCATAACATCCCGTAACAAGAATTAAAGCATTGGAATATTTTTTTAATAAAAGTCTTATAATTCTGCGGGCTTTTTGTTCGGCTTTTTGTGTAACAGTACATGTATTTAAAATGCACAAAAAAACATCATCTGAAACTTCACTTTTTGAAGTAACACTTGATATTCTAACAGAAAAGCCACTTTCAGAAAAAAATTTGGCCATAGATTCACTTTCAATTTGATTTAATCTACAGCCTAAAGTTTCTATATGAACAATACAATTATTGAAGTTTTGCACTAACTCGTTCTCTTCCTCTAGAAGCATCAATTGAAGATGGATTTAATCTTAACGCTTCATCATAGGCGTTTACAGCTTCAAGATAATTTCCAGCAGATTCTCTTGCATAACCAAGTCTAACCCACCAAGAATCAACAGTAGGTTCTTTTTTTACAGCAGAAGACAACGCAATATCCGCATGCTGGAATCTTGCTTGTTTTATAAAAATTTCACCCATAAAGTAATAAGCAGTTCCAACTCTTGAACCATTTTCTGGGGCACTTGCAACATAGCGCTGAAACTGTTCCATAGCACCATTATTTTTTCCAAGATAAAATTTTGCTTCTCCCAAAATTTCAATTAATCGTAAATCGTATGGGCTAATTACAAGTCCTTCCATTGCACGTTGTTCAGCTTCGGCGTATTGTTTATTTTTTACCAAAGACCAGCACATTACAACATAAGATTCAATTCTATTTGGATTTTCCAATAATTCAGCTTCACAGACACGAATAGACTCTCTGTAATCACCGTTATGATACAAAACCAAAGCATCTTTTTTTACAGCAGTTTGAGCAAAAAGATTAATTGATAACAACGCAAAAATAACAAATAAAAAAGACTTTTTCATATTAGCACCAACCTTATTCAGAAATCATAGTACATTTACCAGAAAACTTACAACCTGGTTCCAATACAACTTTTTTTGTAGAAATATCACCATCAAGAATTCCCGAAGCAGTAACAAAAACAAGATTTTTTGCAGTAACGTTTCCTTTTACTTGTCCTTTAATTAAAACTCTATCTGCAGAAATATCAGCTTTTACAACTGCATTAGAATCAACAACTAAATCACTAAAAGAATCAATTGTACCAGTTATTGAACCACGAATCATAAAAGGTTTTTCAATTTTTACTTTTCCAACAAAAGTAATATCATCTTCAATAATTGTATCAAAAGCTTCATCTTCCATGTCAAAAAAATCTGTATCTTTTACATCAAACATTTCAATATTTCCTTATATTTTACATTTTAATATTTCAATTTAATTCTAACAATAATAAATTATATCACATAGAAAAAAACTTTTAAATACTAATTAATTTCATACTCTAAAAAAGGATTTTCTATTTCAAAAACCATATCCTTTCCATTAATTGGAATAGTAAGTCGAACAGAAGCAAGCAAAAATCTTTTTATTTTAAAATGCTTTTTTAATAATTTATTAATCTTAAAATTTCCATGTTGATCGTCGCCTGCAATAGGACAATTTTGTTTTGCAAGATGAATACGAATCTGATGCATTCGCCCAGTTTCCAAAACCAACCGAATTTGAGAAAAATCAATTTCCTTTTGAACATCATCAACTAAATAAGATTTTTTCCATTGCTTCTCTACAGTATAATTAGTAATTGCAGATTTTTCCTGCCCGTGTTGAACTAACTTTTCTTTAATTACCCCACTTTTAGCGTGCATTTTTCCAACACAAAGAGCAATATATTCTTTTTTGGCAATTTTACTTCCAATAAGTTTTGTCCATTTATTGGCAGCCACAGCATTTTTTGCAACAATCATCAAGCCACAAGTATCTTTATCAAGACGGTGAACCAAATAAACTTTATGCCCAACTTGTTCCGAAAAATCAACATCCAAAGAATGCTTAATTCCCTGCCCACCTTGAACAGCAAGCCCAGCAGGCTTATTAATTACAAAAATTTCTTCATCATCATATAAAATTGGAATAGTATTCATCCGAAATATCTTAATAGAGGATTAATAAAATGACAAGATTTACAAAAATTTTATCTATTATCACAGTAATTTTTTGCATAAATTTTCAAAACGCATATTCAGAAGTAATTTACGATTCAGACTTTGATATTTTACTAGATGTACCAGAAGGTTTTGAAATTGCAGATTATTCAGAAGATGGATTTTCATACACTCTTGAACATCCAAATATTCCTGTTACATTAGCGTTTAGTCTTCAAAATAATCAAAAAAATAATTCAAATACAGAAACTCCAAAACAAACATTAAACACAGCTTTAAACAAACTTTCCGCAAATTACGATATAGATTCTTTTGATTGGTATACAAACATTTGCGCAATATCAACATTTTCGTTTAATTTAGACAAATCATACAAAGGCTGGGCTGTTTCAACACCAACAAAAATTTCAAACTTCAACCTAGTCTTACTTTGTTACGCCCCCGCAAAAGATTTTGAAAAATGCGAACAATTTATTATTTCAACCTTAAATTCCTTAACAATTTCTACAGAACAAATGAACATTCCAGGAATAATTACAAGTTACGCTTTTCCACAAACAACAAAGCAAGAAATCACACTAAATATTGCAAACAAAAAAATAAAATCAGAGCTTTTTACCGCAGACCTTGAAGCTTCACAATTTGTTGTAGATTTAGAATATGCAGTTTTAACGTTATACTCAAATCACAAAAAAATAAAAGAAGCCTGGGAAAGATATTACAGAATGATTTACAAAGACAGTTATTCAAGAATTCTACCAGCATCAAAAAAAATTCTTAATACATTCCAAAATGAAGCATCACAAAACAACAAAAAACTTACAACAATTGAATATGCACAAATTCTTTTATCTTGGGTTCAAAATTTTGAATACAGAAGAGCAAATTCAAAAGTAGACTCAGATTTTACTTCAATTCCAGCAACAATTTGCGGACAAGGCAGCGATTGCGATTCAAGAAGTATGTTATTATGCATTTTGCTAAAATCAATTGGAATTGAAACAATAATGTACTTTTCACCAGAATATTCCCACGCAATTACAGCAACACAAATTGACGCTCCAGGATATAAATTCAAATTAAAAGTTTCAGAAAATCAAAACATAGAATTATTAGTTGGCGAAACAACAGCAAAAGTAACTTGGGGAATGATTGCAAGCGATATGACTGATGAATCAAAGTGGCTTCCGGTAATTTTTCCGTTTTAAGAGATTAATTAGGGTGTTCCGCTACTTTCACACTTCGCTAGTCGCTCATCCCTGTGCAAGCTGAACGCTTGCACTCAAGTTTTTCGCTTTGCTTCAAAACTTGAAGGGACACCTTCGGTGGTGTTCCAGCAGCTAACACAAATATTAAGAATGTAACAACAAATTAAAAGCATCTAACTCCGAAGGGGCATTAGACAAAGCATCTCTTAATTCTTGCTTCTTTAATTTTGAACTAAAATATGAAATTGTTTTTAAGTAATAAGAATGTTGGTTAGAAGCCGCTGCAATCATAAACAACAAATTAACATTTTGATCATCTAAAGTTTGAAAATCTTCAATAGGCTTTTTACAAATACCAACAGCCATAACTAAATCTGTAATTGAAGACAATCTAACGTGAGGAATAGCAATTCCACGTCCAACAGCTGTAGACATCAATTCTTCTCTTTTTAAAATTTCAGAAGTTAATTCAGATTTATTTTTTACTTGGGGAGCGGTAGCCAAAACTTCAGAAAGTTGAACCAAAGCATCATGCTTAGATGAATGATTAATAAATACAACTCTTTCTGGAGATAAAATATTTTTTACTTGAATTTGAGTTTCAGTAGGTTTTAAAGAATCAGAAGATAATCTTGCATTAACCCAATTTTCAACTTCAGACTTTTTAAAACGCCATACTGTTCCAATTTTTCCAGCAGGAATTTCACCTTTTTGTGCCCAATCATAAACAGTTCTTTCAGAAACTCTTAAATATTTTGCAACTTCTTCAATTGTTAAAATATCATCTCCCATAACTTTTTCCTTATAAATAAAAATATAATATATTACAGTGTAAAGTATAGACAAAATTGTCAACTCTTATCATATTTTATCACTATTTGCAAAATATGCAACATATATTTATAAAAAACCAACAATATTATCTGTTCAAATAACAGAAAATGTTTTGAATTATTGATTTTTATGTATCAATATTATAGCATAGAATTATGAAAACTAAAAAAAGAATTTCAATTTATATAATAATTACATTTATTTTTACGCTATTATACATCTTTTTAGCCGCAAGACCTTTATCTAAAGAATATCAATTTATACCACAATGGAAAATTTCAACTTCAAATCCAGTTGTAACAAATTCCAATGACGAAAATCAAATGTATTTTAAATTAGGTCAAACTGCAGGATATTTTACAGAAGATGGTAAAATAACACACTACAACACTTTTTCTTCAAAAATTACAATTTCTGATAAATTTTATTCAACATATACTTCACAAGCAATAAATACACCTTTTTTTGATACAAAAGGCCTTCAATTAGGAATAATTACACAAGCTGGCTATCCATATTTTGTAGAAGACCAAATTTTTGTTTTCTTACCAGGTGGTTCATCATTTGCTAAATGCAATTCAACAGGAAAAGAAATATGGAAAAATCAAAGTACTGTACCAATTACAGCATTTAATTCAAATCAAACATATTGTGTTGTTGGTTATGCAGACGGAATTATTAAAGTTTTTTCAAACGAAGATGGAAACTGCATAATTGAATACGCTCCAGGTGGTAGCGACTTTCCAATTATACACGGAATTGCAATTTCAGAAGACGGAAAATATATAGCATCTATTTCGGGACACAATTCACAAAGATTTGTTTTAACTCAAATTATTAACAATCAACCTAAAATCATTCACCACACTTTTTTAACAGATGAAGTATTCTCTCGCGTGTTAGTTAAATTTACAAAAAATTCACAAAACATTATTTACAACTTTGGTAACTTTATAAACATTTATAATATTCAAAAAGATGAAACAACCACAATTCATTCAAAAGAAAAATTAATTTCAATAGAAGAATCAGATTCAATTGTTTATGCATTGGGAAAACATAAAAACAATTACACCGTATATATGATTGAAAACACAAATACCTTAATTGGAAATTTTTCTTTTACAGCAGACAACGCATTTATAAAAGCAAACAAAGAATATTTATACATAGGAAAAGATAATTCCATTTCACAAATATTGGTAACTAAAAAATAATTTACATTTTTTACTTTTTATTGGAGAAATTATGAAAAAATCATTTATTCAACTTTTATTTATTACGTTCTTTTCAACATTATTATTTTCTTTTGACTGGCCACAAGATTATATTTCACAAGAATCTTTTAATTCTTACTTTGGACAAAACAGAGGAAACGAAATTAGTAGTTCATTAATTTTTTCAAACCCAACAATTGTAAAAGCAGCAGAAGATGGAAATTTATTAATTATTATGAATGAAGAAAATGACGATTCTGATTTTTTTCCTAGCACACTTGGAAACTCAATTATTTTATCACATCACGATTCACTACTCTCGGTTTATGCCAATTTACAGGAAGAATCAATTACAGTAACAAATAAACCAGAAAATATTGATGTATACAAAGGTGAATACATTGCAGAAACAGGCAATTCTGGATGGCAGAATAAAGTTAGCAGTTTGGAATTTCAGATTATTGATACAAAAAACTCTTCATCAATAAATCCAAAATTATTAATGACACGAACAGAAAACGAAGTTCCTCTTTCTATTACAAATATTACACTTGAAAACAAAAACGGAAATAAATTTGATTTGAACACAACAAGATTAATTCCTTCTGGATTATACAAAGTTTATCAAAAACGAAATGAAATAGCATGTCCTTACAAATCAACAATTTTATTAAATGGCGTAGTTGTAGATAATTTAGCATATGACATTATTGTTCAAGAAAATGGAAAAAAATGTATTCTAGGAAAGAAAAAATATACACTAAAAGAAATATATCCAGATACAGAAAGGCATCTTTTAGGGGAAGCTATGTTAACTCCCGGAAAAACAACACTTACAGTTGACTGCGAAAACATTCTTGGACAAAACATTACAAAAAATTTTAGTCTAACCATAAAATAAACATTCCAAACTACAATAAACAAATCTCAAGCTTAATACAAAAAAAATATTAAGTTTGAGATTTTTTTTATATCGTGTTAAAATAAATAAATGTAGAATTGGGGGAAACATTGGAACATAATATGATTTTATCGGCATCTGGTTGGAGAAAAGTATTTGCTAAAACCGGAGATGAACAAGATAAAACTCCAGAAATTAGTGAAGATTCAATAAAACTTTCAGTAATTGCAGCAAATGTTTTTTTTGATTATTTAAAAGAAACAACAAGCCAGGAAAATCCTGTAATTGCAATTGGTTACGACACAAGACCAACCGGACCTGCAATTGCAGGAGCAATGTTACATGCGCTTGTAGCAAAAAATGCAATTATTCAATTTTCAGCCGTAACATCTGCCCCAGAAATTATGGCTTATGCAAAAAAACTAGACGGATTCATTTATATTTCTGCAAGTCACAACCCAATTGGTCATAATGGAATTAAATTTGGCACAAATGATGGCGGTGTTTTAAACGGAACAGAAAACGCAAAACTAGTTCAGGAATTTTTAAAACGCCTACAAGATGATAATCAAGTAAAAAAAGATGTAGAAATTGCATATAATTGTAGTTCTTCTTTATTACGTTCAGTTTTTCAAACATCAGAAAGTTCAAAACACAACGCAAAAAAAGCGTATTACGATTTTATAAAACATACAATTTCAGATTCAGACAACGCAGACCATCAAAAAGATTTTTTTGAAATGCTTCAAACATTTGCAAAAGAAAGAAAAATTGGTGTAGTATGCGATTTTAACGGTTCTTCAAGAGCTTTATGTATTGATAAAGATTTTTTCAAAGAACAAAACATTAACTTTTATTCAATCAACGAAAATGAAATTGTTCACGAAATTATTCCAGAAGCAGAAAACCTAATTTATGTTGCTCAAGAAATGGAAAGACTTCAAAAAGAAGGACACAAAGACGCTGTTCTTGGTTATATGCCAGACTGCGACGGGGACAGAGGAAACATTGTTTATTGGGATGAAAAATTACAAAAAGCAGTTATTCTTAAAGCACAGGAAGTTTTTAGTCTTTCTGTTTTAGCAGAATTAACATATTCAATTTGGAAAAATTCATCAGATTCTTCTTTCAAACCAGCAGTTGCAGTTAATTGCCCTACTTCAATGAGAATTGAAGAAATTGCAAATAAATTAGGTGCAAAAGTTTTTAGAGCAGAAGTTGGAGAAGCAAACGTTGTTAATCTTGCTCGCGAAAAACGTGCAGAAGGATATAACATACGAATATTAGGTGAAGGTTCAAATGGAGGAACAATTACGCATCCTGCAAGCGTTAGAGATCCGTTAAACACAATTTTTGCATTCATAAAACTCCTTTTAATAAGAGAAGATGGTCTTTATTCAATTTGGTGCAAAAAAAATGGAAATCAATTTAATCCAAATTTTACACTTACAGATATTTTGGAATCTTTACCCGAATATACAACAACAGGAGTTTCTGAACCTCGCGCTGTTTTAAAGGTAAAAGAAAAAGATAATGCAAAATTAAAAGCGTCATTCCAAAAAGTATTTGAAAAACAGTGGGAACAAAAAAAAGCAGAATTAGCAAAGTCATATGGAATTGTTTCTTACAAAGTTGCAATCACAAATGGGACAAAAGAACAAATTGAAATAAAAGATTTTTCACTTTCAAAAACTGGTGGATTAAAAATCATCTTTTATAACAATCAGGAATTACCAATTGCATTCATTTGGATGCGTGGAAGTGGCACAGAACCTGTTTTCAGAATTATGTGCGATGTAAAAGGAAATAATCCAAAAATGGAAAACGAATTACTAGCATGGGAAACTAAAATGATAGAAGAAGCAGATAAATAAATCAAACAAAATGAATTTTATTTCTACTTCTATTTTTTAATAGTTTAGTCTATACTTAGTAATTAATATATATTTATGAGGTTAATAAATATGGAAAAATCAGAAATTTTAAAAAGAGCAAAAGAATACATCGAAGCT
>JAEIGA010006854.1_pt1 | contig 17311 bp, 14 predicted proteins | sample 9270691 | NCBI WGS metagenome assembly JAEIGA01 (sample SAMN17057246, study PRJNA624740) | gut metagenome | biome: biome; isolation source: fecal sample | host: Bos grunniens | place: China: Xizang | collected 2019 | reverse complement strand
TACACCGAAGAAGAAATCGTTTCTTCCGACATCATCGGTATCACCTACGGTTCCTTGTTCGACGCTACGCAAACGAAGTGCATGCCCATGGGCGACGGCACGACGCTTGTTAAGGTTGTATCTTGGTACGACAACGAAAACTCCTACACCAGCCAAATGGTTAGAACGATTAAGTACTTCGCAGAACTTAAATAATCGTTTTTCGAGTTTTTAAATAACAAAATCGACCTTCTACGGTTTTCCGTGGAAGGTCTTTTTTTGCGTTCAACGCGTACATGGCAAGGCTGAGCCTTAACCCAAACTTACCACTTAGCTACGTTCTTTATGAAAGGGCTCCGCGGGGTGTTTTTTATTTCAACGCGTACATGGTAGGGGTGTGTAAGGTGAAATGAATTGTCCTGTGGGCATGAATCGGCTTTCGCCATGAATCGAAAAGCGTTGCTTTTCATGAATTGCCGACGCTTTCGGCATTATCGCAAACCTGAAGTTTGACACAATCTTACCTCTTGCCGTCCGTTCCTTGTGCAAGTTTACAATCTGTATGCGTTGGCGGTTTCTTATAAGCTTTATAATTTATAGCCTTAATGCAAAGCTTTGCTATTCATGATTTACAAAGTAAATCGAATCATGAAATCGTAGATTTCAATTTATGCAAGCTAACGGCTTGCAATTCATTTCAATGCGCCGTATATCCGCCGCCCCTATCCCCCACACGCCCGTCGGGCGGCGCAGATACAAGCAGTTCAAGGCGTCGTGAGCACGCCGACGGGAGTTTACTTTCCGTAAATGAGCAAGGCGCGCGGAGCGACAACGCGGAAATGCGAAGTATATCCGCCGCCCCAAACAAATAAAAAAATCTCGCCGCAAATACTCGCGACGAGACTTTTTTCAGTTATGTACTTTACTTCGTTTTCAACAATTCTGCAGGGGGTTCAAGATCCCAAGCTGCAGCGAAACCTCTTGCAAAGCCTTCAAGGTCGTGTGCAAGTGCGGGTTTAATATCTTCCGATTCCATCGCCTTTTGTTCTTCCATGGAAAGGCTTTCGATTTCCATGCTTTCTTCGCCGTCCATGTTAAGATCCAAATCTAATCCCAAATCCATATCAGCCATTATTCATTTACCTCCTCTGCTGCCGCAGGTTCACCAAGACCTAAATCGTCAAGGCCCAAATCGTCCATGCTCAAATCCGCTGCAACCGCTTCGCTAACTTCCTTGTGGTCAGGGAAAAGCTTCAAGCTGTCAGGGTTACCTTCGAATTCTGCAACCAACGCGTTGATTTTTGCTCTTGCTTCCAAAACTTTAACGATCATTCCGCAAGCTCTAATCTTTGCATCGTCATAATACTTAGCAAACGCTTCTCTTGCCGCTTTGTTCGCTTTCTTGTCTTTCATCCAAAGGATAAGCATGATAATCGCAACAATAACGCTGGGGATACCAAGCAACCACCACATAGGATCAGCAGCAATCATCATAATAATACCAAAAATACCAAGTACACCGAGGATAATCATAGCAATCATCTTACCTTTCTTATCCACAACGGATGCGATGCTTTCTTCTTTTGCTTCGTCATATACCTTGGAAATGTCCGCCTTCAAAGCCGTAGCGTTCGTACCGTCGGTCGTCTTACCCTTCCAAGTAAATTCCTTACCCGTATATTTGCCTGCTTTTACGCCCTTTTCAGGGATTTTAAGCTCGATTTCCTTCGGATATGCGTCTTTCTTTTCAAGCATGAATTCTTCAAACGCGCCTTCAATGTAAACGCGGAGAAGCTTCAATGCCGTCTTCTTCGCGGACATAGCAACCGTTTGTTCACCCTTTGCGGTAATGGATTGAGACAATCTCTTTGCAAAGTCAACGGGAGGATCGTAACGTCTTGCTTCTTCGATACGCATAAGCTTCTTAGCAAGCTTTTCGTCACCGCTGTGTTCTTTAACGAGGGTGTAGAAGCGTTCTTCATTACGAAGCTCTGCTTCGTCTTCTTCATAACCGGTTACGAGGTTGAAGAGTTGTTTATCGATTTCTTCTACCAACGATTGAACGTTTACTTCCGCATTCAAAATTTCGTTGAAGCTTTCTCTGATACCTTTTGCTCTGTCAACAGCGATAATTCTGGAAATATATTCGTCCATACCCTTTGCTTGTTGAGGGCAAACTTTCTTCATAAGCTCGTATTCTTTGCCGAGCGAAGGGTTGCCTTCCGTCATAGAAAGGTAGTAGCTGGACCAATATGCTTTTTGTTCCGCGTCAAATTGCGTGTTGTCTTCTTTAAGTCTATCCATCCAACCGTCGATGGTTTGGTCGCAAAGGTGTTGCTTATCTTGACCGAATACACCGTTGGAGTATGCGTCGATGAACGCGATGATACTCTTTCTCATCTTGGAAGGATTCTGTTGATCGAAGTAAACCTTCAACCACTTGAAGCTTGCCTTCATTCTAAGGTTTCTACGGCAAATCAAAGCGAACAAGAGCGCCGTCTTTTCTTTGTCACGTTGCAAAGCTACGTCACGTGCTTTAATTGCCAAAGCTTGGTTGTCGCCAATCCATGCTGCCAACGCGATAAGGGAAGGAGCAAGCCAATACTTGGGCGCCGCAATCATGAGCTCTTCCGTACACTTCGTAATCGTTTCCTTACCAACGATTTCGAGGTCGCTTGCTTGCAAGATACCAAGCATGTTATCTCTAACCGTCTTGTGAACGCCGAATTTTTCTTCGAGTTCTTGACGAACACGGATAATTTCGGTGATAGCGCGTTGCAAAGCTGCTGCGAATTCTTGTTGTTTTCTAAAATCCGCAAGTTCGCGCTGCAATCTCGTAATATCGTTTTGCGCTTGTTGAACCTGACCCGATACAATCGAAACTTTACGATCTACGGGGCTAACTGCATTATAGACAATGCTCTGAATTCGACCATAGTCTATATTGACTTGTACATAATCTGACATTTTTTGTTGCCTCCTTTATTTAGTTCATCTTAGAGATGAAAACCGTTTTAATTTTTGTTGCACCGCCGTGGAATTTCGCGCGGTACGTTTCGTCTTGAATATCCTTGAACAAATCTTCCAATCTCAAAACGTAGTTTTTGTAGAATTCTCTTACCGTGTCTTCGTATTTCCAACCCACCTTCACGGGCGAATCGGGATTTTCGAGCGCACATTGATACAATGCATACCACGTTCTAGGAAGAGCGCCGTGCATCCCCGCTTCCTTAAAGGCCGCAAAGATTTTGTCGGTTGCCCATTCGATATCCGTATAGCTCTTAATGATTGCAGGGGAGAATTCTTCGATGAATTCCGCCGCCGCCTTTTTGCTACCGCTTGCAATTACGCCCGCGATAATATCTTCGTGGTATTTGATAAGGTTGGGTCTTCCAAACATAACGCATTCCTTAAAGTGCTTCAACTCGTCGCCCGTCATTTCAATCGTAGGCAACGTTTCCTTGAGAAATCTTTCAAGTGCGTTTCTGTTTCTGTCTTTATTGATGAACGCGCGCACGTACCCGAGAATAAACAACGAAGGTGCGTGGTCCAAAACCGAACCCAATACCTTTTGCGCGAATTGCACAGCCGTATCGAACTGTTCTTCTTTGAAGAAACGGATAGATTGACTGATTTCGTTTGCAACCAATGCGTTGGGGATAAGCGTTGCTTGCGCTTCCGCCAAGGACATTTTCGGTGCGTGAGCAGTTGCCCCTTCGGGCGCCGCCGTAGGCGCACCCGACGAAGGCATAGCAAACGGATCGTAAGACGCCGCGGGATTTGCAATAGGCGTTACGGGTTTTTGTTCAAATCTTGCTCTCTTTCTGCAGCAAGGACATTTTACTACTCTGTCGGGGCTTTTTTCCACTTCGACGGGGTCATGTTGCCAACCGCAGCCGCCACACTCATAAATAACTTCTTTAAATTCCATTATTTTCCTCCAAACCCTTCCGTTTCCTTATTTGTTTGCTTTGAGTGTTTCGTTACGGAATTGCAATTTGTTCTTTGCCAATTTAATTGCTTTCAAAATAGCTTCTTCTGCCGCTTCGCCTGCGATCAATTGTTCAATCAAGTTCAGTTGGTTTTCAAAATCTTGTTCGAGGCTAACCGTAGATTCGTTACCCATAGGATCGCTGTATTGTACGTCTTCTTTCAATTCAAACAACGCTTTTTTCACTGCTTCGTTTTCCGCGTTGTTCATAATGAATTCTACTTTCGCCGTCGTCAATCTTCTTGCCGCAACCTTCGTTTCCGTGTGCTTGGTTACGGTGCTCATATGCTTCATTGCACGGTTTGCGATAAGCATTGCAACCGCATACAAAATAATGATGATGCCGTTGGGGATAAACACTTCTTTGTAGAAGCTCTTCGCGTCGAACACGATCATGTAAATCAAGTTCAAAACGAACGTAATCACAAAGTATGCCGCACTAAACACGTAAACCATTACGGTATTATTGAATATTGTCGTCTTATCAAGCTGCAAAGCGAAAAGTACAACGCCAATCAATACGAACGCTACGTTGATGAACGCGAAACCGCCCCAATAAGCAACGGTTGCATCTTCAAATTTATTGCTAGGGATAACCAACGCCAAAATGTTAAAGATAACCATTAACGCGGCCCAAACTACTAATTTCGTATGTTTTTTAAGGAAATTTTTCATAGCTTTTTTCTCCTTTTTCTATTCAATTATACCAATTGCTGACCGCATGCACATACCGTTGCGCCGGGTTGAATAGGCTGACCGCAATTCGGGCAAACTGCCGCTGCGGGCGCGGGTGCTGCTTCGGGAGCGGGAGCAGGTGCGCCTTGAGGTGCATAACCTTGAGGGGGCATCTGTCCATAAGGTTGTTGAGGATAACCTTGGGGTGCGCCGTAGGGTTGTTGAGGGTAACCATAGGGTTGTTGAGGATAACCTTGGGGTGCGCCGTAGGGTTGTTGAGGATAGCCTTGGGGTACAGGTGCGCCTTCGGGAGCGGGAGCGCCATCAGGAGCAGGTGCGCCTTGAGGAGGCATCTGTCCATAGGGCTGTTGAGGATAGCCGTAAGGTTGTTGAGGGTAACCATAGGGTTGTTGAGGATAGCCTTGAGGGGGCATCTGTCCGTAAGGCTGTTGAGGATAGCCTTGAGGAGGCATCTGTCCGTAAGGTTGTTGAGGATAGCCGCCTTGAGGATTGAACGCTTGGTTTGCCATGTTTGCCATGTTCGCACCGAATGCGCCGCCCATACCAACGCCCATACCGATACCCATACCGGCACCCATGAATCCGCCGACTTGACCTTCGTTGCCAGCCGCCGTCTTCATAACGTCGATTCTTCTAGCTTCAAGCTCTAAGCCTTGCGCGCCAGCTGCTTGCAATGCTGCCCAACCGTCTGCCGCACCAGCGCCTTTCCCTGCGCCTTGCGCTCTCAACTTCGCATAGTCGATTTGCGCTTGAACTTGACCTTCGAGTAAGGTTGCTTCGAGCGCTTTCTTCTTCATCGCAACCTTCTTCTTGATTTCGCTGAGTTCCTTAATATCATCTTCGGGAACGCTAATATCCATGAAGCTGAACTTGTCAAGGCTGATACCGAATTCCGCAAATTGAGGTGCGAGAACTTCAAGCATCTTCTTGGAAAGCTCAACAGCGTGGGTGTTAATATCCAAAATGCTAACGCCCAAGTTACGGATCATAGAGTTCAAATTCGAGTTAACGTGTTGAACCAATTCACCGAACAATTCGTCTTCCAAATCCTCTTTGGTGTAAACCGTTCTGTTACCAACGATTTTCTTCATGAGCAATCTACGGGAATCAACGATACGCGCGCTAAAACGCCCGTTTGCTCTTACGTGAATATCCATACCGGAGATAGGGTCTTCCGTCAAGATAGCCTTCGGAGTGCCCCATTGCAAGTCGTTCATGAAAATTTTATTCACAAAATATACGCTTGCGGTATAAGGCGACTTACCATCCGTAGGAATAGCAACCAACTTTCTTAAGAAAGGAAGGTTTTCCGTGGAAAGAGTGTGTTTACCTGCTGGGAACAAGTCTGCGTCTTGTCCGTTATGTACAAACAACGCTTCTTGTGCACCGGTAACGATGAGTTGCGTGTGGGTGTTGAAATTTTCAGCTTCGTGTTTAAAAGCAATTATTTCGCTTTCCGTTGTCGCTGTGGGATTCCAATCCACAATGTCATAGAGTTTCATATGCCGTCTCTCCTTAAAATAATTTTTTGGTTTGATTTTTCGTATATCAAAGATATAATTTCCTCTTTATACGAAAGAAAGGACCTTTGATAACGTCTTTTGCTTGGATTTTTCTCTATTTTTCTTTGGTTTTTAAACCCAAGTACGGTTTTAGACGCTACTTTTCGTCCTTATTCTACATTTTACTACAAAAAATACCGCTTGTCAATAGGCAAAATAAAAAAACTATGCGAAAATAATCAATTTTTTGCATTTTAGTTATCGCATATAAAAATTATAAATTTTTCCTTCCTATTTTAGCCAAAAACGCAAGCACTTCCTCCCCAAATCAAGCCAAACAGTTGTATGTAATCCGACGCAGTCGGCAGGTGATCGTTGCACAACAACGCATGCAATCAAGCCAAGCGCACATAAAAAAAGCCCTGCGGTTACTATTGTATGCAGGAGCTTTTAATTTTTGTGACTATTCTTTTTTGTGTTTTAGGACTTACTATCCCGTCTATTCTTGCCGATTTTTGCCTATTTTTCGCAAAATCGGGGCACCATGTACGCGTTGAACAGTTTTCATTTCACCACACAACGGTGTGTTTTGTTGTCAAAAATATTTTTTAAACGGAGCGTTTTTACTTATTTTCTGCGGCGGCGGCCAAAGAGCATCATCACCCACAACAAAAACCGAAGGAAATAGATCATAGAGGTCAACAGCGATGCCAAATACGTCTGCGCGGCGGCGTCTAACATTTTGTCGGCGTATTTCAATTCGTCCTTTTCCAAAATGCCTTCCGCAACCAACATCTTTTTGGCGCGGCGGCTTGCGTCTAATTCGACGGGCAGGGTAACGAACGCAAACACCGTAGAAAGTCCGTAAAGTCCCACGCCCACAAGCGCGAAGTAATAACCGATATTCGCGTCCGCCGTCGAGGAAATAAGGAAATCCAACGCCAAACCGACAAGCACGAGGGGCACGGCGAGGTAACTGCCGATATTCGTAATTTTCACAAGCGCCGTCCGAAGCTTATAAGGCAAATACCCCTTCTTTTTTTGTAAAACGTGCCCGATTTCGTGCGCCGCTACCGCGCACGCCGCGATAGAATCATTGCCGTACACGCTATCGGAAAGATTAACTTCCTTTCTTACGGGGTGGTAATGGTCGGAAAGAAAGCCGCCCACTTTGCCTACGCGGATATCGAAAACGCCGTTATTGCGGAGCAATCTCGTCGCCGTGTCATAGCCCGTCATATGCGATTTCGTGGGCATATTTCCGTATTTTTTATATGCGGAACGGACGCGCGCGCTTGCTACGCCCGCAATCACCGCACAAACTATCATTACCGCAAAGGAAAGAATATAATATTCCCACATTTTTCACTATCCTCTTTATTTTTTACTTATATTATACCCATATTTTGCGTTTAATATCACAAAACGGGCATACCATGTACGAATGTAAGGGTTTCGTCTTTTGGATAAGCCTTTTTGAAATTTGCACAGCAAACTTGAAGTTGGAAATGAATTGAAAGGCGTTGCCTTTCGTGAATTGACAGAAAAAACTGTCGTGAATTGCGCTTTTTTATAAATCTACCGAAAACGGATAGAGAACGGATTTCGACACCCCTCTATCCTTCGCCGCGCGCTTCAACGCCTCTTTTTTATCCAAGCCCGCCAACATATAATGTTGGATATGTTCTCTTTCCGTAAGCGAGTTGAGGGGGCATTCTTTTTCCTTCGCGCCCTCTACGACAAGCACGAATTCCCCGCGCTTCTCGCCGTCAAATCCGTCCGCCAAGCGGAAAGAAACGGCTTCCTCGTGGATTTTACTAATCTCGCGCACAGCACAAGCTGCTCTGTCGCCAAACACCTCAAACATCGCCTTGACGTCCTTTTCTACGTCCTGCGGTGCGGAATGGAACGCCAACGTCAAATCGCTGTCCTTGTATTTTTCCAAGACGGAGATTTTTTCGCTCTTTTTTTCAGGCAAAAAGCCGATAAACGCAAAGCGATCCGCAGGCAAAGCCGACAAAACGAGCGCCGCCACGAACGCGCACGCACCGGGAATGAGGGTATAAGGCTCGCCCGCCTCACGCAAAACTTGGCAAACGATATTCCCGGGGTCGGAAACCACGGGCGTACCCGCGTCGGAAACCACGGCGACCTTTTCCCCGCGCTGAGCGGCGGCAAGAATTTTTTCCGCGGCCTCTCTTTCATTGAATTTATGGCACGCGTAGAGGGGTTTTTTAATCTCGTACGCGTTTAATAATTTTATCGTATGGCGGGTATCCTCGCAAAAAATCACGTCCGCCTCTTTCAACGTTTCCAACGCGCGCAAGGTAATATCCTTCAAATTCCCTATCGGCGTCGCCACAAAACTAACCATATTTTACTCCTTTTATCCCTTTAACTATTCCAAATCGTCGGCAAAATTTCGTTGCAGGGTTTACCGCCTTTCACACCCTCAATCATCACCAAATAGGGCTTCGATCCGCACCTGCCCCCTACGAATTGAATTTTTTTCACCTCAATTCCAACCTCGTGCAAGCTATAACACACCTCGGCAAGCCGATCCGCGCGGTGCAGCATACAAAGCCTGCCGCCAAATTTGAGTGCATACGCCGCCGCACGCGCAATTTCTTTTAAGTTGATTGTAATTTCCTTACGGCAAATGGCTTTTGCATACTCATCGTTGTCAAACCCGCCTTTCTCGTAGGGCGGATTGCAAAGCACCAACGAAAATTTCTCGTTGTATTCCTTTTTTATATCCTGCAACCGACCTTGCTCAAACGCAAAATTCTCAAATCCGTTATAAATCGCCGTCTTTTTGGACAGCGCAGACAATTCCTCTTGCAACTCAAACAAGGTAAATTTCAAGCCCGGCGTTTGCTTGTTTAAGGCATAGAAATGAAAGGCAACAATTCCGCTCCCTGCGCAAAAATCTGCTACATTATCCCCCTTTTTCGCTTTTGCAAAACGGGATAACAGCACGGAATCGGACGTGAAACGATAAAGACGGGTATCTTGCACAATTTTCAATCCGTCCATCATCATATCCTCTAAAACCTCGTATTCGCCGAGCACGATATTCTCGCCCATTCGCCACCTCTCACGTTCTTCCGCTATTTCAAGTTTCTTTAAGTATACCAAACCTTGCGCCGATTGTCAAGAGCAACCGCGCCGCAAAATCCCTATCCACCCTTTTTTCGCATACTTTTCACCGCGCAAGCACACCCTATTTGCGTGAATACCTTATCTAAAAGCTTACAAGACAACCAAGCCACCCTGCAAAAGCTTCTTCCGTCCGAGGATATCCTTTATTATGCCTTCAAAACGGAAAACGGCATCGCTTGCCTTATCGCATACGCCGACGGCGTCGTGAACAAAGAACTGCTTGGCGAGCTTGTCGCGCGCCCGCTTTCTCACCTTAATTTGCCGATAAATACGCAAAATGGGCATACCATGTACGAGATTAACAAAAAATCTACCCCCAAAAGCGATAATGACGGCAACGCAGATAAAAAACAAAGTCCCCCTAAAACTCCGCCCGAAAACACCGATATCGCCGAGCTTATCAAAACCACCCTTTTATTCCCCGAACTTAAAACCATCACATCTTTTCAAGACGGACAAATGGAAATCTTGGACGGGAACAGCCTGCTGCTTGTCGACGGTGTGGATACGGGCTTTATCGTCGGCGCAAAATTTTTACCCGTCCGCGCCGTTATGGAACCGCCCACCGACGTGACGGTAAAAGGCCCGCGCGAGGGCTTTATCGAGGACGTAAAGGTGAATATGTCCTTGCTCCGCAAGCGGTTAAAAACCCCCAATTTACGCATGGAAACCTTGCGCGTAGGCAAGCAATCTTACACCGCCGTCACCCTTTGTTGGCTGGACGGCGTTGCGGACGAGGACTTAAAAACGCAAATTAAAAACAAGCTCAATGAAATACAAATCGACAACGTTGCCGATTCGTCCTATATCGCGGCGATCCTTTCCCCGCGCAAACATTCGGTTTTCCATACCGTCGGCACGACGGAAAAACCCGACCTCTTCGCCGCTAAGATTAGCGAGGGGCGCATCGGTATTTTGGTAGACGGCTCGCCCATTGCGCTCACTTTGCCGTATATCTTAACGGAAGATTTGCAAAGCAGTGAGGACTATTTCGTTTCGCCGTTTATGGCAACCACCGTCCGTCTACTGCGCTGTATTGCCCTGCTCGTCGCTATACTTTTGCCCGCGTTTTACGTCTCGACACAGCTTTTCAAAATGCAGCTTCTACCGCTTGGCTTAACTTTGACGATTGCAAGCAGTATCCGCAACCTGCCCCTATCGCCAAGCCTTGAGATGTTCGTCGTTTTATTGCTTTTGGAAATTTTAAAAGAAGCGAGTATCCGTATGCCTAAGTACGTCGGTATGTCCCTTTCCGTCGTCGGCGCGTTGGTACTTGGCGAAACGGCGGTGTCCGCAGGTTTTCTTTCCACACCCGCCATTATTATTGTTGCCTTTTCGGGTATTTGCCTTTACACCGTGCCTAATTTTGTGGAAACGGGCAGTATTTTGCGTTGGCTGTTCTTGCTCATCGCAGGCAGTATCGGCCCGTTCGGCATCGTCCTGCTTATTGCATTTTTACTGTATTATCTCATCTCGGCAGACGCCTTCGGCACACCGCTTCTTGCCCCGTTTTCCCCATTGATTGCGACGGATTTGCGCGACAGCTTTGTCAAATACAATATGTTTTCGCTAAATGAACGTCCCGTCTTTTTAAATTCGGGCAATAAAACACGTCTTCGCACCCCAAAAACATAAAATGAGGGTACCATGTAGGCGTTGAAATAAGAAATCACGCAATTAAACGCCTAATAAAGTAAACAACAAGACCGTACAAAACCAAACCTAACACGCGCACGTTACCGCTAAAACAGCTGAAATTACGAGGAATGATTATGCAAATATCCCACTTTTTACCCACCAAACCCGTCCCTAAACCTCTTTTAAAAAACAGAGAAATTAACGCCCGACAAATCGCGTTTGCGGCGGCGTTTTTGTTGCCTGCAGGCAAGCTTTTGGAAGCGCCGTCCATTTTAGCAAAACACGCGGGCGGGGACTTACTTCTTCCCGCCGTACTGCATTTCCTCGTCCAAATACTCGTCATTTTGGGGGTGCTTTACGCAACTTCAAAATCCAAATCCACGTTACTTGAACGGCTAAAATCCGCGCTCGGCAAAATGATATACCCTATCTATGCGCTGTACGCGCTTTACTTTTTCCTCGCCGCCGTCCTGCCTTTGCTTGACGCAGAAAAATTTGTCTACGCCACCTATTTTGACACCGCGCCCACCCTTTTTTCGTTTGGCGTATTCTTTCTATTTTCCGCTTTTGTCTGCACAAAAGGGATAAAAGCCGTCGGACGGTGCGCCGATTTATGCCTGTTCTTATTTTTAATTCCTTTCCTTGCGCTGTCCTTTATGGCAATTTCGGAAACAGACTTTTCCCACCTACTCCCCTTTTTCGGTACAAAGCTTTCCAACTCCCTCACCGCGTTTAGCCGCACTACTCCCCACTTTTCCGACGCTGTATTGCTCTTGCCCCTCATTGCGAATTTACGCTATGAGGAAAACGATGGTGTTAAAATCGTATCGGGCTATGGTTGCGGCGCACTGCTTACCCTATTCTTCCTCGCCGTTTTTTACGCTTTGTTCGGCTCGCTTGCGGGACGGGAACATTACGCCTTCACAAAAATCGGACAATATTTTCCCGCCCTTTCCGTCGTCGGCAGAATAGACTTGCTTTTTGTTTATTTTCTCTCGGTGGTGTTGCTTTTTTATACGTGTTTGCCCTTGCAATACGTTACGTATTCCATCTGCGCGATATGCAAAACGGAACGCAAAACCCTCACTGCCACACTGTTAAATTTAGGCTTGTTAATCTTCGTCCTCTTTTTAAATCGGCATTACAACGCAATCTATTCCCTAACTAGCGGAAAGCTTGCACCCGTGTTTTGGCTATTTGCAAACCTTCTGCCCTTTTTTACTTTATTTTTACCGAAAAGCCCTAAAAATGGGCAAAAAATACAAAATGAGGGTACCATGTACGCGTTGAAATTAAAAAAAGACGATAATAATGCGAAAAATTCGCCACAGAAAGGAGTATGATTATGCGAAAAATACACAACCGAAACACCGTCCGTTATTTTGCCCTAATCACAATTTTCTTTGTTTTTCTCTTTTTTACAACCGACTTTGGGCTCATTGATATTCAAAAAACCGCCATCGTCCTTGCCGTGGGGATTGACCGCGACGAGGAAGCTTTTATCGTTAGTTCGCAAATCGCCATTCCGAAATCGTCCGACCAAGGACAAGCAACCAACGCCGTACAAATTGTAAGCCGCGGCAAGACGGTTGCGGAAGCTTTCGAGGATATCAACGCCAAAACGGGTTGGTATCCAAAACTCGTTTTTTGTAACTTAATTTTGCTCGGTCAAGAAACGGTCAAGCAAAACGTGTTCGACGCCCTCGATTATTTTTTAATGGACGAATATTTAAGCGACAACTGTCTCGTCGCCACCTGCAACGATAACGCCTCCGACCTACTCAACGCCTCTGCGCTTGTAGACGATGCCTCCTCCGCCGCGATTGAAAAGGTGCTTTCCCCGCACGCAGAGCGGGTGGGCTCCGTGTTCACGTCCACCTTGCACACCTTCGCGATGGGCTATTATGCGGATAATGCTTGCGGTATGCTCCCCATCGTCAAACTGCAAAATCAACAAGAACCGAACGGCGAAACCGCCCCCAAAGTTGAAACACCCCCAAACCAAAGCGAACAGAGCGGCTCGAGCAAACAAAACGGACAAGCCAAGGGCGAAGAACAAAGCGGACAAAGCGGCGGACAAAAGCAAGGCGAAGCAAGCTCCGCACAAAATAAGCCCGTTTTTAGCGCGGGGGAAACCGCCCTTTTTAAACACGGAAAAAAGGTGGGTGAACTCACTCCCGAGGAAACCTTCGCTGCGAATGCCGTGTTGAACAAGCTCCGCCTTGCCCCCTATTCAATCACGACGCCCGACACGCAAACGCCTTGTTCCTTGTCGATAAAGCAAAACGCGCCGAAAATCAAGCTGAAAGTCGCTAAAAACGGTATGGCGAGCCTAAAAATCCACCTCACGCTCACCGCGGGCCTGCTCGATTACGCCAAAGCCCGCCCAATCCAAACCGCCAAAGACGTTGGCAACGTGCCGACGGGCGCTTTTTCCGCAGCACAAAAGAAGCTTGCAGGCGAAATTCTCGCCTTGTTTGAAAAGACACGCGCCCTCGATTGCGACGTTTTTAGTTTGCGCGACCGCTACCGCAAGACAGGCAATCCCGCTTTTTCCAAGCACGAGGCAACCCTTCTGCAAAACACCGTCGCGGAAGTGGACGTCCGCTTCCAAAACGTCCGCTAAAATTCATCCTTTATAAAAAACGGAACGCTACGCGCACACTGCCCGCACGTTTTGTGCTTTTGCAAAGTTATGCACACCCTCAAAAATTATCCACATTCAAAATATCTAACCATTGTCGAACTTTGTCGCACGCCGTCGAAAAATTTCCACAAGCTTCCAAATAAGAGGGGATTTTAACCCATTTTTCGCGCTGTTTGTGTATAAATGTGGATAAATAGAGGTTGTCCACCTCACCCTCGTTTAAATTGTGGATAAGTGAGGCAAAACAGCTTAAAGGCAATTTTTCATTTTCAAGGCTTATCGCGTTTTACCCCGCTAAAACCCCGTATTTTCTGTGGATAACCGTGCACATTTCCCGAATAGTTAAACAGTTTAATCTGCCTATTTTTTCGTGGACAACTTTTTTATCCTGCCGATTTTTTTGTAGAAATGTGAATAATTATCGTAAAAATTCCGTAAAATGTTCCTTTTATCCACAAACAAAAGTTTGTTTTTGAAAAATGGTAAAAGTTATCCACAGTTATACACATTTTGTTTATGCACAGTATTCATAAAAAACTGCATAAAAATAAAAAATCCCGCCCGTTTTCGAGTGGGATTTTATGTTATTTTTTACTATCTTTTTAAAGGGTGGATTTGAAATATTCCTGTGGTTGACGGTTGAAAATTGCGCCGCGAAAACTAAATAAGCAAACCAAGCAAGGCGATGACGGGGTTATATTCGTACATCCACCCCAAAAATAGGCAGTTAGAAATGTAATTATCAATAGGCGGGGACGGAATAACGGCGAAAATCGCCAACACCGCGCCGACAATCAAAAGCGCTTGCGAAAAACCGACTGCCGCACCGATTGCCGTGTTCGCCGCGTCCAAAAGGGTGATGCGCTCGATAATGCCCGTCAAAAGCTTTTTGGTCAAATACAGCAAAACCTTCGCCACAACAAAGAGAATGACGCTCATCATAAGCAAGGTAAATAATTTGGCGGTAATATTGCCGAGCAGCGCGGCTATCGTCGTTCCGCTCGCCACCTTGCCTTTTGCAAACCACTGCACGGCGAGGTTGGCAATAACGCCCGCCACGTTTTTGTCCATCAATGCGTCCTTCGCGCCGTCGGCGGAAATCACCGCATTAAAACCGTCCACTTTAACGAAAGTTTTTGCAAATGCGCCGCCTAACCATTTCTCAAAACCGAACAATCCGCCCGTGATAAAAATAACGAGCCGCGCCAAAAGAATGGCGATAAAAAAGGAAAGCAAAGTGGACGCAAAATCGAACACGCATTCCACAAACCCGCGTTTTGCACACAAAATCGTCAAACCCGCGATAAAAAGCAAAATGACGATATCGACGAGGTAGTTCGACCACGTCGCCGCTAAAAGATAATTTGTCTGTGCGGAAATCATCATTTTTGCACTCCTTTCGCTTTTTCTTCCTATATTATAGCTTATTAAAAGAATTTTTACAACCCATAAACCCGCTTTTTTCTCGATTTTCCGCGTTTATAACCCATCTTTTTCGGCAATACTTTTTAGGCGCGCACACCGACGATTGCGCGGAAAAATCATGCAAAGGAGCAACCGCACGTGGAGTACGCTTTTCATATCTTTAACAAGCTCGCCAAAGACGGAATCACTATGGCAACCGACCAACTTTTAACAAGCAAGGCAGAGGTCAAAAACCACAAAACACCCCACCCATGTACGGATTCACGCGCAATTTTGGCACTTAAAAACACAGAGCGAAAGCGCCGTCCGCCCGTTGTTGTTTGCGTGGGTAGCGACCTCGCCATCGGGGATAGCTTGGGGCCGATTACCGGCTCTATGCTGCAATATAAAACGCAGGGGCTTGGCGCGTTTATCTACGGCACGCTCGCCGCGCCCGTTACCGCCAAGGAAATCACGTATATGCGTACCTTTTTAAAGGAAACGCACGCGGACAGTCAAATCCTCGCTATCGACGCCGCCGTGGGCGACAAGGGGGACATCGGCGTCATTCGCGTCAACCCCACCCCGCTTTTGCCGGGCGCGGGCGCGAATAAAAAACTCGGCGCGATAGGGGATATTTCGATTATGGGAATCGTAGCGGAAAAGTCCTTGAATAATTACGGACTTTTAAACACCACCCGTCTTAACCTCGTCTATACGATGTCGGAAATCATTTCCGACGCCATCGCCGCCCTGCTTTGGGATAGAGGAAGCCAAAATTCTTCCTTAAAAAACGCGTAATTTTATTGACAGAAGCGCCAAAAAAGTGCTATAATAGCAAACGAACGGAAGGTTTTCGGAAAACACTTCCCAAGGCACACCGCCTTACTAAAAAAACCGAGGTGAAAAATGAAGAATAGTAACATTACCAAACGCCTTTGCCGCGCGGGCATTATCGCCGCGCTGTACGTAGCGTTGACGTATGCGTTCGCGCCCTTTGCTTTCGGTCCTTTGCAAATCCGACCTGCAGAGGCGCTTTGTATTTTAGCCCTTCTTTACCCCGAGGCAATCCCTGCGCTTTGGGTGGGGTGTATGCTTTCCAACATCGCATCGCCCTTCTTTCTTTACGACGTGTTTATCGGCTCGCTTGCAACCCTGCTTGCGGCGTTCGTTACGTACCTGGTAGGCAGATTTATTAAAAATACCCCCTTAAAAATTATTTTAGGCGGACTTCCTACCGTACTCTTTAATGCGGCAATTATCCCCTTAATTATCGTGTTTTTATGCGGTGGGGGAGAGGGCTTTTCTTCCGCTTGGATTGCTTATTTAACCTACGCAGGCTCGATTGCGCTCACGGAAGCGGTATGGGTATATGCGCTCGGCACACCCCTCTTTTTAGCTGTCCGAAAATTAAAAATTTAACTACATATTTTTTGCATAAAAAAAGCTCCGCTTTATACGGAGCTTTTTATTTTTATTCGTTGTTGTTGCTGTTGCCAAGGAAGATACCGAAGAAATCGCTGTCTACCTTCAAGGACGTACCGCCCGTTGCCGAGCCGGAGGAAGAGGGCTTTCTATCGCCGTAAGGCTTCTTGTGGCCGCGGTCGTTTCTACCTCTGCCACGATCGTTTCTGCCTCTGCCGCCACGGTTATAACCGCGGTCTCGTCTATCCCTTCTATCACGCTCGTTTCTCGCAGGGATTGCGGGAGCATCGGGGTCTTCCAAGTTATCGGGCACGATAACAATATAACGATTGGGTTCTTTGCCTTCGCTCACCGTCGAAACGCCCTCGCATTCGGAAAGAGCCGCGTGAATAATGCGTCTTTCGTAAGGGTTCATCGGTTCAAGTTGGATTTTCTTACCCAAGCGGATTGCTTTTTGTGCAAGATTTTCCGAAAGCTTGTTCAAGGTTGCTTCGCGGTTTTCGCGATAGTTTTCACAATCCACCACAACGCGCTTATAATCGTCTCTGCCCGTGTTTGCAACCGCGCCTGCAAGCGTTTGGATTGCGTCGAGCATCGCGCCGTGCTTACCGATAATCGCCGTCGTGTTTGCCGCCGTTACGTTGATTTCTACCTTTTCGCCTTCCGCTATAAGTTCGGTGCAAGCGGGGATATTCAAAAGCTTGAATAAGCCTTCCAAGAACACAACCGTTCTTTCGCCGTCCGTTGCGCCGTTTGCCGCCTTTTCTTCGCATACGCAAGCAGAATTATCTTCCGCATTTTCCTGCGCTTGATTGTCTAAAACAGCGATTTCCACGCGGGCAGGTATGGATTTAAACAACTTTTTCT
>JAEIGA010006853.1_pt1 | contig 17311 bp, 21 predicted proteins | sample 9270691 | NCBI WGS metagenome assembly JAEIGA01 (sample SAMN17057246, study PRJNA624740) | gut metagenome | biome: biome; isolation source: fecal sample | host: Bos grunniens | place: China: Xizang | collected 2019 | reverse complement strand
GATGAATAATACTAAAAGGGGTACTGATATTATGAGAGAGTCTAAACATTCACATGATAGTAAAAGTTCACATCAAAGTAAACACTCGCATAAGAGCAAGCCTGTTAATAATAAACAAAAAGTAGTTAAATCTAAACCAGTAAAAGAAAGTAATAAAAAACATGCGAGTAAACATTTTCATGATTCAAAGAAAAATAACGATAAAAAAGATTTAGATGAAGAATAATTAATTAAGGAGTGGTAAGTTTACCACTCCTTATGATTTTAATGTATTAATTTAAATTTATTATATTACCTGTATTTATATCTATTAAGTTAAAGTCCATATTTATCTCATCATCACTTTGAATAATATCTATTATTGCAACGGAATGAGTACCATCTTTAGGAATAGATGTACTTCCAGGATTTAGAACAACTAAGTTTTCATCAACATATAATTCTTTAACATGAGTATGCCCCATGATAAGTATATCAGCACCCATACTCTTAGCTTTTTTTATTACATCTTCTTTAGAATCTGTATAACCATGAGTTGTTACTATTCTAGTTTCTCCAAATTGAGTCATAACGTAAGGACTTTGAATAGGATGATTTATTACCATTTGATCTACATCAGCATCACAATTACCACGAGCTATAATTATATTATCTAAAGAATTTATTTTAGAAATTAATCCTTTTGGATTATATCCTTCGGGTATATCATTTCTAGGACCATGATATAGTATATCTCCTCCATGAATTAAAACATCACATTCGGATAATATATCTAATGCTTTCTCAAAATAAGTTAAGCTTCCATGAGTATCACTCATTACTCCAATTTTCATATGTATTCCTCCAACATATTATAAGAATTTTTCTGAAACTCTACTCCAAAATTCATAATCAAACATTCGAAGTAGCTTTATTTTTAAGTCAGATATTGATATTTTAATATCTGACATTTGATTAAATCTATATTCAACTCCATCTATTACTATTAAAATAGAGTCTTCAAATCTATATTCAGGTATTATCTCTATTATAGAGTCACTAGAAAAAATTATACTAGAAGTAAAACATCTATATGCATTTGTATTTATAGGATAAAGTGGTGTAAGTTGCATAAGATTTAATCCAGGGTCTACTATACTTCCACCAGCTGCATAATTATAAGCAGTAGATCCAGTTGGAGTAGATATAATCATTCCATCGCCACTAAAATTTTGTATATGCTTACCATTAACATTTAAGCTAAGATGTATAGTTCTAGATTTATCTCCTTTAACAACAACTTCATTTATAGCATACATATTAGATTTACAATTGTTAGTATATATATTAGCTTTAAGTAAAGAAATATCTTGAACTAAAAAACTATTATTTTTATATAATTCAATAAATCTATCTATGTGATTAGGTGATATTTCTGGAAAAAAACCAAGGTGACCTGTATTTATTCCCATTATAGGTATTTGAGGAAAATTAAAATCGTGAACTGTTTTTAAAAAAGACCCATCACCACCAATTGATATTATAAGTTCTGCATCCTTACAGAAATTATATGTAACCTCAAATCCTGCATTTATTAATTTTTCTGTCAGGACTTTTTTTGTCTCAACAGATTTATTTACTTGATTTGAATTTATAGTTATAATTCTTCTCATTTTTACACCCCTTTATACTTTGTATTATAGCATAATTTGGTATACTAATAAGGTGATTTATTAGTAAATTATATTATGACAAAATATAATTTTTATAGTATTAAAAAATCCTTATCTATTTTGATAAAATAGTATAAAATAGATAATGTTATAATTAATGAAAGTAGGTGTAAATTTGTTTAAAAAAGAATATCAAAAATACAACCTTATATCGTATATAAATGAAGAAGAATTAACTCTAAAGGAAGTTTTATTAGATAAATTAAATTTTTCTGTAAGGTCAATATCGAAAATGAAGAGAGAGCAAAGTGTACTTGTAAATGGAATTTTTAAAAAGCCAAGTACCAAGCTTAAAAAGGGAGATTTAATAGAAGTAAAGATAGAAGAAGACATGGCAAACTTTGAATCTCAAAATTTGAACTTAGATATAATATATGATGATTTTGATATAATAATGGTTAATAAACCTCCATTTATGGTAGTACATCCAACTAAAAGTCATTTTGATAATACTATAGCTAATGGAGTAACATATTATATCAACGAAAAATCTGAAAAAGTAAAAATAAGATTTGTAAATAGATTAGACATGAATACATCTGGTCTTGTAATAGTTGCTAAAAATGCATATGCACATCATACCTTATCTTTAGATATGAGTAATGACAATGTTGAAAAAAAATATATAACAGTAGTAAAGGGCATTGTAAAAGATGACGAAGGTACTATAAATCAACCAATATACAGACCTACTGAAGATAGTATAAAAAGGGTAGTAGATGAAAGAGGACAAGCATCAGTAACACACTATAAAGTCTTAGAAAGATTAGATGATGCAACCGTATTAGAAGTAAAGTTAGAAACTGGTAGAACTCATCAAATAAGAGTTCATATGTCTCATATTGGTCATGGCATAATAGGTGATGAATTATATGGCTATGTGGATGAAAATCTTATAAATAGACAAGCTCTTCATGCATATAGTTTAGTATTTAATCAGCCAAGAACGAAAGAAAAATTAGAATTTAAAGCTGGCTTACCAAATGATATAAAGTGTTTAATTGAAAAACTAAGAAAAAAATAATTAATTGAGGTGGGAATTATGATAATACATAAATTTATTGTACATGTTCTAGATAAAAATAGTGATGTACCAATATTAAATGATTTTGAAGGAAAAATAAATCCTGAGGTAGATAAGTTTTTCCAAAAAATAATAAAGAGAGTTACAAAGGATGATGATTTAAGAAAAGGTATTTTTAAAAGTTACAATGATAATATAGTTAAAAATTGTTGTGAACAAATAATATATGATGAAAGTACATTCTTAGAAAATTCAAAAGAAATAGCTGCTTATCTTTTTGATATTATGAAGATAAATGCAGAACTTGAATCTTGTGATTTAGCTATTTGTTTATATACAGTAAAAGATGAAAAATATGTAGCTATACTAAAATTAGATTATAAAAAATTATATACTCATTCTATAGAATTCATAGATGAAAAATTTAATATACAAATGGTTGCAAATGAAATTGGAATACCTGAAACAGGAAGACAAAAGCAATGTGCTTTAATTGGTGTAAGTGGAATGAACGATGAGTTCCATTTAAGACTTTTAGATAAGGATGCAGAAAAAGCAGAATTAGAATCTAAGTTTATAACAGAATTTTTAAATGCAGAAAAAATAGATGATGATAAATATAAGACAAAAGTATTTAAAAACACTGCAGAAAACTGGATAACAAATGCTTTAAGTAGTGATATTAAACAAGCTGAAGAAGTAAGAAGTATATTAAATTATACATTAAAAGAGAAACATGAAATTGATTTACATGATTTTGTAGAAAGTTCTATAAAAGATAATGAACTTAAAGAAAGCTTTAAAGAGCATATGGAAGATAAGGGATTAGAAGAAAGCTTTAATATAGATAAAAAATGGGTTGAAAAGAAACTTAAAAAGAGAAGTATAAAAACAGATAATGGATTTGATATAAAAGGAGATTTAACAGATTTCGAAGATCCTATGAAATATAGTGTAAGACAAAATCCAGACGGAAGTATAGATATAGTTATAAAAAATGTAAGATTTTATGAAGAAAAATAAACTAAAAGAAAGAAGTATTAATATTTATATTAATGCTTCTTTTTTTATATACAAGCACTAAATATAAATATTGTTCATATATATTATAAATGTATGAATTGTATACATATTAAAGGAGGGATGTAGGTGGATCAATTAAAGGGGATGTTTAGGGGATTTGATCTTTTTGATGATAACCCAACGTTAGTATTTCTTATATTAGGGTTAGTAGTATTACTAATGCTTGGAAATGGAGATTTAGGTTGTTTTTTTGATCAAAATAACTCATTAATATGGATTATAGCTATAGTATTTATATTGTTTTTATTTAATAACAATAACTATGACGATGATTACTATTGTTAAAATAAATAAAACCGAGAGTTATCTCGGTTTTATTTATTATTTTCTATGAATTTACAAATATCTCCTATTGTTTTGAAGTTTTCAGCTTCTTCATCTGGTATTTCTATACCAAATTCATCTTCAAGAGCCATTATAACTTCAACTGCATCTAAAGAGTCTGCTTCTAAATCTTCAGTTAAAGATGTTTCTAATGTTATAGTATCTACATCATCTATAGATAATTGTTCAGAAACTATTGATCTTACTTTTTCAAACATATTACCCTCCTATAATAAATGATAATTTTAATTGTAGTTTAATACAATATGGATAATTTTTCAATATACATTTAAATAAAAAGTAATAAATTTATAAAGTATGAATATAAATTTAATATATAAATTTTAACACAGGAGGAAACTTATGAAATACATAGGATTATTAATATCATCTATTGCAGTATTTTTAATTATATTAACAAACTTTTACTATAATTCTATAACTTTAGATATTAAAAAAATAGAAGACTACATAGTAGAAAGCAATATAATTTTAGAGGATATAGTAAAAAAAGAAGATGAGGTAATAGAAAAAAAGGATGAATATATATCTAGATTGATTAGTTTAAAAAAAGGAATAAAAAATTCTAATACATCTTTTTTAGTAAAACAATATAAAGAGTACAAAGTTAAATCTATAGAAGGTTTAATAAAGAGTATTTCAGAATCAGATTTAAAATATTTAGAAGATGTAGAAAAGTATAATGTTTTATGTGAACAAGAGTTAGAAAAAATTATTAATAAGGGATTGATAGAGGTAACTTCTTTACCAATTAATACATATAGTTAGTATAGTAGCAATTTTAATGGAGGGAATGTCATGGCTAAGCTAGAAGATACGATATCCCGATTTTTTGGAGGAAAAGATGGACTATTTGGTAATAAATTATTAATAATAATAGTCTTAGTTTTTTTAATAATCTGTACCGATTTATTTGATAATTTTTTTGATGATGACAGTATATGGATTTGGATAATATTAATAATTTTATTACTATTTAATTTTGATGATAGTTGTTATTAGTTTTTAGAAATCTATATGATTTCTTTTTTTTGCCCAAATATATTAATTCTATAAAATAGTAAAATGTAACAATTTTATTCATAAATACATATTATTTATTAAATAGGTAATAAAATAGTTACCTATAAATAAAAAAGGGGGCATAAATGATGTCAGAACATCAAGGAATTCAACGTTTCTTTGGAGGATGTGGATTCGGAGGTGGTGGATTAATAATAATATTAATAATAGCAGCAATACTTTTATTAGGTGATGATTTATTTGAGTGGCTTTTCTGTGATGATATGGCTTTAATTTGGATAGTATTATTAATATTACTATTAACTAATTTTGGTTTTGATGGAGGATGTTGTTAAGTAATTTTAAAGGGACTACCTTAGTCCCTTTAAAATTAAAAAAATTTAAAAAATTAATAACACTTTATGAAAATTTACATAGTATATAATTAGAAGGATGAAAAATCCTATAGTCAGCTAAGTTTTTCTAATTGTTGTATATATATTTAAGGAGGGGATCTTTGTGAGTGGTAAATTAAGTAGAATATTCGGTGGAGATGGATTCTTTAACGGTGGAGCATGGTGGATAATAGTATTATTCTTCTTATTCTTAGCTTTCCAAGAATGTTGGAGTGAAATATGTATAACTGACTGGATACCATTCTTAATATTATTACTAATTGTATGCTCATGTGGAGGATTCGATGGAGATTGTGGATGCTTAGATAATGGATATGACTGCTAAATTATAATTAGTAATGTGAAAAAGGATGCAAACTTTGCATCCTTTTTTTGAAAAATAAAATAAAACTGTATAAAAATAATATCACAAATTACTTCAGTTGCATATTATATGTTAAGAGCGAAAGCTCAATATAAATATCAACAGGAGGTAGCAAAATGTTAGATAGATTATTTGGTAATGATGGATTTTTTGGAGCAGGAGCATGGTGGATAATAGTATTATTCTTCTTATTCTTAGCATTTGGAGATTGCTGGAATGATTTAGATATAATGGCATGGATACCATTTTTAATAGTATTATTAATACTTTGCAGCTGTGGTTGCTTTGATTAGAAAATAAAATTTAAAGTAACAGAATATAAATTAAAATCATATGTAAATTTATAAGGGGGATTTTTACCATGCTAGATAGACTATTTGGTGGATGTGATGGATTCTTTGGTACAGGATGGTGGATAATAATATTATTCTTCTTATTCTTAGCATTTGGAGATACTTGGAATGAAATATGTATAGCTGATTGGATACCATTTTTAATATTATTATTAATAACTTGCTCATGTGGTGGATTATTTGGTGATGGATGCTGTTAATAATATATAGTAATAAAGGTGCTGGTCTTGTACCAGTACCTTTTATTTATGTTGAATAGATTTGTATAATAAAATACATAATTAAAATAAGAAAGGTTAAAATAAAATAATTTTGTTTACATAACACTATAATAATAGTATAATTAAATTTTAAAATAGATTATATCGAATTGAAATAAATAGTACTACATAAGGAGGATATCAATATGAGAGGTACAATAACTATAAAAGATGTAGCTAAAAAAGCAGGCGTATCTATATCTACAGTATCTAGAGTAATAAATGATTCAAAACCAGTAACGGATGAAGTTAAACAAAAAGTTTTAGATGTAATAAAAGAAACAGGATATATACCAAACCCATTAGCAAGAAGTTTAGTAACAAAAAGAAGTCAATTAATAGGAGTAATAGTTCCTGAAGTTTCAGACTCTTTTGTAAATGAAATATTAAATGGAATAGAAGAAGTTGCTAAGATGTATGATTATGAAATACTTTTAGCAAATACTTATTCAGATAAAGAACAAGAACTAAAAAGCATAAACTTACTTAGAGCTAAACAAGTAGAAGGTATCGTTATGATTTGTTGGAAAGTTGAAGAAGATCATATAAACTATATTCAAAATTGTGGAATACCTGCAACATATATAAGTAAGACAGCAAGAGATTATGATATATATACAGTTAGTACAAGTAACACAGACGCAACATATGATATGACTAAATATCTTATAGATAAAGGTCATGAAGATATTGCATTCATAATGACAAGTAAGGATGATACCATATTAGAAAGAGAAAGACTAGCTGGATATGAAAAAGCTTTAAATGAAAATAATATAAAATTAAATGAAAGCTTAATAAAATACGGTGGAACTACTTATGAAGCTGGTTATAAGAGTATGAATGAGCTTTTAGAAGAAGGTATAGTACCTCAGGCGGCATTTGTAACAGGAGATGAAGCTGCTATAGGTGCTATAAATGCAGCTTGTGATAAAGGATATAGAGTACCTGAAGATATTTCAGTTGCAGGATTTAATGATGTTAAGATAGCAAAAATGTATAGACCTAAGTTAACAACAGTATATCAACCTTTATATGATATGGGAGCTGTTGCTATGAGAATGGTTATAAAATTAATAAATAAAGAACCATTAGAAAGTAAGAAAATAGAATTACCTTATAGAATAGTTGAAAGAGAAAGTGTAATAACTAGAAAATAAACAAAAAAGACAGACTATAAATTTTATAGTTTGTCTTTTTTTTGTACTAACAAATAAATAATGAGAATATAGTTTATGGAGACCTGAGTATAAAAATAATTATTAAGGAGTATAAATATGAAAAAAGTTTTTATTGATGGCAAAAGTTTAACTATTGAAGATGTTGTTAATGTTTGTAGACATAATTATGAGGTTGAAATTACTGATGATGCAATAATGAATATAAAAAAAGCTAGAGCTTTAGTAGATAAGTTAGTAGATGAAGAAAAGATATCATATGGAATAACTACTGGTTTTGGAAGATTTTCAGATGTAGCTATATCTAGAGAGGATTCAAAATTACTACAAAAGAATTTGATAATTAGTCACTCTTGTGGAGTAGGAAATCCACTAAGCGAAGATATTGTAAGGGCAATTATGTTACTTAGAGTGAATAATTTATCTAAAGGATATTCAGGTATAAAAATAGAGACATTACAGACTTTAGTAAATATGATAAATAAAGGAGTGCATCCTATTATACCAGAAAAAGGGTCATTAGGAGCATCAGGAGATTTAGCACCACTATCTCATATGGTTTTAACTATGATTGGAGAAGGTGAAGCTATATATAATGGAGAAAGAATGAGTTCTAAAGATGCAATGAATAAAGCAGGAATAAACATAATAGATGGATTATCATCTAAAGAAGGACTTGCACTTATAAATGGTACTCAAGTTATGACTGCTATAGGACTTTTAACTACATATGATGCAATTAATTTATTAAAAACAGCAGATATAGCTTATTGTCTTTCAATGGAAGCATTAAATGGAATAACATGTGCTATGGATGAAAGAGTTCATGAGGTAAGACCACATAAAGGGCAAATAAATACAGCAAAAAATATACTAGATATATTAAAGAATAGTGAAATGACTAGCAAGCAAGGTGATATTAGAGTACAAGATGCATATTCTTTAAGATGCACACCGCAAATACATGGTGCAAGTAAAGATGCAATAGAATATGTAACTAATAAAATAAATATAGAAATAAATTCAGTAACAGACAATCCAATAATATTTGCAGATAAAGAAGATGTAATATCAGGTGGAAACTTCCATGGTCAACCAATGGCATTAAGTTTTGACTTTTTAGGTATAGCTTTATCAGAACTTGCAAATATATCAGAACGAAGATTGGAAAAATTAGTAAATCCAGCGATAAATCATGGTTTACCAGCATTTTTAGTAAATCAAGGAGGTTTAAATTCTGGATTTATGATAGTGCAATATAGTGCAGCATCTTTAGTATCAGAAAATAAAGTTTTAGCACATCCAGCAAGTGTAGATTCAATACCATCATCAGCAAATCAAGAAGACCATGTATCTATGGGAACAATAGCAGCTAGAAAAGCAAGAGATATAATGGAAAATACTCGTAAGGTAATAGCTATGGAGATATTAGGAGCAGCTCAAGCTATAGATTTAAGAGGAAAGAAAAAACTTGGAGTAGGAAGTAATGCAGCATACAATGCAGTTAGAAACCATACAACATTTATAGATAAAGATAGAGTTATGTATTTAGAAATAAATACTGTAGAGAAATTAATAAAGGATAACTTATTTGTTGAAGTTGTTGAAAGCGCAATAGGTAAAGAATTATTAGTTAATTAGTATTTATTTTTACTTTATTAAAAATTTTATAAAGATATTAATAATAGGAGAAGAAAATATGGTAAAAGAATTAAATATTTTAAATCAAGAAATAGAAAATTCTATGAGTATAAAAATAACTAATATACCAAAAGAAGTACCTAACTTTATAGAAGGAATAAGAAGAGCACCAAAAAGAGAATCTAAATTATCTCAATCAGATATCAAGCTAGCATTAAAGAATGCATTAAGATATATACCAGAAGAGTATCATGATGAGTTAGCACCAGAATTTTTAGAAGAACTTATGACTACAGGAAGAATATATGGATATAGATTTAGACCAGATGGAAATATAAAAGGAAAAAATATTGATGAGTACGAAGGTAAATGTACAGAAGGAAAGGCTTTTCAAGTTATGATAGATAATAATCTAGACTTTGATATAGCTCTTTACCCTTATGAACTTGTTACATATGGAGAAACAGGTCAAGTATTTCAAAACTGGATGCAATATGTATTAGTAAAAGAATACTTAAAAGTTTTAACACAGGACCAAACATTAGTAATTCAATCTGGTCATCCTCTTGGATTATTTAAATCAAAGCCTGATGCACCAAGAGTTATACTTACTAATGGTCTTATGGTTGGTATGTTTGATAATTTAGAAGATTATAAGAGAGCATCTGCTATAGGTGTGTCTAACTATGGACAAATGACAGCAGGAGGATGGATGTATATAGGACCACAGGGAATAGTTCATGGAACATATTCAACATTATTAAATGCAGGAAGATTAATGCTTAATATAGATAAAGATTCAGATTTAAGAGGAAAATTATTTGTAACATCGGGCTTAGGTGGAATGAGTGGAGCTCAAGGAAAAGCTGTTGAAATAGCTGGTGGTGTAGGTATAATAGCTGAAGTTGATTATTCTAGAATTGAAACTAGATATACACAAGGTTGGGTTAGTAAAATAGCTAAAACTTGTAAAGAAGCTTTTGAAATGGCTAATGAATGTATAAAAAATAATAAGCCATGTGCAATAGCTTATCATGGTAATATAGTGGATTTATTAGAATATGCAGTTAAAGATAATATACATATAGATTTATTATCAGATCAAACATCTTGTCATGCTGTTTATGATGGTGGATACTGCCCTTGCGGTATAACATTTGAAGAGAGAACAAAATTATTAGCAGAAGATAAAGATACATTTATAAAATTAGTTGATAAAACTTTAGTAAAGCATTTTGAATTAATCAAAGAGCTTCACAATAGAGGTGTATATTTCTTTGATTATGGAAATAGTTTTATGAAAGCTATATATGATGCTGGTTGTAAAGAAATATCTAAAAATGGAGTAGATGAAAAAGATGGATTTATATTCCCATCATACGTTGAAGATATATTAGGGCCACAATTATTTGATTATGGATATGGTCCATTTAGATGGGTTTGTTTATCAGGAAATGAAGAAGACTTAGAAAAGACTGACAGAGCTGCTATGGATATAATAGACCCTAATAGAAGATACCAAGATAGAGATAATTGGATTTGGATAAGAGATGCAAAGAAAAATAAATTAGTTGTAGGAACTCAAGCGAGAATACTTTATCAAGATGCACTAGGAAGAACAAATATTGCTCTTAAATTTAATGATATGGTTAGACGTGGTGAAATAGGACCTGTAATGTTAGGTAGAGACCACCATGACGTATCAGGAACAGATTCTCCATTTAGAGAAACATCAAATATAAAAGATGGAAGTAATATAATGGCTGATATGGCTACACATTGTTTTGCAGGAAACTGTGCAAGAGGGATGAGCTTAGTTGCACTTCATAATGGTGGTGGAGTAGGAATAGGTAAATCTATAAATGGTGGATTTGGAATGGTTCTAGATGGATCTCAAAGAGTTGATGATATTCTTAGAACTTCTATGCCATGGGATGTTATGAATGGAGTTGCTAGACGTGCTTGGGCTAGAAATGAAAATTCAATAACTACTGTTATGGAATATAACAAAATGTGTGAAGGTAAAGATCATATAACACTTCCTTATATAGTAAGTGAAGAGTTAATAGATAACTTATTAGATAGATAATAATATATAGCTAAATTCATATTAGTAGAGATAATAATTTATTATATTTAAAATTAAATTATTATCTCTACTAACTAATTATATATTTAATTTGATTAAAGGGGTGTAAATATGGCTATAGTTCAATGCGTGCCAAATTTTAGTGAAGGAAGAGATTTAGAAAAAATAGAAAGAATAGTTCAACCATTAAGAGTAAAAGAAGGAGTAAAATTACTTAACTATGAAGCAGATAAAAACTATAATAGATTAGTTGTAACTGTAATAGGGGAACCAAATAAAGTGAAAAATGCAGTTTTAGAATCTATAGGAGTAGCTACAGAGTTGATAGATATGAATAAACATAAAGGACAACATTCAAGATTTGGAGCTACAGATGTTTGTCCATTTATACCTATAAAAGATATGACTATGGATGATGCTATAAATTTAGCAAGAGAACTTGGAAATGAAGTGGCAAGTAAATATAATATTCCAGTATTTTTATATGAAAGTGCTGCAACTAATCCAGAAAGAGTAAATTTAGCAACTGTTAGAAAAGGTGAATATGAAGGATTAGATGAAAAGCTTAAAGATACTAATTGGATGCCTGATTTTGGTGATGCTAAAAAACATGATACTGCTGGTGCAATAGCAATTGGTGCAAGAAGACCTCTTATAGCATATAATATAAATCTTGATACTGAAAATATAGAAATAGCATCAAAGATTGCAAAAGCAATAAGGCATTCTAGTGGTGGATATAGATTTATAAAAGCAGGTCCAGTTGAAGTACTAGAAAGAAAGATTACACAAGTAACTATGAACTTAACTGATTATACTAAAACAAGTATGTATAGGGCATTTGAAGCTGTAAAGATGGAAGCTAGAAGATATGGAGTAAATGTAATTGGAAGTGAAATAGTTGGACTTTGTCCAATGGAAGCACTTATAGATGTTGCACAGTATTATTTGGGATTAGAAAATTTTGATTTAGGTAAAGTTTTAGAGTCTAATTTAATGGAGTAAAATCATGAAAGCAGATTTAGTAATTAAAAATATAGGAAAATTAGCTACTATGAGAAGTAAATATACTCCAGTAGTAGGTAAGTATATGAATAATGTAGAAATACTTGAAGATGCATATGTAGCAATAAAAGATGGAATATTTATTGAAATAGGCGTAGGAGAAAATTATAAAAGTATAATTGATTCCACTACTAAAATAAATGATGCACATGGGCTTTTAGTTACTCCAGGTCTTATAGATGCGCATACCCACTTAGTTCATGGTGGTTCAAGAGAAAATGAATTTTCTAAAAAAATTTCAGGAGTACCATATATAGAAATTTTAAAAGATGGTGGCGGAATACTTAGTACTGTAAAGTCAACTAAAGAACATTCAGAAGATGAACTATATTCTAAATCAATAAAAAGCCTTGATAGAATGTTAGAATTAGGTGTTACTACTGTAGAGTCTAAAAGTGGATATGGATTAGACACAGATACAGAAATAAAACAATTAAAAGTTTCCCATAAGCTAAATAAAAATCATCCAATTGACTTAGTGCACACATTTTTAGGTGCTCATGCAATACCGCTTGAGTATAAAAATAATAATAAAAAATATATAGATATTTTAATTAATGAAATGATGCCTAAGATTAAAGAATTAGAATTAGCGGAATTTTGTGATGTATTTTGTGAAGAAGGTGTATTTTCAATAGAAGAAAGTGAATTGATATTATCAAAAGCAAAAGAAATGGGATTTAAATTAAAAATACATGCAGATGAAATTGAGTCATTAGGTGGAGCTGAGTTATCAGCTAAATTAAATTGTATATCAGCAGATCATCTAATGGCAGCTAGTGAAAAAGGCATAGATATGATGGCTAAAAATAAAGTTATTGCAAATTTACTTCCCGCTACATCTTTTAACTTAAATAAGCCATATGCAAATGCTAGAAAGATGATTGATTCAAACTTAGGAATAGCTTTATCTAGTGATTACAATCCTGGAAGTTGTCCTAGTGAAAACTTACAGTTTGTAATGCAGTTAGGTTGTTTAGGACTTAAAATGACACCTTATGAAGTACTAAATGCAGTTACTATAAATGCAGCATATGCTATAGATAGACAAAATGAAATTGGATCTATAGAAATAGGTAAAAAAGCAGATTTAGTAGTATTTGATTCTCCTAATATAGAATATTTAATGTATCACTTTGGAATAAATCACACTAAACAAGTTTATAAAAATGGAAATTTAGTAGTAGATAATAAAGTAATACTAAGAAAATATAATTAATTTTAATAAATATTAATAAATAGGGGGTAATTATGAAATTAGTTGATATGACTATATGTGAATTTTCTGATGAGGTTGATTCTAATTCTCCAGCACCTGGTGGTGGATCGGTATCAGCTTTAGCTGGTAACATAGGTATAGGGTTAGCAAGAATGATGGCACATTTAAGTTTTGGTAAGAAAAAATATGAAAATTTAGATGAAAGTATAAGAATTGATTTTTTAGAAAGATTTAATCAATTATCAGATATAAGAGTGGAATTAGTTGATCTTATTGATAGAGACACTGAATCTTTCAATGAATTTATGAAAGCAATAAGACTTCCAAAGGATAGTGAAGAACAAATTAAATATAGAAATAGTGCAATACAAGAGGCTACTTTATTCTCAATAGACGTGCCATTTAAAACATCAAAAGAATGTTTAAAGGCATTAAATATAATAGAATATATTCTTGAATATGGGAATCAAAATGCAATTACAGATATAGGCGTAGGAACACTTATGTTATATACAGGAGTAGAAGGTGCAATTTTAAATGTAAAAGTAAATTTAAGTTCATTAGAGAATGAAGAATTAAAAAATTACTATTCTAATGAATGTGAAGCTATATTAAGAGAAGCTGCTTTAATCAAAGATAATATTATATCAAGTATACATAAAAAATTATAAATAAAATGCTAGAGTTAATACTCTAGCATTTTTTATATAAAAATGATATGAAAGTAATTAAGTTAATTAATATTAACTATATTGAAATAAATTTATTCTCCTTTTGGAATCTTTTTCACTTTTTTTACAACTTTTTTAGTTTTTTTAGGAGCATTTGATTCGGATGTATTTTTATTAATTGTATTTTGTTGATTATTTGAAGATTTAGTTTTTTTATATTTATTTGAGTTTGAAGAAGTAGAAGAATCATTTAATGGAGCATGTTTTTTAGATTTACTTTTCTTATTTTCTAACTTATCTTTAATTTCTGCATCTGATATTTTATCCATTACAGCATCTAATTTTTTTCTTTGCTCATCATTTAAAAAAGCTTTTAGCTTAGAAACAACTTGCTCTTTTCCTTCTAAGTTTTTTCCTATTTTAACAAGCTCATCTATTAATTCATTTTCTGATTTTCCTTTATATCCATCAGCTATCTTTTCTATTTTCTCCTTGTCTATATTTTTTTCTTTAGCCATTTTTTCTAACAAATCTGTATCTACTTTTTTCATAAATTTACCCCTTTCTTATAATATAAATTAAATTTTATTCATATTATTTATATATAGATATAATTTGAAGTAGCTAAGTGAATTAAGTTAAATAAAATTTATTATAAATAATATATATGCACATACTTCAAAAAAAAGTAACACTAACATTAAATAAAACATATTTATATATGAGGAAAAATATTTAAAAGGAGGTGACTATGCTTGAATAACTTATTATTGATAATAGGAATGATTGCTTTAAGTAATGGTAATATATCTTTATTTGATAATAAAAATACGTCTAAATTAAGTAATGAAGAAGGTAAACGGACTAAAGAAAGAAAGGTAAGAGGTAAATCAGTTAAAAAAGCAAACACTTCTACTAATCACGAAAATGATTTATTTAAATTTAATATGAATGATATAAATAGAGGTATGAAAATGATGGATTTAAGTGATGAAGATTTAGATCGTGGTATGGAGATAATAACAAGAACTAAAAAGTATATGTCATCTGAAGAAAGAAAGATTTTAATAAGAATTGAAAGTTTACTAGATTTAGTAAAAGGTATAAAGAAACTTAATGGAATTGATTTTGATGATTACGAAGAAACAAACTTTTTTAGAAGTATGGATGATGAAGATAAAAAGAATATGATGATAAGAGAAATATTAGAGGTATTTCCGGAAAAAAGAAAAGGCTCTCTTGATAAAGCTATGGATATGAAGAAGAAGATAGATTTATTTGCAGAATTATTTTTACCAGATGATTTTGGAGATGGTGGATTTAGTTTAAGTTCTTTAGTAAATATAAATAATTTAGGCAGCATGAATAATCTTAAGTTATTAGGAAGTCTTTTAAGAATAGATGATGATAAAAAATATGAAGAGTATGATGATTATGAAGATGAGGAGTATGAACAATACGAAGATGAGGACGAGTATGATGATTATTATGAAGAATATGACGACTAAGGTAAATACATAAAAGAAAATAGAGAATAATATGGAAAAAATAAATAAATTTAGAATAATTGTCATACGAAACTACTTTAAAAAATTTGATTTTTATTTTATAATTAACTTATAAAAATCCTGAAGCATTCGATAAGGCTTATTTAAATTCAACCGACAAATGTTAAACGGGAGACTGTGTCTACTAACATATAACAGGCCTGTATTTATACAGGAAGTTAAAAGTTAGTAGCAGGTCACCCACCTGGGAGTATCTCGGGTATGAATTTATTGGGCTACCGGTGTTTTGGGATTTTTTAGTGTTGCTAAATAGCAACACTAAAATTTAAAATCCTATTATACTTATATCATTATTAATACTAAATACTGAAGTAGTATTATAAGACAAGTCGTTAGAATAATTTGAAATAAACTTAGACTTACAAAAATCCTCATCTAAACTATTATCATCTATTTCATGCTCACTCCATGTTTTTCCTAAATTATCAGAAGACGCTGTATATAATTTATTATAGTTAACCCACATTAAGTTAAGATAAGAATTATGCTTAACTAAAGTAGGATATATACAAGTTGATGGACCAGATACATAATTAGAAGTGTTTATGTCAAACTTATTTTCACTTAAATAACCATTCATATATTTGACTGCGTATCCATTATCTATATTCTCACAAAATGTTAAATGATAAAAATTCATGTTATCTTTTAAAACTGATAAATATAATTTATTTTTATTTGAATTAGTAATTTGAAAAGGAGCAGACCATGTTAATGTACTAGAATTAAATCTAGAGAAAAATACTTCCTCACATCCATTTACAAGATTGAAATAAAATACAATTGGAGAATTTTGAACCCATAAAACTGAAAAATTATCTAATACTATATGGCTAATGAAATCAATCTTGTTTTCAATCCAAATACCATTATGGTTGTAGTTATGAAATAATGCACAGGTGTTAGTAGAATTATTATTATAAACAAAGTATATAATATGAATATCATTATTTACTACATTTATATACGGAAATATAATATTGAATTTATTATAATCATAATTAAAAAGATCTTTTTTACTAGGAGTAGAATATCCTTTAGGTATATGTAACATTTTTATACCATTGTAATTATATACACCATAAATATCGTCATTATTACATAGTGAAAAGTAACAAGTTGTAAAATTCATTCCTTTTAAGCCAGCTATAATATTACTAGATAATAAATTATTATTTGTATCATAGTGATTAATTTTTATATTATTATCTATGGTGAATTTGAATAGTTCTTTATTAGATCTTCTTATAATTGTAGAACCTTTATTAATAAAACTCATAAAACTCCTCCTTATAAAAGTTTTCATAATAAATATATATTT
>JAEIGA010006852.1_pt1 | contig 17311 bp, 16 predicted proteins | sample 9270691 | NCBI WGS metagenome assembly JAEIGA01 (sample SAMN17057246, study PRJNA624740) | gut metagenome | biome: biome; isolation source: fecal sample | host: Bos grunniens | place: China: Xizang | collected 2019 | reverse complement strand
TCCCGTGTATAAGATGGAAATCTCTAACACATCTCACCCATTCTACACAGGTAAGATGAAGTTGGTAGACACCGCTGGTCGTGTGGATAAGTTTATGAGCCGTTACGCAAAGCGCTACGATAAGAAGAACAAGTAATAGTTGCTTTGTTCGAGAGTTGGGCAGGTCCGAGGGATCTGTCCTTTTTTTTGTGTATGGCGGTGAAAAGTCCGCCCTTACTGCGAGATTCTTCGCTTTGTTAATAATGACTTACTCGGGGTGATTAAAAGTCGTTGTTTTTTTTGTACAAGACATTCAAATATGGTAATAAAAATGGGGCTGACTATAAAGTAACTTAGCCAGCCCCCATAACCTAAGAGAGAGATTAGAAACTCTTGCCTGTAATCTTGGATGCGTAGTTCGACCAGCCCGCAGCGCTCTTATATGTATCAACGCTTGCGGTTGGAACATAGATGTTTGCGCCAATAGCTACAACCGTGTATGTCTCCTTTACAGACTCGTCGCCACTCTCGGTGGTGTAGTCCTCAGTGGTTTTTGAGTACTTATCCAATGCCAAAGAACCAAGTGTCGGAGGTGTTGTTGCAAGGCAGTTGAAGGTGCTAAGATTCTCGCAACCGAAAAATGCACTCTCGCCAATGGTGGTTACATCTGCTGGAATTGTGATGCTCAACAGGTTGGTGCAGTTGGCAAATGTGGCTGTCTCAATAGCTGTTAAAGCGTTGCTTAGCTGTGCTGTTGTGAGCTTCTCGCAGTGGTTGAATGCATAGCTACCAAGGCTATTTAGTGTATCTGGCAGGGTGATTGTTGTCAGAGACTTACAATAGCTAAATGCCTGCTGACCGATGCTCTCGATACCACTGTTAAGTTGAACCTTTGTAAGTGCATGGCACTGCGAAAAGGCCTTATTGCCTATGCTCTTAACGCTTGCAGGAGTGTTAATTACATCCAGACTGCTGCAGAACTCAAACGCTCTGTCGCCAATGCTCTCTACATTGCTGCCAAGGTTTACCTCGGCAAGAGATATGCAGTTGTAGAATGTCTCTGCTCCAATAGCTATTGTTGCGTCAGGTATGGTGATAGTTGTGAGCTTGACGCACTCGCTGAATGCCTTTGCTCCCAAGGATGTGAGGCTCTGGCTTAGTGTGATATTTTGAAGTGTTTGGCAATTGCTAAAGGCCATCTCTCCGATAGTTGTGACTTCGCTCTCGAAAACTACCTCTTGAAGTGCCGAACAGTTCTCAAATGCATTGTTGCCAATGCTCTTAAGCTCGTCAGGAAGTATGATGCTATTGAGTGTGGCGCAACCCTTAAACGCCTCGGCAGGAATCTCCTCAATCGCACCATCGAAGCGGAGCTTACCATAGCCATTCTTGTAGATGTTCTCCACAAAGTTCGCACCAAAGCCCTCAACGGTAGTAGGAGTCAAGGTGCTATTATTGGTTGTTTTGTATGTGATCTCATTAGGCGCGCAGAACTCAACATCCTGATTTATGGTGATGGTGATGGTGTTGCTTTGACCATAAACAATCTCCACGGTGGCCACACGCTCCTCCATCGTATCGTTCTTAGATACTAAGATTGTGAATGTCGTTGTCGATGCATCGCCACTTGCTGGCTCTATCTCAATCCATGCCTCTTGGCTCGATACTGACCAATTGCTGTTGGTGACAAAGTTATATGACAATGCACCACCTTCGTAACCTACTTTGGGCGCGAGGTATGTGCCCTGTGCAAAACTAAACGATGGCGCGATGTTCTGACCACCGTTGGTCGTGCTGCCATCCTGCTCCTTACCACAACTTACTGCAAGGATGCCCACAAGCATCAAAAGCGAAAGTAATTTCTTCATAACTATCTTCATTTTTTTGTTTCTATCTCAAATTGTGCTCCAAAGAGTTATAATCGAACCACCATCTTCTGAGTATAGCATCTGTATGGTGGGTTACAGGAAAATAAATTTCGCTAATTGTTTAACAATCACCAATTTGCGTGTTTGGACTCTTAGGTGCACAATTTTGTACATACAAAGATATGTAAAATTAATGAATTTTCACCACTTAAGGCACTATATATTTCACAATGTTTTTTATCGGAGAGGTGTCGTTATGATGCTAAAGGTTGTAGATTGTTTCGGAATAATCGGTTGTCATAGCTATGAAATATGCAGCCCATAGGGTTTGATTGGAGGTAGTTATTCACTCTCTTAGGTTTGGGCTGGCTAAGTTACTTTTTAGTCAGCCTCTGTTCCAACTCCTCCATTGATGTTGCTATGCATGTTGCACCAGCTTCGTAAAGCTCCTCGGCGAAGCGGAAGCCCCACGATACACCTATGGAGTCGATGCCTGCAGCTGCCGCAGTGCGTATGTCTATGCCTGAGTCGCCAATCATCACTGCATCTTTACCATCTATACCCGCCTTACTAAGGATGTTATTGATAATGGCAGGGTTGGGCTTTAGTGGCGCACCCTCGCGGTTGCCCTCCACAGCCACAAAATCTATATCACCGAAGAACTTGGCAACAAGTCTGTCGGTGCCATGCTGAAACTTATTTGATGCCACAGCAAGTTTTACTCCCATGTTTTGTAGCTTATGTAGTAGCTCGGGCATACCCTCATAAGGAGTGGTGTGGCGGTCTATGTTATCGACATAGTAGCGGCGAAACTGCATTACGCACTCCTCTACATATTGCTCATTCTTAGATAGTTCCTCTGGCAGGGCGCGCTCTACAAGGCGCTTGATGCCACCACCCACCATCTGTCTGTACTCGGCATTGGTGTGCTCAGGTAGGTTGCGCGAACGCATCACATAATCTACGGCATCTGCCAAGTCGCCAATGGTGTTAAGCAGTGTGCCGTCAAGGTCAAAGATTGCAAGCTTGTAACACATATATTTTTAAAGTGAAAACTGAAAACTGAAAGGTGAAAAGTAAGGTGTCTGCGACGCGTGTTTACAAAAAACTCGCGGAGGTAGATCCCCCGCGAGCGATTATAACATAAGGTTTTATTAGAAGTGGTATGCGATAGATACGCCAGAACCAAAACCAAGGTCAACACCACCTACGATGTTAAGAGTAGGCTCAAGATCAAATGTTACGCTAACAGGAGCATCTTTGAACTTGATACCAAGCTGTGCAGAACCAACAACTGCAGCAGTTGTGAAACCACCACCAATACCAACATTAGCACCAACACCAGCATCAAAGAACCACTTACCAAGACCTGGAGTCCAGTCGAAGCTCTTAAGAGACCAGTTGTAGATACCAGTGATGCTTGTCCAGCCACTACTGAAACCGATGCGACCATCAATATGATTGGCCTTGCTAAGGTCGTACTGCGTTGTAATAGCAATGCCTGAACCAAAGCGAATACCTACATTGCTAAACTGTGCTGAAGCTGCTGTAACAGCAAACAATGCTACCAATGCTACCAAAAATTTCTTCATAGCTCTAAAGTTTTAGTTAAAAATTATTCATTTACGAATACAAATATAGGATTTTATTCTTAAAATACCAAATAATATCCTAAAAAGTTTATTTCGTAGTCGAATATACGCATATCTGCTTATTGCGTGTTGGGTTCGTTTTTAGCCTACTGAAGAGCATGAATATGAGGTTTATATATGGCAGTATCTCTCAACATTCTCGGCGGTGATGCTATTGTCGCTAAGGATTATAAGTCGCTCCACGACATTGTGCAGCTCGCGTATATTTCCTGTCCATGGGCGTGTAGAAAGTAGCTCTATGGCCTCGGTGTCGATGCCTTTAGTTGTGATGTTGTGGCGCGAACATATCTCCTCTATAAAGTACTCGACTAAAAGTGCAATGTCGCTGCGGCGCTCTCTAAGAGGTGGAACATTAATCTCGATAACACTAAGGCGGTGATATAGGTCTTCGCGGAAGTTGCCATGGCGTATCTCGTCGCGGATATTTTTATTTGTGGCCGCCACAACACGCACATCCACGGCTATATCCTTATCACCACCCACACGCGTAATTTTATTCTCCTGTAGGGCGCGGAGTACCTTAGCTTGTGCTGATAGTGACATGTCGCCAATCTCATCCATAAAGAGTGTGCCACCGTCGGCAAGCTCGAACTTACCCTTGCGCTGGCGTACTGCCGAGGTGAACGACCCCTTCTCGTGACCAAAGAGTTCACTCTCGATAAGTTCGGCAGGGATGGCTGCACAGTTTACCTCCACGAATGGGGCTTCGGCACGAGCGCTTTTAAGGTGTAGCCAGCGGGCAACAAGTTCCTTGCCTGTGCCATTCTCGCCAAGTACTAAGACGCGAGCATCCGAGGGTGCTACACGCCGAATCATCTCGCGTACATGTTCAATAGCCTCGGAGTTGCCGATTATTGGTTGTGTGGCACAATTCGTGCGTTTGATGGAGTGGCGTGTGGGTCGGCGATAGGTGTAGTCCTCGACATTGAGTGTGCGGAGCGTGTTAAGAAGTCGATTCATATCTGAAGGCATGCTTAGATAGTCGATAGCACCATGTCGCAGAGCATCCACAGCAGAGTCCACATTGGGCTGGCGTGTAATGACAATCATAGGCACTCCCATATCTTCGAGCTCCATATCGCTATCGATAATGGCTGCATCAATGTGGTCAGAGGAGCAGAGTTCGTTGGCCGAGTCGATGCTTGATGCTCCTATGGTTGCAAAGTTCTCGAATTGTAACCGCTCGCTGAGAGAGTTAAGTATGCTTTTGGAGCGCGATAGAAGTAAAATTTTAGTCATAGTTTGTATATGTTAATATTTTTTAGTTACTTTGTAAGCTCAGAAGTTGTCTAACGAGGTTATTTCTTCGTTGCACTTGTACTCAAAATGCTCATTTACGCTTAGTAAACTCCGCTTTTTCGTACTTCGTGCGCCTAAAACTAACGCGTGTTATACAACTTCTACGAGAGGAACTGGCTAAGTTGCTTGTTAGTCAGTACCGAGAGGGCGCAAGATGTGTGCTTTATCATAGAATTGCAACAGCTTGGCGTATTATGACCGTAATAGAGAATTCAATTGGTCGTTAAGGATTATCGCCCCATGGTAAGATTATCGTTGTTGAACAAAATTCATTATGAGAAAGAATTATAATTATACAAGACGCAAACTCTTCCTGCCTGAGTATGGTAGGCATATACAGGAGATGATTGACTCACTCTTGCTGATAGAGGATAGGCAAGAGCGTACACGACAGGCTAAGGCTGTGATTGCTGTGATGGGCAACCTCAACTCCGCGTTGCGTGACTCTACAGACTTCAAACATAAACTTTGGGATCATCTCTTTATAATGTCAGACTTTCAGTTGGATGTGGACTCTCCCTATTCTAAGCCTTCGCGACAGGAGCTTACACTTGCACCAAAAAAGTTGGCATATCCACAGTCGCGCGTGATGTTTAAGCACTATGGTAAGTATGCCGAGAGATTTGTGCGTACGATAAATCAGAATGGAGCATCGGAGGCGAGTACTCGTGGAGCGCTTAACATAGGTAAATATCTCAGGGCTAAGAGCTATGAGTTTAACCATGAGCATCCAAACAACGACTCTATAATCCGAGATATGCACATTATGGCGGGAGGTAATTTGGTTGTTGACCTCTCGGAGTTGGCATCTATGCGTAGCGAGTACTGCAAGATGCCTCAGCGTAACCATAAGCGTAAGAATATGCCCCAACAGCGCAACGGTAAGAAGATGCAGCGTAATACTAAACCCCAACAACGAACAAGTAGTAAATAGAATGAAGAGAGTAATATTTGCCATCGCAATGATGGTGGGAGTGGTATCATGTGCCACAGATGCAAATAAGTGTAATACAACAATATCTGGTCGCTTCGTAGGTAGCTGTGCAGATAGCATTTTCTTGGAAAGGGTGTCGGACTCATTCGCAGAGCCAACAAGAGTGGCTGCTGTGCGTTTGGAGGATAATGGTGCTTTTAGATTTGAGTTGGCTATCGAGGAGGATGCATCGCCTCGTTTCTATAGAATAAGCAATAATCATGGCAGCCGTCCTGTAACACTTGTTGTTGCGCCAGAGGATGATATCACACTTGAGTCAGTAGGTGATATATTCCTTAACTATGAGGTTGAGGGCTCGGAGGAGTCTGCCCTTATAAGGGAGTTTAATAGAGAGTATTTCAAGGCGTGTGATCGTCTTGCACTTATAGCCGAGGGTCTTGGTACACGCGCTTCATACAACGAGCGTGAAGCCTATCTCGCAGCTCAGCAGGCCATACAGGCGAAGATGCGCTTCGTAGGCTCACATACAAATAGCCTCGCTGCAATATATGCTATGCGTCACTCTGTGGCAGAGCAGTATATCCCACAGCTTGATGGTCATGGTATATCGGTTGTTCACTACCGTGCTGTGCTTGATGGGGTAAGTAAGAGATATCCCGATTCGCCATATATCGCCATCGTTGAGCGTGAGATTGCCGAGGTGGAGGCTATGATTGACCTTGTGGGTAGTGTCCAAATTGCCTCGTATCCCGATATTGAGCTTGAGGATATGTATAAGGTAAAACACAAACTCTCGGAGTTGGATGGCAAGGTTGTGTTGCTCTACTTCTGGACTTTGGAGAGCGCACTATGTAATAATATAAATGCAGAGCTTAAGGAGCTATATGCTAAGTATAAGGAGCAGGGTTTTGAGGTCTATCATATCTCTGCTGATAGTGATATCGCGGTGTGGATTGAGGCAGTACGCCAGCAGCAGCACCCTTGGATTTCGCTCTATGGTGGTAATAGCATGGATGTATTTACGCTTTACAATGTATCGAAGCTCCCTACAGCATACCTCATTGATCGTAACGGAGATATGAGTGTCGCGCCACTCAACATGACCGCCTTGGAGCGTGAACTAAGACGCGCATTGTAGTATGATATACTTTGTCTCGGATATACACCTTGGTGCTGGAACACCTGAGCAGGCGAAGTGTACGGAGCATGCCTTTTGCCGTTGGCTCGATATGGTGGCAGAAGATGCTACGGAGATATATCTTCTGGGTGATATATTCGACTTTTGGTTTGAGCATCGTAGGGTGGTACCTAAGGGCTTTGTGCGTGTGCTTGGTCGTCTGGCAAAGCTCTCGGATAGCGGAGTCAGGATAGTGCTCTTCACAGGTAATCACGATATGTGGTCGAGGGATTACCTATCGAAAGAGTGTGGTATAGAGATATACCATCGCCCTGAGGTCATGGAGATTAGTGGACGCAAGGTACATGTTGCGCATGGCGACAATATAAATATAGATAATAAGCCGCTACTAAGAGCTATGAACGCGATGTTCCGTTCTGAGGTGTTGCGCTGGATGTTCAGCTGGTTGATACATCCCGATTTAGCCCTGAAGTTTGGTGCTTGGTGGAGTGGTAAGTCGCGTAAGTCGCATGGCTCGGAGCCTATTACGGTGGATATGCTCGGCTACTTGGTGGATTATGCTCGTGAACATAAGGCGCATAATGCCAATGTGGAGCTATATATTTTCGGTCACATGCACCTTGCTCATAGCGTGGCTATTGATGGTGCAGAGGTGTTGTTCCTTGGCGATTGGTCGGGAATGAAGGCGGAATATGGAGCTATGAGTGAGGATGGTAAGGTTGAATTAAGAGATTTTGAAATAAATGAAACAATATATTGAGCTATTGGATAAGATATGCCGCGAAGGCGTGGTGCGTGGTGATAGAACAGGTACTGGAACAAAGGGTATCTTTGGCTATCAGATGCGCTTCAACCTTGCCGAGGGCTTCCCACTTGTGACTACAAAGAAGCTCTTTTTGAAGGGCGTGATATATGAGCTGTTGTGGTTCTTGCGCGGAGATACCAACATCAAGTATCTTGTGGATAATGGTGTGCATATTTGGGATAGTGATGCTTTTCGCTACTACAACGAGTTATGTATCAAGCATGGTGTGTTGCCCGTAGATATGGATACCTTCCTCTCGGCTGCGGGTGTTGAGTCGCCTATCGAGGGTTACCGCTTTGGTGATTTGAATAATGTCTATGGTTATCAGTGGCGTAGCTGGCCTACGGGTGATGGCGGTGCTATAGATCAGATTAGGAAGGTCATAGATACTATAAAGACCAATCCCACCTCGCGCCGTATGATTGTTTCGGCATGGAATGTTGCAGATGTGGATAATATGGCTCTACCACCTTGTCACACAATGTTTCAGTTCTTTGTTTCGGAGGGTAGGCTTTCGTGTCAGCTATACCAGCGTAGTGGCGATACATTCCTAGGTGTTCCTTTCAATATAGCATCGTACGCACTGCTTACGATGATGATTGCTAAGGAGTGTGGCTTGGAAGCGGGAGAATTTATCCATACTTTGGGCGATGCTCACCTCTACCTTAACCACTTGGAGCAGGCGGCAGAGCAACTAAGTCGTGAGCCTCGTAAGTTGCCAAAGATGCATCTAAATCCAGCTGTGGAGTCGATATTCGATTATAAATATGAGGACTTTACTTTGGAGGGGTATGATCCCTATCCTGCAATTAAGGCACCTTTGTCTTTTTAAACTGAAAACTGAAAACTGAAAACTGAAAAGTGTGGTGTCTGCGACGCATATAAACTGAAAACTGAAAAGTTTTTAAGGGTGATTAACGGTAATTAACGGTAATTAGGGGTAATTAAGGGGAAGGTGAAAACTGAAAAAACTGTTTTCAACCTTTAGTTAATATTAAGATTTGAATTATGGTGAGTATAATCGTTGCTATTGCTCAGAATGGCACTATAGGAGATAAAAATTCGTTGTTGTGGCACATTAAGGAGGATATGCGTTTCTTTCGCACAACGACATCAGGTCATTCTGTTGTCATGGGTCGCAAGACATTCGAGTCGTTAGGCTCAAAGCCACTGCCTAAGCGTAAGAATATCGTTATCACTCGCGCTGACCGTAGTTTTGAGGGGGCTTTCACAGCGCACTCCTTGGAGGAGGCTATTGCTATGGCTGAGGGTGACGAGGAGATATTTATCATTGGCGGTGCGCAGATATATGCTGAGGCGTTGAGTGTTGCAGATAGGATGTATATCACCCGCGTTGAGCGCGACTATGAGGGCGATACCTCATTCCCAAAGATTGACTACTCGAAGTGGCGTTTGGTATCAGAGGAGCGTTATGAGAGGGGCGAGGAGTTTGATGCGCCATTTGCCTTCTTGTGTTACGATAGAGCATAATTGCAACTCATAAGGTTGAGGTGTGATAGAGGTGATGATATATCACTTTTATCACACCTCTATTTTTTTTATTGGTATTTTATCTAAATTTAGGTGTTTTTTTCTTACATTTGCACGATAATATTGAAAATAAAGTTAAACTTAAAAGATAAAAATGCATTATTATGCAGATAAACATTCCTACAGATAAGATAGCGCGTATAGGTAAACCTATTGTAAATCGCATACAGAGTGTAAATCGTACGCCTCGCTGGGTGTGGTATCTTCTTGTTACTCTTGTGCTTATGGTGGTTGCTCTAGTGATCTATATAAAGTGGCCTCGACCTGGTGCGCCCGTATATCCAACCGTGTCAGCAGAGCCTGTGGTGGTTGAGGATGTGGAGATTTATGTAGAGTATGCTGGTAAGATTAAGGCTCGTCAGCATGTGGAGATTCGTGCCCGCGTGGAGGGTTACCTCGAAACCATGCACTTCGAGGAGGGTGGTTATGTAAATAAGAACGACCTGCTCTTTGCTATCGACCATAAGTCCTATGAGGCGCGCGTTGAGAAGGCTAAGGCACAGCTTAAGAAGAACGAGGCGTTGAAGCTTAAAGCAGAGCGCGATCTAAATCGTATCCGTCCACTCTATGAGCAGAATGCTGCGAGTCAGCTCGACCTGGATAATGCCATTGCGGCTTTTGAGGCGGCACAGGCTGAGGTAGTTATGAGTGAGGCGGACCTTACACAGGCAGAAATTGCGCTAAGTTATACCTCGGTGCGCTCGCCAATATCGGGCTTCATAAGCGAGAGTTCGGCAGATATTGGTACGCTTGTAGGCCCTGGAGGTAAGTCGCTTTTGGCAACGGTGGTAAATAGTGATACAGTGGAGGTAAACTTTAGTATGACGGCGTTGGACTATCTTAGAAGCAAGGAGCGTAATGTAAATCTTGGTAGGACGATTGAGAGTCGTGATTGGAATCCTTATGTGACTATTACACTGGCAGATAATACGGAGTATCCATTTAGAGGTTTAGTTGACTTTGCTGACCCTCAGGTAGATCCAAATACTGGTACATTCTCGGTGCGAGCGCAGATGCCTAATCCAGACCATATTCTACTCCCTGGTCAGCTCACCAAAGTACGCCTTCTAATGGATGTGCACGAGGATGCTATCGTAGTGCCTAACAAGGCGTTGGTCATAGAGAAAGGTGGTGCTTATATCTTTGTTGTGCGTCCTGATAGCATCGTGGAGAAGCGATTTATTGAGCTCGGTCCTGAGGTGCTGAATAAGGTGGTTGTTGAGCGTGGTTTGGGTAAGAACGAGAGTATCATTGTCGAAGGCTTCCATAAGCTAAGCCACGGTATGCGCGTAGATATTGTAAACCAGAGCGAGGAGGAGAAGAATGAAGAGTGATTTTTTTATTGATAGACCGATATTCTCTACTGTGATATCGATACTCATCGTATTGGTGGGTGTCATAGGTCTTGTGCTTTTGCCCGTAGATCAGTATCCGCAGATTGTACCTCCTGTAGTTAAGGTATCGGCAAATTATCCTGGTGCTGGTGCTGAGACGGTATCTCAGGCAGTGGCAGCACCTATCGAGCAGGTGCTTAATGGAACGCCAGGCATGCTCTATATGGAGTCGCAGAGCACCAATACAGGTAACTTCTCGGTGACCATAACCTTTGATATTGACACAGACCCTGATTTGGCGGCCGTAGAGATACAGAATAGAGTCAAGGGCGCAGAGGCACGCCTTCCTGCCGAGGTGGTGCAGAATGGTATCTCGATAGATAAGCAGGCATCGAGCAAACTGATGACCATAACACTCAAATCGAACGACCCGAAATTCGATGAGATATATCTAAGTAACTACGCAACACTCAATGTGTTGGATATGATACGCCGTGTGAATGGCGTAGGTCAGGTCTCGAATGTGGGTAGCCGCTACTATGCTATGCAGATTAAGGTGCGCCCTGAGCAGTTGGCGGCCATGGGTCTTACGGTGCAGGATGTGCAGAAGGCTATCAAGGAGCAGAATCGTGAGTCGGCGGCTGGTGTGCTTGGTCAGCAGCCTATCGAGGGTATAGATGTTACGATACCTATCGTTGCGCATGGTCGTTTGTCGAGTGTCTCGGAGTTTGAGGATATTGTAATCAAGACAAATAGGGATGGATCGATTCTTCGTCTGCGCGATGTGGCTGAGGTGGCTTTAGAGGCGCAGTCGTACAATACGGAGAGTGGTATAAATGGCGAGAATGCTGCGGTATTGGATGTAAAGATGCTCCCAGGTATGAATGCTATGCAGGTGTCACATGCTGTGCGTGAGACCATGGAGCAGATAAGCAAGAACTTCCCTGAGGGTATCAGCTATGAGATTCCATTCGATATGACCGACTATATCAACCAATCTATCAACGAGGTGTATAAGACTCTTTTGGAAGCTCTGATATTGGTGATATTGGTGGTATATTTGTCGTTGCAGAATTGGCGCTCGACGCTTGTACCTGCCATCGCCGTGCCTATCTCGTTGATTGGTACGCTGGGTGTGATGCTTGTATTTGGCTTTACGCTCAATATGCTCACGCTACTGGGTCTGGTGCTTGCCATAGGTACGGTGGTGGACGATGCTATTGTGGTGGTGGAGAATGTCGATAGAATTATGCGCGAAGAGGGTCTCTCTGCATACGAGGCTACAAAGAAGGCAATGCGTGGCATCGGTGGTGCGTTGATAGCCACATCGTTGGTGTTGTGTGCAGTGTTTGTGCCTGTGAGCTTCCTGCCAGGTATGTCGGGAATGTTGTATAGACAGTTTACGATCACTATCGCCGTATCGGTGATTATCTCTACCATCGTGGCGTTGACGCTCAGCCCGGTGATGTGCTCGAAGTATCTGCGCTTGGAGGACCAGGATCCAAGTAAGAAGGGTAGGCTTTTCCGTGCGATAAATCGTTGGTTAGAGCGTGGTAATCAGTGGTATGAGAGGCTTATACTTGCGGCACTAAACAACTCAAAGCGTGTGTTTATTCTCTTTGGTCTATCTCTTGTCGCTATTATTGTCATGATGCGCTGGGTGCCTCAGAGCTTTATGCCTCAGGAGGATCAAGGTTACTTCACCTTAGAGCTGGCACTCCCCGAAGGTGCCTCCTTGGAGCGCACTCGTGAGGTTACTGATAGGGCTATAGCAGAGCTTATGGCAGAGCCTGATGTGGAGCATGTGTTGAATGTTACTGGTTCAAGTCCCCGTGTTGGCACTAATCAGTCGCGCAGTCAGCTTACGGTGATTATGAAGCCGTGGGAGGAGCGCGAGGAGAAGAACCTCTCGCACTTTATGAGTAGGGTAAGGCGCGACCTTAGCCGTTATCCCGAGTCGGTGGTGACGGTAAGCTCACCACCTGTAATCCCTGGACTCGGAAACTCTGGTGGTTTTGAGATGGCGTTGGAGGCAAAGGGTAACACCACATACACGGAGCTTCAGCAGGCTGTAGATACACTCTTGCACTACGCTGCTATGCGCCCTGAGCTATCGCGTGTAAGCTCTTCGATGCAGGATGAGATACCGCAGCTATATATCGATGTGGATAGAGATATGGCGAAGTTGATGGGTGTCTCGGTGTCGGATATATTCACCACAATGAAGGCATTTACAGGCTCGGTGTATGTCAATGACTTCAACCTATTTAACCGCGTATATAGGGTCTATATTCAGGCGGATGCGCCATATCGTGCTACGCAGAGCAATATGAACCTATATTTTGTGAAGGGTAACGGCGGTCAGATGATACCTATTCCATCGCTCGGAACGACATCTTACACTACGGGACCTGGAGCTATCAAGCGTTTTAATATGTACTACTCGGCATCCATCACTGGCGAGGCGGCACATGGTTACAGCTCGGGTCAGGCGATGGCGGCATTGGAGGAGATTGTCGAGGAGAAGATACCATACGATGTAGGTGTTGAGTGGAGTGGTCTTTCGTATCAGGAGAAGCAGCAGAGTGGTCAAACAGGTGTGGTGCTTATGCTCGCCTTCTTGTTTGTCTTCCTCTTCCTTGCAGCGCAATATGAGAGCTGGTCGGTGCCTATCGCGGTATTGTTGTCGCTACCTGTGGCGTGTATAGGTGCCTTTGTGGGTATTGTGATATTTGGTTTGGAGAATAATGTCTATTTCCAGATTGGCTTGGTTATGCTCATTGGCTTGGCGGCAAAGAATGCCATACTTATTGTGGAGTTTGCTAAGGAGCAGGTAGATAGGGGTGTAGATGTTGTTGAGGCTACGGTAAAGGCTGCGGTGATGCGCTTTAAGCCTATTGTAATGACCTCGCTAACCTTCGTCCTTGGTATGTTACCATTGGTCTTTGCCACAGGCCCGGGTGCTGATAGCCGTCAGAGCATCGGAGTGGGAGTATTCTTTGGTATGTTGGTGGCTATGACCATAGGTATTGTGGTTGTCCCATTCTTCTTTGTGTGGATATATCGAATTAAGACAATAATTAAAGCAAGGAGGAGTAAGTAATGCGAAATATAGTTTTATGGTGTGCTGTGGCAGTGCTTATGCTCTCAGCATGTACGGCTCAGAAGCGTGTTGCTCAGCCTGTGTTGAATACGCCAGAATATCTTATAAGTAGTATTAAGCAGGACTCTATATCCATAGCTGATAAATCGTGGGTGGAGCTCTTTGATGACCCTATCTTAGAGAGCCTTATCGAGCGCACACTACAATATAATAAGGATATTCTTATAGCCTCGGCGCGCATCGAGGAGTTTGAGCGTAGGCATCGTGTGGCACGCACAGGGCAGTTCCCTGCGGTGGGCATTGAGGGTTATATCGACCATGAGACCACGACAACAGCAGATGGTTTGCTAAAGGTTGAGGATGAGCTGTCGCTTACGGCAAACCTGGCGTGGGAGTTCGACCTCTTTGGTCGCCTACGCTGGACAAATAGGGCTGCTTTGTATGAATATCTGCAGACCGAGGAGGCGCGTCGTGCATTGCAGATGACACTTATCTCTGAGGTGGCTATTGCATACTTCGAGCTTCTTGCCCTCGATACCGAACTCGCTATTGTTGAGAATACACTCTCTACACGCCGTGAGAATGTCGGCAAGGCGAAGTTGCGTTTTGACGGTGGTCTGACATCCGAAATACCATATCAGCAGGCTCAGGTGGAGTTGGCGCGTACGGCGTCATTGCTTCCGGATCTTAAGCTAAAGATTAGGGCTAAGGAGAATGAAATAGCATATCTTGCAGGTAGCTATCCCTCGTATATCGAGCGTGCCAATCAGCTCCCAGAGGCTATTACCGAGGATATGTTGAGTGTGGGGCTCGCTTCGGAACTTATAGCTCGCCGCCCCGATATTCGTGAGGCGGAGCTTGCATATAAGAGTGCTGCAGCAAAGGTGGGTGTAGAGTGGGCAAACCGCTTTCCACGCTTTACCATAGGTCTGGAGGGAGGCTTCGAGTTCGCTACATTTGAGGGTTTCTTCACCGCGCCATGGAGCTACTCGGTGGCAAACCTTGCCTCACCACTCTTTGCCTTCGGAAAGCGCAAGGCACAGTATGAAGCTGCTATCGCGGCATGCGAGGCTAAGTGCTATGCATACGAAAAGCGCGTATTGATGGCCTTTCATGAGGTGAGCAATGCTGTTGAGGAGTATCGCGCTGCGGTGGAGAATACTCGTCTTATGGAGCATCTGAAGAGTTCATCCAGAAAGTATGTAGACTTGGCGTTGGTGCAGTATCTCAATGGTCAGATTAACTATATTGATGTGTTGGATGCTCAGCGTAGCTACTTCAACGCCGAGATTGACCATAGCGATGCTATCCGTGATCAGTATCTTGCCCTTATACAACTATATAAGGCATTGGGTGGCGGTTGGAGATAGTATTGGGCAGATATTCCTGAGCATTGGTGCTATTTTCGTGAAAATACCCCATATCATTATGCAAATCTTCCAATTTGTGTAAATTTGCAAAAAAAGATATTGCTATGGTAGGAGGTATTGAACTACTCGAAAATGGAAATATTATAAGGGGACTTCGCTATCCGTTCAAGATTGAGAAGGTCACACAGATTGTTATCACTGCGGGAGGGCTATCCTGTATCGTGGATTTCCGCTCCTATACACTCAAAGCTCCCGCCATGGCTATATTCCTCCCTGGTCAGGTTGTTGAATCGTTGGATGTTGATGAGGAGTTTGAGGGTCTGGGTATGGTTGTCAGCTCGGAGCTTACCGATTCGTTAAATCTCCCTGTTACTCTTCAGGAACGGCTCTTTTTGAAACATACACAGTTTCATGCTATATCCCAGGAGGCTATAGATGCCTACCTATCATGCTATAGACAGGTGGCGGGTATCATGAAGCAGGATGATAACCCCTATCAGGAGCAGATCATTAAGCACCTCTTTTCGGCCTACTACTACGGCCTTGGATACTATGTTCATAGCGTTACGGCGACTGCTGAGGCGATGACACCACAACAAAATATTTGTGACAGATTCATCAGCTTGGTTGCCCAGCACTTCAAAGAGGAGCGCACTATTGATTTCTATGCCGATAGGCTTTGCGTCTCGAAGAAGTATCTATCCTCGCTACTCAAACAACATACGGGTATGACGGCGCTGATGTGGATTGAACGATATGTCGTGTTGTATGCTAAGAGTTCTCTGTCGTCTATCAATATGACTATTCAGCAGCTAAGTGATGAACTCAACTTCCCATCGCAGTCCGTATTTGGCAAGTACTTCAAAAGGGTGGAGGGTATATCGCCAAAAGCATATAGAGAGTCGTTACGATAGTGTGACGACTCTCTACTTTTAACCTATCTTGGCGACGACTTGATTATCCAAGATGTTTATGACCTTGCCATCCTCTACTTTTATCTTCATATATCGGTGCCTGAAGTATAGGTAGTTTTGCACAAGTGCGTTGCTGAAATTCTCAATATCGCGAGGAGTACATATCGTATCGTTATACTCTACGGTAAGTCTATTCCTCCAGTACGATACTACCACGATGCTCCTTGTTAACTTGTTCGAGCGACGATATTTTGGGTTGCAAATGGTGGGTGGTGGAGCTATTATATTGTTCATTAGAATGCTCTTGCCACCCACCTCTACAACTCGTTTGTTTAGGTGAGGCATGGCCTCGAAGGTCTGCCTGAGGCCATACATAAGACAGGTATGATGCGGTAATTCTGAAAACAGAATATCGATACTGCCCATACCTATCTTGACTGCTTTGCCTCCTCAATTCTCTTTTCAGCAGCCTCCTGACGAGCCTTAGCCTCCTGCATCTGCTTCTCGTACTCCTTCTCCTCTATTGCTTTGCGAGTCTTGCGGCTGTTTTGTGCTTTATGCTCCTGAAAAGATGCCTTTGCCTCCAATTTGTGTGCCTTAAAATTGGCTCTGTCAATCTCGCGCTGACGGCGTGTGCTCTCCTTCATGTCGTTGAAGGCGCGCTTGAAGAAGCCAATCTTCTCCTGCTCCTGCACTGGCTCCTGAGCGTGCAACTCTGTGGCCGAACCCAAAAGTAGTGTTGAAATACACATTAACTTAATAATACTCTTCATAATATTGTCTGTTTATTGGTTATTTATCTGTTTTGTTACCCTCCTCCTCTACTTCGAGGAAACGCTTTACGAACTTATCTTCTATCTTCTCGTATGTGCCTACAACAGCATCTTCAATCTTTTGGTAGGCGCCAACAACGCCACTCTCTATACTTTGGTAGGTCTCTACCACCTTCTCCTCAATTTTTGTCTTTTTAGGTCTTAACATTTCTCTGTCATAGTTTTAATTACGCTGCAAAGGTATGGCAACAAATTTTTCTGGATGATGCACATCTACCTCCGAATTGGGCAGATATTCCGAAAGTGGGTATGTGGGCTGAATTATCTATAATCCCCATTGGTATATTGTGCCAATGGAGTGGAATATATAACGAAAGAGCGTGTTCCGTAAATTCTATGGAACACGCCCTTTGGAGTTATTACTATATATATTAGTACATATAGTCGTACTGTGTGTAGCTCTTGTCGTACTTCAAGTCGGCAAGTGATGCCGCCTTAACGCCGATGTTGAAAGCCCAACTCTTATGGTTGCCGAATGGAATCCACGAGAAGGACATCTGCCAACAGTGTAGGTCACGCGTTATGGCCACC
>JAEIGA010006851.1_pt1 | contig 17312 bp, 7 predicted proteins | sample 9270691 | NCBI WGS metagenome assembly JAEIGA01 (sample SAMN17057246, study PRJNA624740) | gut metagenome | biome: biome; isolation source: fecal sample | host: Bos grunniens | place: China: Xizang | collected 2019 | reverse complement strand
GTCCTTCTTGACAACACATTTCCCCGATTGCTCGATGGTAATGGTTGCCTTGGTTATATTGCTGACCGACACCGTTGTCGGAAGTTTAAGCGTAATCGTGGGAGTTGTTCCTCGAATCATATCGTGCCTCCTGTATTTTCTATTGATATGTTACCATATGGGGGCAGGGTTTTTGCACCTACCCCCACATGGTTGGGGTTAGTCTTTCAGCCAATCGTTGATGTCTTTGTTCTTGTCCGACCTCTTATATCCGAGCAGAACGTATGCATTCAGGAGGTATCCCTTGATGCTTGCTCTTTCGGCATTGGTCATCTCCTTGTACAAAGGCTTGTAGTGGCTTGTGATTTGGGATGCGAGGGTCTTTGCCTCAACTCCGTTATCAAGGTAAACCTGAACAACGGCTTTAAGGTTTTTTCCCGTCTCCACTGCTACGAGGAAGTCATCGTACTTGGCATATCCATCGGAAGAGCCATTCTCCACGGCATAATCCCATTGGTCGAACTGCCAATAGATATCGTCTTCGCTCATTCCGAAGAGTTCGGAAAGAATCTCGGTTACCGTCTCAAAGTCCACATCTCCGTCCTTGTACTTGTTTCCGAGGGCGGTCTTGAGGTCAGACTTTGCATCTTTAAGCTCGTCTTCCGTTATCTCTCCGTCCTTTGCCTTGCGGAGTGCCAACTCCTCAACGGCCTCCTCGAACAGACCCATTGCGACATCGGTCTTGCCCGAAGACATTGCCTCCACGATTCTGTGAGCATGGTGCTTGGAGTTGCGTTCTACCCCTGCTTCAAAGGACAAGAACTCTCCGTTTGCAATGTCCTTTGCGTGAAGTTGTACCGCATTGACGAACCTTGAGATGTTGTTGGCAGGAATGCCGAACATCTGTAGAGCCTTGGTTACGAGCTTCTGTGAGTCGGCTGCGGAAGGCATCTCGCCATCCTTTACAGAGGAGGCTATCGTTGTCATGGTGTCGAATACATCGTTGATGGCGGTCAGTACGATGTTGTCCACCGCATCCTCCGACTCTCCGTACACAATGTTCTCAATGAGTCCTACCGTTTCGCTTCCCAAGAGGGGGAAGATGTATCCAACGAAGTCTCCCGTAAGAGCGAAGGATTGTCTCTTGAGCCAACTTTCTGCGGTCAGTTCCTCGTCTTCCTCTTCTCTGTAAGGATCGACCTTGTACCGAAGCAGAGCGAACAAGGTTGTCATGAGTTGCGCCCATACCGCAGAGGATAGAATCGAGGATGCCGTGCGGACAAGAGCCTTGCCATTCTCCTTCGATTTGTTTGCCGTGAATCGTCCTGCGGTCACCTGCAACTGTCCTGCCATCTGATAGAGGTCGGTCTTGAACATACCGAGAGTCTCGGATATCAAGTCACCCTTCTTCTGCACTTCCGGGCGGTGAAGCACATCGGTCATACTCTGTGTGTTCTCGATGACCTCATCATAGAACTCTGCCGTAGCCTTCAACAGTTCTTCGCCCGTGAGACCCGTTCTCTTTGCGGTATCCTGCTTGGCGTACTTCCACAGAGACAGAGCAACTGCCGAGTCCATCCCCTGAATCCACTTCGTAGGATTGATTGCGGCAGGCAACTTGCCGAGAAGTTTGCCTATAAGACTCTTCTTGCCCTCTGTGAGAAGGGTTTGTAGTTCCGCATCCGAGAGACCTTGTCTACGCATCCATGCCGTTGCCGTGTACTTATCGACCTCGGCAGATATCTTCTTGTGGTTAGCCATCGTGTAAACGAGGTTACCCATCATTCGGATCGGACTACGGTAGCGAAGCATCGAGGTTGCAGTGAAGAGAGAGCCTACCTGCTTGGTCACAACCGACAGATTGAGAAGGAAGGTAGCACCGATGTAGTTGCTCTTTATCTTCCGATACAATGCCGATTGATTGTTAGGTCTTGCACCTTGGATGTCCTGTACCGCTTGCTCGATATGTGCTACACCCTCTACACCCCAATTTCGCTGAACTGCCGTCTTGACGGTGGGGTCGCTTCCTACGGAGTCCATCGTGCGGACATTCCACACCTTGTTGAAGTTGCGGATGTCTACCGCAAGACCGTGAACATTTCCGACTTGGTCGATATGCCTATCGAGAATGTTGTTGAGTCCCGTGATGATGAGAGGTTGCGATGCACCAACCTTTGTCTCCTTGAGCATTCCGTAAGAGTTGATGGTCTGCTGAATATCGTTCCCTGCGGATATCTCACGGACTACGAAGTTCTTGTCGACCTCAAATGGGATGTAGTTCTTGTCCTTGGCTATGATGCGATGCTTTATGGCAAGCATGGTCTCATTGATTGCATCCTTCGCCTTCTCGTTGAAGAACTTCCTTGCCTCTGCCATATAGTCCTGCGCCCATTTGTCTCCTTGGAGTGCTTCCTTGAAGCCTTCTACCATAGCCACTGCTGACGGTACACGGTGAGAGTATTCCTCGGAGACGGCATCCTTGAGTTTACCCTTGCGGAGCATATCAAGGTCAGCGAAACTGAATCCGCTACCTTCGATGTGGTGCATACCGTTTGCCACTTCTCTCTCGTAAGAAAGAATGGTCTGCATCATCTGCATCTTGGATATGCCGAAGGTTCTTCCGTTGATGTCGGTGTACTTCTTTCCTCCGTACTCGTTGTAGATGGCATCCTCGTAGGTCTTTGCGTTCTCGCCCGTTGTCAGAGGTTCAAAGAGCTTGTAGGACTCCATAACGAACTTGTTCTTCTTCCTTATGCCCTGCTCAAGTTTCTTGAACAGTTTGACGAAGAAAGAGTCTTCGTTATAGGCTGACATCCTCTCTACGTTTCGCATGGGGGAAAGTGTGTAGTTGAGGGTCTTGTCCCTTGTTTTATCAGCGGAATTTCGCTTGCCGTTCTTCCGCTTCTTCGTAATCTCTGCCTGCTCGGATGCAATGGCATCTCCTGCCTCGTAGACATCGGCTGCATCTCCCCATCCGATGAGTTTCCTTGCATCTCGGAGGGTCTCCTCAATGGCACGAAGTGTCTCGTACATCTCACGGAGTTCATCGAGGGTCATCTCGCTCAAGTTCTTGCCACCGAAGTTCTCTTGCAGTTCCTTGAGGTAGGCATATACGGTCTCATCGAACTCTCCCGAATACATAGGATCGACATTCGTCTTGAGGTTCTCGTACTCGTTCTTCAGGTCATTGAGTTTCTCCTTGGTGAGGTTTCGTCTCTCTTGAGCCTTGTTTATCGAGCCGTCCTTGTGGTAAAGAGAAGTATCGGTGTTGATGAGTTCGCAAACCTCAATCATTGCATTCGCAAGACCCATAGGCACATACTGTCGGTCTGTGGGATGCTGAAGCATGCTCTCCAACTTCTTCTTGAAGTTTTTGATTTTGGTGCGTACTTCGCTCTTGTGTCGGTTTTCTACCGCCTCTTTCCTCGACTCCTTCCAACGGTTGAGAAGTTCTCTCTGCGTTTGTGCCGTTTTCTCACGATACTTGGCGAGTGCCTCCTTGCCTTCCTTCTCGGCTCTCTTGTAGGCTTTCTCCCTCTCTCGGTGGATGATATCCTTCAAGGGTTTGGTAGCCTCAAGGCGGAGAAGCTTCTTATCTCGGACATCGATGCGGTTGATCGTCTTTATCTCTTGATCACGCAGCTTGTTGAGCGCTTCGGTGTCCTTATGGCCTTTGGCGAAGGAGAGTTCTCTCTTCTTGGCACGAATCTCCGCAAGCTCCTTCTCAAGAGCATCGGCTCTGTCGAGTTCTTCCTTGTACTCTGCAAGAGTCTTTTTCTCAAACTCGTTCTGTACCGCACTCTCAAGGGCATTTGCGAGAAGTGCGCGGTTAGAGACGGAGTCCTTGTTGCGATCCGAATGAGGATTTTCGTCAAAGTCCTTGACAGAATCGGAAGGTTGTGGTATAATGCCTACAGAAGCATTCGCAGACCCGGTTTTAGCCGTTGCATCAAGGCTTTTTGCATTGATGAGCTGCGAGGCTTCTTTTTTATACCCTTTTTTGCCTATAAACGCAGACACTATAAAAAGTGTTTTTGCTTTTGTGTCAGGGACCGCTTGCACAACATAATATGACTTTTCTCCTATGTTTTTTTCATACAACACCGTGTCTGCGGTTCTGTTTCTACCGTTAACCATGTGTGTATATGCTTGCGTTTTTCCTGCTGCGGAAATATCGTCAGGCGAATCAAGCGTGAACTCCATCTTCGCTATGTCGGAGTTATCTGCCATAGAGTTATCGGCAAGTCCGTTTTTGCCGTGATCGTTTAGAATATGCTTTATTTGTCTTGCTTCGATTGCCACCTTGTATCCGTCAACACGAATACCCGTCAAACGGTATATCTGCTCGGCATTAGTTTTAGATACAACACCGAAGTATACCCTTTCATTGGGCAACCCTCCTTGTTCAACTCTTTCCACAAGCGAAAGGAGTTCCGTGTTAACGTTCGCCTTTTTATATCGTGCTGACAACAGAACATCCTCTTCCCCAAACTCCTTGTCAAGGCGGTCATACACCTCTTGAGGGAACTCATAGTTCTGCTTCTTGTCCACCTCTCCCTTGAGGAGTTCTGCCATAAAGGCATCGTCAAGGTTGGGAGTGATTTCGCCCTGCGGAAGGATGTTTCCGTTGTGGTCGAACATCTTGAAGTCAACAAGTAGCTTGTGGTAACCCTCACGATAGGTGAAGTCATAAGAGCCGTACTCGTCCGAATAAGCACCATCTGCCTTGTACTCCTTGTTCAGGAACTCGGAGTAGCGAGGTATTTTTTTCTGTTCCTTGCATACCTTGAGGAAGGCATCAACAAATTCAACCTTGTTGGTCGGATGGTACTTGCCTATGACCTCGGTGTAGATGTTGACATTGTGCTTGGAAGCCTTGTCCGTATCAATGTCCTTCTCGTGCTGAAACTCCTTGTAGTTCACCCACTCCGCAAGACCGAGAGCCTTGCAGATGTCCTTCGACTTGTTGGTGTGGAAGGGAATGATGTAATCCACGAAGTCATCAAGCATGGCAATCCCGATCTGCGTGGGGTTGATGCCGATGAGGATGTTGCCCACGTTGGGATTGTCTCTCTCATCGATGAAGTTCTCATCGTTGATATCGATACCCTCGGTGGTGTCATAGTCAAGCACCTGCTTGCCGTTGACCGTCTTCAAACCCGTCTGTCCCTTGGGGATGAGAGAGCGGTTAATCTTGATGCCCGTCTCACGAACGAGTCTTGCGAAGGCAGGAATCTTGGTGTATCCCTGAATCTTGACACCCTTTGCCGAGCAATCGAGGATGACCTGCACAAGGTCGAGCAAATGCACTACCTCAAAGTCGGAGAAGGAGAAGATGCGCAGACCTCCGTTGTTATTGACGGAGCGAACCTTGGCATCCGACCATCCGAGAATCTGTCGGTTGTATTCGGCTCTGCCCTCGATGAGTCTTCCTGCCTGCTGACCACGGGAATTGTTGTAGCGGTTGAATCCCATCGCAATAGTAGGATGGTTCTTCTCAAGGAGCTTGAAGCCTTCGTAGGTAGTAAGGTCATACTGTGTCGGGATGTACTTGTCGGTGGCAAGTATCTCCGATCCCTGCTTGAGTCCGTACTGCTTGGCAAGAGCCTTGGTGACGGTAAGGGTGACCTTATTGCCCGATGCGTTGGTCTTCTGTAGAGGCTTGCCCGTCTCTACGGCTTCCTTCCACATACCGATGTAGGTGTCGGCTATCTCTCCGAGAAGTTGTCTTCTGTCCTCCACAAAACAAGCACCGCAGGCTACTGTGATACCCTGATCCTTGAGGATGCCTCGCATAGCAGCCACATCATTTGCCGTGAAGAGTTTGTTCGGATACTTCTTTTGAAGCATATCGAACATCGAGGTGAACTCGGTTCTCTTGGGGCATAGATTGGAAAGGTCTACGGTCCCCTGCGGATAGTCGGAGTTCTTCTTAATGGACTCATATCTGTCATCGGCCTCAAAGTCAAGGAACTCAGGGTTGTTCATCACGATGTTCGCTATCGCAATCTCGGAATTGACCCACTTTCTTGCATCCTCGATGCTTCTGCCCGTACCCTTTGCTACAAGCTCTGCAATGGCTTCGGTGTTGAATTCCTTCTTGCCAACCTTGACAAGGTCAATCACGTTGCCGAGGGCATCCTTTCTCCCGGTAGAGTAGCGGAGTGAATGTACGGATCGGGTATCCTCGTCAAAGCCGATGCCTACTTCTGCAAGGGTCTGTTGCTCTGTGAGGGAGATGGCACGGAAGTTCTCGCTTGCATCCACAAGAGCATCGGTGAAGAGGCTCTCAAGTTGCTCGATAACATCCTTCATCTCGGCAACGGTCTGTCCCTCGATGGTATCGGGAGCGAATCCGCTATATGCGTTGACAACCTTTTTAAGATGCTCTACAAGATCAGAGAAGAACTCCTTAATCTTGTTCCACAGACCTTCGTCTCTGCGTTTGATTTCTGCAAGGGATTCCAACACGTTGCCCGATGTGAGCATCGTCTCCATAGAGTCGGCCACGAACTCCTCAAAGGCCTTGTCGTAGGTGACATCCTTTCTGCCACTTGCCTTCATGTGTTCCATTTGGTTGCGAACGAGTTGCTCAACCGACTTACCCTTCTTGCCGTACTGCTCCACAAGGAAGTTGGCAAGCACCTTGAACTTGGCAGGAGACCAAGCCTTGATGAAGTGGGTCAGTTCGTGGGCAATGGTGAAGAGCATCGTTCCCTCGCCCGTTTCACCTGCGTTGAGGTCGATGTGGATTGCGCCCGTTGCTTTATCATAGATGCCGTTCGGAGCAGGCTTGACTTCGCCGTTCGCATCCTTGTATACTCGCTCTCCGTTTTTGTTCTCGTAGGAGGCATATACATAGAACTCGATGCCGAGAGCCTTGGAGAGCATCTCCATTGTTTTGAGGCTGACCTTCTGCTGATCCTTGAGGTTCTCCTCGCTGATTCCCTCTGCATCACCCTCAAAATGGACTTTGCCCTCGCCCTTCTTGCCCTTGGAGTTGGCAATGGCTTCTTTCAGCTTCGCTACGGCTACGGCAGTATCACTTCCACTCTGTATCTGTCCGAGCTTGTAGGCTCTTTCGACCTGTGCATCGGTAAGATCGAGGAGGAAGTTCCCGTCTTGATACATCTCGTACTCCGAGTAGTTGTATCTGCCGTAGCGGTAGGCTTCCTGCACTCCTCGTGCGAAAGAGGCTGCATCTTGGTTGGGTTTGTAAAGTTGAAGGATAGAGTTTGCGGACACGGCATTGAGACCCATGTTCGCTACCGCTTCGTAGACAAGAGCCTCGCTTTCGCTTGCGTAGGAAACATCCTTTGCGCTGACAACCGACTCGGCCCCGTCAACATCCTTGACCTTCAGCATCATCTTGCCGTCTTTGATGGATGCTACCTCAACGATATCAATGGCTTTTCCCGTGGAGTTGTCGATGCTCTTGCCCTCTACAGAAGCCTCATATTCTCGTTTTGAGGCATCTTCGATGAAGGATAGGTTCTCATCCACATAACCGCTTTTCGCCTCTTCTGCTTTAACTGAAGAGGTGATAGTGCCGTTCTCACCCACCTTGAGACCAACTCTTCCGAGTTTGTGCTTGAGGTTTCTGCTCTTCAGGGTGGAGTTGGGAGAAGAAACGAGTTCACGAAGGGTGTCCCACACTCCCTCGTCATTCATCACCGACTCATACAGTTTCTTACTGTATGCCCCATCGGTATAGAGAGCCTCGTTGAGGAGTTCAGCAGCCTTCTTGGCTTGGGACTTGGAAAGACCTTTGCTTTCAAGGGAGGAACGAATCTCGGCAAGGTTCTGCTCATTGCGGACGGAGTCCACGGTATGCGAGAGTTTTCCAACCTGCTTGGCGGTCTTATTTTTCCGTCTTTGGCTTGTGTTGCTATCATTGTAGGCATCCACGCCCGTCTGTGCCTTCGCTACGAGGTTTTTGATGTTAGCCTCGTCCTTGACTAACCCCTCGGAAGAAACTTCGTTAGCGAGGTTTTTAAGGGCATCGTAGCCGTTGGTGCTTGAGAGGATGTCCTTGCCCGTATTGGTGAGGGCATTGGAGTTATGAATGGTCTGCATCCCCGTTACAACGGAGGAAGACATACCGCCCGATAGCATACCCGAAACGCCCGACCAAACTACTTCGCTGACCTTGTCGGTTATGGCCTTCTTTACGGCTTCCTCATGGCTCAACGATTCGTGGTAAACGCCGTTCTCATCGTAGTAGCCGTTCTCATACTTTTTGATGAGGTTGGAGAGATCAGAATTGCTTCCCATGACGATGCCGTCACTAATGAGATTAGCAATCTCGGTAGCAACCTCTTCCGATCCTTCAATACCTGCTTGCTTGAGAACCTCAAGAACATACTGTCCGATGTTGGAAGGGTTCTTTTCCTTGAGCAAATTGTCAAGTGACACCTTCTCAAAGACCGCCTCTGCCACGCCTGCTGCAAGACCGCCCCAAAAGATTTGGCTATTGGATGCGCCTCTCTCATAGAGTTCGGCTGCTTGGCTTGCCGCAGCTCCGCTTCCCATAACCAAGGTGAAGTATTTCCCCATCGTGGTTGCACCGACAACAGAGTCACCCATAGACATAGTGGCATTGTAGACATTCTGCATCACGTTCTGTCCGAACAGTTCCCATGTTGCGGTGTCTGCAATTTCTTTGCCAACCTCGCCTCTTACTGTGGTGGCAAAGTGTCGGAATGATTGGGCAGGCGAATACGGATTGATGGATTCTCCCTTGATTTGGTGACCCGTATTATCGAGAAACGAGGTGACTCCTCCGATAATGTTGGCAGGGATCGATGCAAGGCTCATCCCAACATTTGTCCAAAAACCGCCCTCCTTGATGGCCTTTTGAACATTGGCATTCAGGGCATCCGTTGCTCTCTTGTCAAGAACCCATTGGATGTTCTCAAGGTATAGGTCTGCTGCCTTAGAACCCTCTTCGTAGAGGATATAGTCATACATCTGTATTTCTTCCTCGGTGAGCTCGTCCCAATTGTTCGCCAAGCCATCGTGGAGGATGTTCTCATATTCGTATGCTGCCGCAGGGTTTGCTACTGTGTAACCTTTCATGCCGGGATTGTCGAGATAGAAGTGCACCTTGTTCTTTACCTCAACGGGGTTCTCTACAAGCCACTTGTATCTTTCGGGGTCTCCTGTGGCTTCTCTTTCAAGGAGAACTTGATATTCGTTCAATTCGCCAATCGAAGGGTTGGAATATGAACCTCCCCTTCCTGCCTTGGACTTGAACATCGGGTCACTCTTGTACTCCTCGTACCGCTCGACCTGCTCGGTTCGCTTTGCGGTATCACGAATCCCCTCAAGGGTAGCAATGCGGTCACGATCGCCATTTTCGGCTTTCAGGCGGTCAATCTCTGCTTGAGCATCCACGGAGTTCATGTAGGAGTCGGCATTGCTCGTCAGCCAATCCTTTTCTCTTCCTTCTGCGGTCTCAAGTGCCTTCTGTATGTCGGCATAGGTCATGCCTTCATACTTACTGCCATAGGTGGTATTGTCATACCACTTGTTGTACTCCTCCTCACCGCTCCATTGCGACCAATAATCGGAATACTCCTTGGCTTGGTTATACGCTGCCAAAGCCCCCCTTGTTGTTCCTCCGAGCGTTGCCAAGATATCGTTCATGGTCTGTCCGTCAAACGCATCCTTGTACTCGCTAAAGAGCCTTCTAAGTTCTGCTGCCTCCGAGTTGAGTTCGGATGTGACGGTGTCTACAGTATCAAACCAATTGCCGTAGTCACTTTGATAGGCGGATTGGTCTGCGGTGTATCTGTTCTTGTTCTGCTCATAAAAGTCATTATACTTTTTGAGATATTCGGAGTATCTTTCGCTAAGGCTTGTTGCGTTTCTGTATTGGTCATACGCTCTCAAACGGGAGGTTTTCTTTTCAGATGCCGTTCCTTCTTGGCGTTGTTTGTCGTATTCTCTTAATCTTCCCATGTGTTCCCTCCTGAGTATGTGTCTTTGTGTTTGATTTGACTCAGCTCTTCATGTTTACTGCGAATTTACCGCCCCCCGTTGTAAACACATACGAGCTTTCTCCGCCACCACCAGAACCTTTTTTGGGAGGGTCAACAGGGGCGATTTCGTCCAAAAGCGCATTGGTTTCATCAGACGTTAGATACCCTCTTGCCTCAAGTCCTTCAAGGTAGTTAATGAGTGCATCCTTTCCCCCTGACTCGTAGTAAGAAAGGGCGTTAGTTCTTACTGCTGCCCATTCCGAAGGACTCATGGGGTCAACTCCACCGCCTCCACCGCCACCCGTGGACATATTACTTGTGTCATAGCCAAGAGCCTTCAGTTTTTCGGTGTCACCAATGCTTGCAGCAACCTGTGCCTCATCGAGAGCATAACTCTTTCCCCATTGGTCATCCGCTATGGTATTGCGGTGGTCGGTGTATCGGAAGTTCTCGTTATCCGAGTACACACCGTAGCCGAAGTTCCTCTGATTCCAATACTCGTTGTCGGCCGTGTTGTAATCGAACTGCCAATCGGCAACGGAATCTCTGTGCTGATTGTAGGCTCTGTTGTATTTGTCACTATAGAGACCGTAGTCCCAAGACCGCTCGTTGTTGTAAACATCGGTGAGGTAGCCTCTCTCGGTATTGTAGTCGGAGACAGTATCACGGTATCTGCCGTAGTCGGTATTCTCTCTGTCGGCAAAGAGTCCGTACTGATTGTAGAGTTCCTGCCCCTCTTGGTTGTACTTGTCAAGGGCAAGCTGATAGAGTTCGGGGACTCTGTCATTCAACTGCTGAAGGTATCCTTGATATGCCTGCTGACCGACACTCTGTGCGTAGGAGTTGCCGTAGCCACCCGTGGCAGCTTGTGCCTGCCCCATCGTGTCCATCATAGCCATCTTGCCTTGGTTGACATACTGATCCTTGTACTGCTGATAGAGTGCATCCCCGTTCACATCGTAGGAGAACTTCTCTCTGTTCAGTATCTTGTTGAGTGTATCATCGATGCTCTGTTGCCAATTCGATTGATACGCACCGGGCTTCTGCAACTGCTGAAGCTGATTGTATGCATTCGTGACAGTGTCACTTTGGACATAGTCATTGTAGGTGAACTCCCCCGGTTTCGTTGCGTTGAGAGCATCTCTTTTTTCAAGCGCTGCCGTTGTCTCTGCGTTGTCCTCATATTCCTTTCGGACATATTGGTTGTCTGCCATTATGTTTTCCTCCTTATGTAGTTATTGTTTTCCATGCCGACCACCCAACACTACTGTAGTAGCTTCGAGTGTAGATTGCGCCCGTGTAGTCACGATATGTTTGGTATGCGAATCCCCACGGCTTTTTCGTGGTCTCGTTGATAAACATTGCAGATATAACTTCAAGCATTCCCGTGTTGTTGGAAGGGTGGTTGAGGCATCCCACGGCACTTGGTGGACTCTCGCCCACATAGTATCCCGTGATGTTGTAAAGGTCATTGAAGTTCTTATTGTTATATAAGTCTATTGGACTGACAGTTCCGTAAAGAGTGCCTTCCACGTTGCCCGTTACATTGCCGACTACCTCGCCATTGTGAGTTCCATAGGTGCTTCCGTATACCCCATTATCGAACTCTGCCTTCCATGCACACTCAAGGAGGTCATCCGCACCCTCGGAATACTTTCCGAATGCAGCCCCCCTGCCTCCGATTCTCAGGTGGAGTGTTACCTTGTCCGTGCCGATGGGGAACTCATAAGGAACGGATGCGCCCGATATCGTGTCGGTAGCTACCAATTCAATGAGGTACGACTTGTCGGTCTGCGTTACAACATCTGTTTCCACCACCTCAATCACATCGGTTGCGGTGTTTGTTCCCGATAGGATCGGTTTGTAATCCGACCAAGAGCCACCCTCTGCCTTATATCGGTACTTGAGTTCACAGAAGTTCTTCTGCACTCCGCCAACGATAACGCGAGCATATTTCCTCTTCGCACGAATGTGAAGGTATGTTCCCGAGTCACTATAGTCTCCGCTTCCGTCACTTCTCTCGCAGATAATGGATGAGTCTCCGCTATACGGCTCGATGCTCGGATAGAAGTACGGATATACCGTGATGGTCTTTGTAAGGGATGTGTAGTATCCTCTCGCATCGTATACAGTACCAACCACATCGATATTGCCGTCACGGGTCAGCACTTGAGACTCAGCAGGGTTGCCATCGTAGACTCTTCCGTCTGCGGATAACTTATACGAGGCCACGTTTGAATAGGTCGAGGATGCCGTGAAGGAAGCCTTGACACCTGTCTTTCCTTGAATGAAGATACCGCTGAGGGTTGAGGGAATGCTTCCCGTGGGGGTCAGTACGAAGTTGTTCTCGGTGAAGGTTGGCTTTGTGGTGGAGTTGTCGGGGACGATGGCCTTGAACGGCAGGATTTGGTAATCAACCAAAGCCGTTCCATTGTAGGTGTATAACGTGATGTATCCGTATCCCTCGACAGAGCTTGGTATCGCACTTGCAAGAGAGTAGGGAGTCCACCAAACGATACCGCCCTTGACCGTTCCCTCATAGCAGTTGCCCGTGAGTCCATTGAAGTCATAGGTACAAGCATAAGAAAAGTTCGCTGAACCTCCGTTTGTTGCTATCGGGTTTCCTGCGCCGATAATGACATCTCCATTGGGAAAGTCTGGCATGACCGCCTTGGGGACTTGCACTGTAAGAGACACCGTCTTTGTACCAACCGCCGTGCTTCCGTTATAGGTAACACAAGTGATGGTCATCGTACCGCTTGTGGCATTGTTTATCTTGTCCGCAAGATCGGGAACTCTCCAAGCATCATAGGATGCTCCAACACCCGTGGCTATGGTTGCGGTTGTCCCTGCAAATGCATAGGATAACGTGTGCGTAAACGAGGATGACTTTCGGTTGGTTGTAATTGTTAGGACATCATTCATTCTCACGGTGCTTGCCGAGAGAGTAGGAACGGATGCTCTTGCAATGGTGGGGAGAGATATCTTAAAGCTCCCTGAAGGATTTTGATATCCAACTACGAAGGAGGTATACGCATAGACACCCCACTTCCAATAGATGGTGGCTTCACCCGTACCGTCCTCGTTATGGTCTACAGTGAAGGTCTTGTTCTCTGCGATCCAATACGTTCCCGAAAAATTCGGGATAGAGCCATTAAAGGTGTTGCTCGTAGTTCCTACATAAGAGCCACGGCTATCCGCCCAAGAACCGATGTCATAAGTACCGCCCGGTGTTGTGACATACATACCGCAGGTAACCGTGCTTTGGTTCTTTTCAACCGATTGCGAGGTTTTGTAGTATACATATAGCCTTATGGGAAACTTGGAATTGCCGTTTCCGTAGGCCTCGACTACGAGCTTAGAAGTACCGCCCGTCATTGCCATATGTTACACCCCCTCCCACTTGAATGCGATGCCGTTGGTTAAGTCTAATCGATATCCACCCATCTTAACCTTTTCCTTGAACTCTGCGCTTGTAATGGTAATCTTCTCCTTGGATATGGTAGCCACGGGAGGCTTGTCCGTTGAGCCGTCATACAGTTCAATGCCTGCGGCGGAGAAGGTGGCATATCGGCTTGTTGCGACATCGTTTATGGTGTCGATCTCGCCAACTTCGATGCCTATCGTTTCTCCGTCCGAGGTAAGGTAGGTCTTAACATTTCCGTAGCGAATCGAGCCTTCCTGCTTGCGTAGCCTTCCATCGATGTCCTCGACCCTTGTCAAGCTCTGTGCGACACCCTCGGAGTTGGCACTTATCTTTTGGTTGGTATCCTTCGTATATGTGCCGAACTCGGATTGAGCCACATACCTGCCGTTGAGGTTAAGAAGGTTATCGATCTCCTCGGAATAGGCTTCGACAATGTCTGCCGATTTGATGATGAGGTCTTTGATACTGTTGAAGGTCTCTTGTGCCTTGGCTTCCTCGGTCTTGGCGAGGACATTGCCCACGGTATCCTTCAGCACCACGTTCTCTCCGTTCGGGTTGGTCTCAATGGTGTTGAGTGCCCACTTGAGTTGCTCTGCGAACTGATAGAGATAAGACCTCATCTGTGCTATCTGTCCCGACTCGGTCTGTGCGGTAATGTTGGGTAGACGAATGTCTATCATCCCTTGTCACTTCCTTCCTCGATGGTCTTGGCAATGGAGTATATCTTGGCATCCCCCTTGCCCACGATGCGGAGACGGAAATGGTCGCACCGTCTCGGACGGACGGGTACGGCAAACGTGCGGAGGGACGAGCCTACCATAGATGAAAGGTGATGCCATTCTCCGAAGGAATCGTACTGTGCGTAGAAGGCTACCTCCGCTCCCTTGTCAAGTGCCATGCGAATGGTCAGCCTTGACACATATTTTCTGTCGGGGGAGTCCGTACCGATGATGCCCGTCTCAGCCATCCATTCAACGGGGCCATCCTCCGCAGTACCGCTGCCATAGATGGTCTTTATCTTGTTGTCGGATTGGTCGATGAAGTACAAATCATCACGGCAGGAGCAGAAACAGAGGACTCTAACATCATCCTCTCTGTGCCATATACCCTTGGCAGTATCGTAGACAAAGAGGTGATACGCACCCTTGTTGTCCTTCATGGAGATGTAATACTTGTTGCCGTGAGAGCCACCCACCGCCTCGCTATACTTCTCCTCACCGAACTGATAGGATATCTCGCCCGGAAGAGAGCCATCGTAGGCACAGACACCGCTTCTTGCCTTGTAATAGAGAACCTCGTTCACGATGGCAAGGCTATCGTGGCTTCCTTTCTGCACCCCTCGGCAGGTGATGGTCTGTATTTGGTAGTTGGCAGGATAGTTGCCGTAGACCTTGTGCAGGCAGTTCTCCTTGAAGAACAGAGGGTATCCGAGGTGGGTAATTGCCCCCGTGAACACTCCGTCCGTACCGCAAGATGCTGCATAGGAGTCCGTGGAAAGACCCATAAAGCAGTTCCAATTCTTAAAGTCACCGAGTTTGGATGCGTATATTTCGTTTACGGGTTTGCCGTCCACAACTCCGTACTTACATCCCCAAAGGCGGTTCTCGCTCTCGATGACATAGTCCATGTCGGGCATTTCTCTTGTGATGGTAACCTTGTTGGAGATGGTGGTCACCTCGTCAAGGATGCCGACTACAACGATATAGTCCTCGCCCTTCGCCCATACCACCGCAGAGCCGTCAAGGTTTTTCAGTTGGTCTCGTCTGTGACCGCCAAGCTCGGCATTCTCTGCCTTGGCATCGTTCAGCGCAATGCCCTCACCGAGTCCCGATATCTTGATGCCGTCATAGACCTCAAAGGCATCGTCTATGCCCACTGAGGATATCTTGATGTAGGTAGTGGCAATTGACACCCACATACCGCTCGATGCGGAGTACATCTTGAGCGAATGAGGAACGGAGGAGGTGTCGAGCCACAACTGACCATTGGCAGGGTCTATCTTCACAGTATTGCCATCAGCATCGGTCTCGGTGTAGGTCGGTTCGCTATTCCCCGGATATGGTGCTTCATAGCTTGTGCCGTCAGCCTTGCAGAGAGTAAAAGTCGTTGTGTCATATCCGCCATCCCCGTCACCCAAGGTCTCATACTTAGCGTTGATTTCTCCCCACCCGTCCTTCTCATCAAAGGTGTTCGTATCATTGCTCCAATTGGCCGTATTCACCCATTTCGCATCGGGGAGTATAATGACATATGCCCCCATAGAAATGAGCCTTTTGGGGCAATCTGTGGGGACTACAGAGAGTCTCATGTCGATGTGATATCCGTTGATAACGAAGTCCGATCCATCCACATAGCACAGAGCGTCCTTGGCAATCATCCCCTGCGGACTTGTTGGCTCTGCGTATACTCCTCTCTTCCCCCTCGGTGAAAGGACGGGGTAGTGGGAGGAGGTCAAGTTTTTCATATCGTAGAACTCACCACCGCCTATGCGTAGGTTGTGGTTGTATCCAAGGAACTCTTCCGTCATCGACCTCGATACGGGCAGTTCTTCAAGAATGGGGTATCTCATCCCGTTCCTCCTCTCATCCGAAGTATTTTCTCTGCTTGCCCTTAGGCATATGGGTGCGGTTATAGTAGTTGTTATAAGCGCCGTATGCGGTGTTGAACATCGTGATGGCATTGTTGTACTTGCCGAACTCATTGTTGGCATAGTCTATCTGTGCCTCAAGCCACCGCAGATACATCTCGTCATACGGCGCAGGAGCGAGGAGTTCCGTGTCAAGGTCGGTGTCCTCGGTATATCCTTCGAAGACGATGTCCTCCCCACCCTCGTGGGTGTCAATCATCTCCCTCATGACAGTATAGTCAAGGGTAGAGAGCCACCCAATCTTGTCCTCTATGGAGAAGTTGTTCGGTTTGAGGGCATCGGTCTTGTTGATTGCTTCGTTAATGGTCATCGGTTTTCCCCCTATTCAAGGAATGGGGAAGCATCTCATTTGCCCCCCCATTCGTGTGTTCTTACTTTGAGTTCTTTTCGTTGAAGAGCATTCTCGCCTCAAGCATCTCTTCTTGATGGCGAAGGACTTCAGCCACATAGTCGGGTACTTCGACCTCGACTCCTCGCTTGATGAGGAATGTTTCCATGTTTACGGACACGAAGACATCTTCCTCGTCTGCTCTCGTTCTCGGAATGCGGACTTTCACCATTTTTTTCTTAGGTGTAGTATTAGATTCAGCCATAATAGCCTCCTTTTAATGTTAGGGGAGGGAGTGGTTACCCTCCCCCTTTAGGTTAGTTTGCGGAAGTGGTTGCGGAGAATGCTGCGGAGCAAGACTCAACACGAACAATGTAGTTCGGAATGAGAATTTCTGCGGTCTTGATAGCCTTCCAACCTACCGAGCTTCTCTGGTCGAGGGGGTCAGCAGTACCTGCCGAACCCTTCTGCTTGACGATGGTCTCAAGACCACCACCCGTGATTTCGGTTACGCCGTATGCGCCATCACCAAGGAAGATGGTGCTGAAGACGGCAAGGCCATCGGGAGTGCTATCGTCATGCTTAGGATCGTTGGTGTCGTTGCCTGCGCCCTTCCAAATCTTAGCCTCAGTGGTCTGCACGAAGCGGACACCTGCAACCTCACCGATTTCGCCCTCATAGAGGTTGGTGGGGTTGGCATACTTGTGGGCATCAATCCACTCAGGGTCACGCATGAGGTCATACGCAACGTAGGGATGGATGATAGCAACATACTTGCCACCGATGGTGGGAGCGTTCTGTCCACGGAGCTTGGCAACGACCTGCTGAATGACCTTGACGGTCAGCTGAGAGGTTTTGTCAAGAGCCTTTCTCGAGGTGACTTCGGTCTCGGTGCTACCCGATACCTTCGGACAGTAGGTTACGTTAGTACCACTGTTAAGAACATTT
>JAEIGA010006850.1_pt1 | contig 17313 bp, 18 predicted proteins | sample 9270691 | NCBI WGS metagenome assembly JAEIGA01 (sample SAMN17057246, study PRJNA624740) | gut metagenome | biome: biome; isolation source: fecal sample | host: Bos grunniens | place: China: Xizang | collected 2019 | reverse complement strand
GGATGTTCCATAATAACAACCGCAACGCAAATAACCATCACAAGGTGTTGTATAATATGATGTAGTTAAAGTAGTTGGTGTACCAAAACTATTTAAATCTTGTCTATCTTCTAAGTCAGTTAAATTACTTTTTAACTCTGTTATCGCGTCTTGTACATCATCCGCCTGCATCCCCGTTTCTGTGTTATCGAATGTTATATCTGCCGCAGCCGATGGCGTTGTTAATACGTTTTTGATTTGTTGTAAATCTGAATGGATTTGCTGTCCTGTGCTGTCCAAAATAATTGGACTTGTAACTTGTGCCATTGTCTCCCTCCTTATGTTTCGTATATGATGCAGAGCTTGCCGTTCTCAACTGTTAAAGGTAAATCCGACCCGCCTCCGCTTGGTACGTTGTAGATTGTGCCATCGACCTCGAGAGCGCTTAGCGTTGCCGATGCTGTTCCGCTTGGGTTTGCTTCCACGCTCGGAATGGTTGGCTTGTTCTTTATGTAGTCCACCGCCGTGCTGTCGCTCTGTGCCCAGTCTGCTTGTTCTTGGGTTCCGCTCCCCGATATGTTGTAAACATCAGAACCGATGCCTATTTTCTGCAGGGTGCCTGTTGCCTGTTCGACTGGGTTGGCGCGGACTACTGTTCCATTTCTGTATTTTTTACCGTTTAGATATAAACTCATTTTCCGCACCTCCTAGTCTGTTGTTTTGGTGTATTCAAGCGTTATATAAGCATCGTTTGCGCTGTTTAACCAGTTATTCATATAATAAAAATTTGTAGTATCTACACCGACAGATATTCCTTGACTTGTATTTGGTCTATAATGCGGGATGTTATACATTCTGCCATCCGATGTCTGTTTAACGCATCCGCTTATATTAACTAGCTTTTTAAAGTTTGTTATTTGATGTGCAGTTGAGTGCCAGCTGGTATCTTGTGTTAATGCTCCTATGTAAAAGCTCTTTTGATACAATGTTTCACCGAACCACGTTCCTATGATTTGCTCATCTGTTGTGTAGTGAACCATCGGTACGCCGAGCGCGTTGTATTGTGCATCCGTTGGCGTGTCTGTGGTTTTGGTGTACTGGATGGTGACCGCTATCGCCGTCAATGTTGTACTTCTTAGGTTATAAAGTGTTAAGTTTCCATTGCTATCAATATTTCCATTAACACCCATACTCTGCCAGTCTGAGCCAATACAATCTGTCTTTTTTAACTCCGCATTTGGTATATTTACAATCGTACCGCTCCAACTTGTACCATTTAAAATCCACGACCCATTAAACGTCTTTTGATATAGTGGTTTCCCATCTGTCCAGACCCCGATTTCGCGCTCTGTGGTTGAATAAATAACAGGTGCATAATAAACACCCAGCTCTTCGTCGTCTTCAACAAAATATATAATATCGTCGTTTTGGTCTTCGTATTCTCCTGCGGTCACTTGCTTGTGTGTTTTTACTTGCGCGATTCCGTTTGCGTCGACTACTGATTGCCCGTTGACATATACATCGTCTACGTTTCCGCCACCGCCTCCGCCTTGTATGTTGTATGTGGTGCCGTCAACTTTTAGTTTTGTTAAGTTTGCCGAGCCTGTGTCTGTCGGATTTGCCTCAACCTCTGAGCCGACTGGTATGTCGTATATTGTACCATCTATTCCGAGCTTGGTGAGGTCTGTCGTCGCTGTTCCGCTTGGGTTCGGTTCGATGTCTGTCTGCTCCAGCTCATATATAATCTCGTCGATGCTTATTGTCGACAGCGTGTCCGTTGGTGTGCCTTGTGGGTTTGCTATAACACTTGAACCACCACCAGAGCCATCGCCTTTGTATATCCTCCACTCGTCTTCAATCTTGCCATATAGTTCCGAGAAATAATCCCATCCGAACTCTCCGCTGATTGTAAAGTTTGTTATATCTGCGTTGACCGTGTTGTAGTCAATAAGTTTTGGATAACTAAAAACAAGGTTGTTTGTTTCTTCTGCCGTAAAAGTAAAAGAATAAGAATGCGAGTCATTGTCCGTTGGCAGTGTAACGCTTGCCCCACTTATTCCAGAAATAGATATCGAATTTGTATATCCGCTATAAAATGTCGCGTTGGTAAACTTAAAATCAAAAGATATGGTGTATTGTTTGCCCTCAACTAAACCGTGCAACGGATATATTATGTGATCCCAGTCTGAATTGCCCCTTATTACTTGCGCAAAATTAAAAACATTATCTGCAAGGGCGGTTACTTCATAACTAACCATTCCCCCGCCGATTTCGCTATAATCTTGCACTACTCTTTCGGATGCGACTGTCCTCAAGTATAAATCTCTATTTGAACCCAGAGAACTACTTGGAACCCCACTGCCATAATAAACGTGTGCCGAGCCACTTCCTGCTGTGGATGATATAACATTGTTTACAATCGTTATGTTATCCCCAGCGGTCAGCTTGTCCTGCTTGCCATTGCGCAGGGCTGTGAGCTGGGTCTCGAGTGCGCTGGTGTCAAATCCCTGAGCAGCTGCTTCGCCTCCTGCATTTCCGACCATCTGCGCAACTGTTGCCGCTGCTTCTCCGATTGTGATGTCTTTATTGCTTTTTAAAATGCAATCGTATGTTATGCCGATAACTCGATTTGTAGTGCTTATGTTGTGCTCGTAGTCGATGCACTCTACGCTGTCGCCGAGTCGTATCTTTTCAAGGTCTGCGAAGTCCTTGTATTCTTCCGTTTTGCTCAGGTCTGCCATGTCAACTTTTATAGTAATTGCCGGCAGATCTATTTTCTGTTTAAATCTCCATGTACAATATGAACGCATTAAACTGTATAAAAGCGAATATAATTGTCCCTTCCAGTTGTCGACCGTTGTTGTTAGTCCGCTCATGCCGGTTGTAAAAACCGCGATTGCGTTCGTCTGGCTGACCGCTTCGCTTTGAACTATTCCGTTTGCGTCAAAATAATACCAGGTGCCATTTATTTTTTCCCATTGGCTTTTCAGGCATGAGCCTTCTGATCCGTACTCGCTGTTGATTGCGTTTCCGAACCATGCCCTGGATGCATCTCCGCTCTCTACCCAGTCCCATTGATAATTATCTTTTTGCGCTGCCACATATCCGTAACTATCAAAGAAATAATATGTGCCGTCTATAAAGCGCCAGCAACTTTTTAAATATGTGCTGCTATCTTTTCCGAACCAGTACGGATCGGCGCCGGTTCCGCTTCCATGCCAGTAATATTCCGAGTCGCCACTTTCGTCTTCCTCGAACCAGCCCTGCTCGTTAAACCAGTATTCTTTAATTGTTCCGCTTTGTGTTATATATACATATTCATTATGCGCAAAATATTTGTTAAAATTTCCATACTTTTTGCCGGTTCCATTCTTTACATCGTGCCAGTCCCATTCCTCGCTGTCGTCCTTCGGCTCCTGCCAGTTTCCATCGCTTCCAAAATATGACCAGGTCTTGCCTATTTTTACATACATATTTTTTGCATAGCTGGTCGCGTTTCCGTATTTCCAGCCCGTCTGATCTGAACCCATCCACTCCCATTTTGGTTGCTTCAAATCTCCGAGCCATGCCATAGCATTTGCGATGGTTGTTTTCATCAAATTGTATAAACTGGTGCTCACAACATTTGCCAGCGCCATGTTCTGCACCGCTTCTGTTATTTCTGTTTTAATGCTCTTTATATATTCCGGCTGATATCCTGCGCCGCTTGCTGTTGTCCATGCGCTATGTGATAGCGTGTCGGCTTGTGCGCTAACCGCTGCCACCGCCTGTCTTGTCAGCGTTGCTGTCTGTGATGGTGATGTTGCTTCCGTATCGACCAGGGTGTATGGCGCCGTTTCGTATTTATGATGCGCGACCGGGTAGTCGTATATATGCGAACTGTCAACATATCCAGTCCCATCCAGCCGGATGTTGTCCTGGCTGATTGGTGATATCCTGGTAATTATGCCCGAGTCGTCTTTTTCGTAGTCTATATTTGTTAGATTGCGCCCGTACATAACACGATGGTCGCCCGCCGTGTCGTCTCCGAGCCTTGTTTTAACTTTGAATTTATAGTTATCATATAATATCTCGCCGCCCCACACCTGGATGAAGCTGTTATCATTTCCGCTTGCGATTGCTTCGTTAATGTTTGTGTTGTTATAGCTTGATGAACCTGTCGCTGTAACATCTGAACTCAGTGTGTATTTGTTCGTGAATGTCTGAAGCTGTGCCATAGCCTGGGCGCCTGTCTTGCCGCTGATCACGAGATTATCTATTGGCGCATCATATGTGCTCTCCATAGCAACCGGGAACGCTATTGCTTCGATGTTTTGCAGTCCCTTCGTGTACTGGTAAACCCTGAAAAGCTGATAGACTGTCTCTAGCTCTGCGATGCATTCCAGCTCAATTCTTATAATTGCGCCTTCTGTTATTAGCTTGTATCGTTCCTCTGGGTCGTATGGGTGCGTGATCTTCAGCTGCCAGGCTCCGTTTATAGTCATGGCAAGGTCGCAGGCTGTTGGTATAAGTACCGCATCGCCGTTGTTTGTATAGTTGTTATTATCTTGTTTATAAATGCAAATCATAAGTTATAACCCCATCTTGGATATACTTCCAGGCTTCCGCCTGTGATCGTGATTTCATTTGTTCCATGTTGCAACCTCAAGCCCTCATAATCTCCATTGAGGTACTTGTTCCGGTTGTCGCCGTTGTCGTCGTATGCTATGAAGCGGCGCGTGTCGATGTAAAGCTCGCCAGCGCTTGTATATGCCATCTGATTGCCGTTGACTGTCAGCGTTCCGCTTCCGGTTCCTGTTATCTTATAGAGTGGGCTTGCTGTGTCTCCTGGGTTTTCTACTTCCGCATAGCTTTCCAGGGCTTCTTCTCCGCTTGTCAAAAATTCATATGGATAAATAGTGAAAACAGCCTCCAGTTCTCCGTATCTCAAGATAAGTCGCTCATCGCTGGCTATCTCTACTTTTTGAACCTCATAAAATGCATCCGGCGCGTCTCCGATTATCAGCTGGCCGGTGCCCTGGAGCCATTGTCTTGTTGATCTGTATGCTGTCGCATATTTCGACACGCCTTCCTGGAACCCCTCATCCGCAACAAGTGCAAATTTAACAGTTATTGTTGCCGACCCTCTGTATGGGTTGGCGCCGTATAAAATCCCATTCCTTCCCGGGATTTGATATTCTTCTGTTATTAGCTCCGAATGTGAAACGGTCGGAGGCGTGGTTATGATAAGCGGGTGAGCCTTGCTCGACTCACCCTTAAATTTTATATCGCCATTGTAAAACATTTTTAATAGAACCCTCCTTGTGCCACTTTGTATGCTCGGGTTTCATTTCCTATTTGCTGGATAGTATATTTTGATACTATTTCTTTGAGCTCTGTGTCTCCCAGGTTTATGTAGTCATGCAGCTCGATTGTGGTTCCGTTCAGATTGTTTGTTGGTTCCGCTCCCGTGCTCGCCTGGGATTCTATCTTTGAACTGATTGTTAAATCTTTGTTGATGTCGTTTTGGACTTCTTCCATCCCTTCATCCCATCCGATTCCTAACCCTTCGGCCATGTATCCGCCTATTTCTGCAAAAACTTTGGAAGGCGAACTTATACCAAAAAGGGATTTCACTTTTGAAACGATTGTTGAGCCCATTCCGGTTATTTGGCTATATAACCAGGATGCCTTGTCGCTGATTCCGCTCCATAATCCTGTAATAAGATTTTGGCCTGCGCTCTTCCAGTCGCTTATTTTTTCTTTTACGGCATTGACCCATTCAGTCACTTTTGCTTTTATGTTCGTTAAAACCTCGCTTGCTTTTTCTGCCAGCGCGGTTCCGATTCCTGCAAAAAATGAACCGGCGGCGCTTACCATCTGCCCTACTGATCCGGATATCTTACCGACCCAGCTTGTGATGTGTGTTGCAAGTACCGACAAAAGTGAACCGGCTATCTGTCCCAGCGCTGTTATTAAAGCCTGAAACATTGTAAAGCCTGCCGCTAGTGTCTGCGCCAGTCCGTCTCCGGTAAAATATGTCACTATGGTGTCTATTATTTCCGGCATAGCTGTTAAAAGCGCATCCATAATGTCTGGGATAGCTTCTGCCAGGCATGACATCAACTGTATATATGCATCAACAATAAGCGGCAACGAGTCAACCAGCGCCGTAACTATTCCGGATATTAAATCCGGCAACGCCGCAATTATAATCGGGATAGCCTCGACCAGTCCCTCAACAAGTCCTAAAAATATAGTTAGACCCGCCTCTATTAAATCCGGCAGATGATCTATCAATGTTGTTGTTATTTCGACCACTGCTTCCGCAACTTTTGGGATAAGTTCCGGCAAGGCTTCGCCGATTCCGTTTGCCAGGTTTTCGATTATTGTTAATCCGGCATCGATTAGCTCCGGCGCCAGATCTAAAAATGCGGATACAAGCTGCAGGAGCACCTGGCTTGCCGCGTCTACTATCTCCGGCAAATTGTCGGTTAATGATGTTGCAAGCGTGATTATAATATCGCTGCCCGCTGTCAGTATTGTTGCGCTGTTTTCTGTTAATGCGTCAATAATTGAGTCAATTATTCCGGTTGCGACTTCTGCCATCTCTGGAATATTGCTTGATAAGCTGTCGACCAGGTCTGTTATGCCTTCTTTCATCATGCCGATGCCTGTCTCGCTGTCTCCTGCAAAAATCTCACTCAGTCCATCCATAACGGTTGTAACGCCTGGCAAAAAGTCAGCCATCATGTTGTTTTTTAGACCGCTGAGCGCTCCCTGCATCGTTGTTTGTGCGTCTACGAATGCCGCCGCCGCCTTGACCCCGTCTTCTGATAGAGCCATGTCGTATTCATCAAATTTGCTTATAGCCTCATCCAGCTCCTCATTCGTCATGTTAAAAAGTGGAGTCATTTCCTGGCCGCTTCTTCCGAACAAATCATTTGCAAGCGCTGCGCGTTCCGTGCTGTCTTCCATGTTCTGCATTCCGGATATTACTTCCCCGAATATGTCTTCACGACTCAAGCTGTCCAGGTCTTCCATCGATATTCCTAACGATTCAAACATCGACTGCGCGTCTTCGCTTCCGGTTTTTGCTTCGTCTATTTTGTTTGTTAATGTCTTCATGCCGACCGAGCACTGATCCATGCTCGTGCCGGCCAGGTTCATTACATAATCCCATTGTTGAAAACTATCCGAAGACATGCCGACCTTCTGGCTGGTCTTGTCTACATGGTCGCCATAGCTTGCGACCTCGCTTATTCCGTTTGATAATGCCGCGGTGCCTCCTGCGACTGCCGCTGTAAACACTCCAAACGTGGCCGCGCCTACTGTTGCAACCGTCCCGAGCCCTTTTGAAAACGATGTCCCGAAACTTCCGGATGCTGTCGAACCTGCCGAGCTTGCTTCGCTGTCCATAATGCTGGATAGCTGCCCGCTTATTCCGTCGGCGGATGGTATTATTTGTATATATGCATCAGCTATTGTTGCCATGTTTCCTCCTTATTTCCTCCCATGCTCGTTTGTACTCTTCAGGCGTGTTGTAGTTTGCCAGCTCGCCCTTCTTTTCCTGGGTGTTTCCATATAATCTTTTGTGCAACGATTCGGGCTTGTTTTTATTGTTCACGCCGTCCTCCGTCTTCGCCCATACAATCCAGTTGAGGTTGTCATATATGCCCACTAATATTTCGCGGTCTATGTCATGCGCTCCGGTTATCTTTCGCCAGACCCTGGCATTCTCCTTCAGGCCATATGAAAAAATCGCCGCCGTTTTTACTGGCAGCGATTCGTAGTTATAGACCCCGTATGTTTCGGCAAGATCGCAGATGAGCTCGTCCTCGGCTTCTTCAATTAGTCGGCCGAGGAGGATGATTTTTTTATTTCCGCATCCTCCTGCTTCATCATGTTTATTATCTCGATTGTTAGCTCGGTGACCTCTTTTTCTGTTGGTTCCTTGCCGGTTTGCTTTTCTATATATTCCAGGAGCCTCTCTTCTTCATCTGCTCCGATTAAATACTCGAGAACCATCGAACTCGCGTATATTCTCTCGTTGTTGTCCGGTGATGATGCTTTTCCGATAAGTTTCACAAATCTATAGCTTTTCGCTTTTTCCTCATCAACCTCTATGTTAAAACCATTTGATAATTTGCCAGCAATCATTTCTTTACCTCCTTAAATCGAAGCGCCGCCTGCGCCGATTATATATTCATAATGTGTGTTGCCGTCTTCATCTGGATAGCAGCTGAATGTGGCATCATATCCAACAGCTGCGCCGTCTGAATATGTAATATCTGCAAGGGCTGTTATCTTGCAATTTGGAAGTACAACCCTTTTTGCTCCGCCTCCGCGAAGTACCATGTCAATAACAAGTGACTGACCCTCCAGCTCCTTGCTGTTGGCTGTGATTGTCATTCCGTCGTCGATGTCTCCTGTCACATTGTCATCGCCATAAACGGCCTTGAGTACTTCCTCGCGGGTTGTCTCAATAAATACCATCTTGAATGTGTCCGGCTTCTCTGTCTGAATATCCAGAACGGTATCGCCGCCCCATGCCTTGATAGCTGTGTTAGATGGTGAGTTGCTGTTTGTCACGCCTGCATCTGAAATATAGCCCATATCCTTAAAAGCTGCCGCAAGGTCTGAGAGTGCATCTTCTGGAAGTGTAGTTCCCAGCGCTGCTCTATAAACCGCGCCACCCACTTTAGGCTTGCCGGCTGTTACGTTGTTGGCATCGTTCATGCTCTTATCCTCCTTTAGTAGTGAGTTATATCAAACACCGCTTGATATCTGTATTCTTTCGTTGTGGTGTCTGTGTAGTTATAATTTTGGTTGAGTTCCACTCGCGTTACTTCGTCCAGCTCAATTAGTCCCGGCATAGCCGCCAGCACCGCCTCGTTAAGTTCCGCCGCTTCATATAGGCTCGCGCCATAGCTTTGGATTGCGATTGTGGTTTCTCTCAAGAATTGACCGCGCCCTCCGGTTCTTTCAACAAAAACCGACCGGCCGTATGGTCTGCCGTGTTTCTCCGGCATAACAGGGCAGTCGAGCTGCTCTGATAAATAGTCGCAAATTGTTTTTTCTATCATCCGCCCACCGCCTTTAGTAGTGAATTATTGTCGAGGTTGTCCTGCTTTGCGCTTTGGCTGACCGCGGTTACTGAAACATTCACGCGGTTTGCTCCTATGTACTCGCTAACTTCATAACCCTCACCCAGCGTGGCGCCCATCTCGTCGGCGTGTGATCTGCATTCCGCCATTACTTCCGCGCTTCTTAAAAGCTCGCGCACGCCCTCGCTGTTCAGTTTTATTGTTACATTAGCCATATGCTTCAACCTTTACATTTTGCCCCCACCTCAGTGGGATGTTCTCCTGGATGCCCGTTTCCGGATATCCTATTGTTTTAAAAGTTTTTCCAAAAAAGCGCACAGTGGTATCCGTCCAGATGTGATCGTCTCCTTTTGGGATTCCTAAAACATACGCGATGCGCTTCCCTGTTAGTTCCAGGGTTGTTGTTAAATCATCGCTGCTTGGTTGCCCGACCAGTACATCCTCGACCTCTATGTATGTTGTTTCATAAACCGGCGCCCCGAATGGATCGACGCCCGTTTCGGTCTTGACCCCGAGCTCGATTGTCATTCCTCTCATTCTGCGCCTCCTGTCATGCTTTCAAGCGGTGACCGCGCTCCGATCTGGTCGCCTACCCCGAGAAGCTTCTTTTCGGTTTTCCCGATGTACAGCTCGCCGGCTGACCCGTTCCCGATTGTCCAGCTCTCTGAATATCCGAGCCCGCTTTGTGACCCCTGGGTTGCTCCCATTGGAATGCCGCCGCCATCCACGATGGCTCTCATAACCATGCGGCAAGATACAATTTTTTTGCGATCCGCATCCGCTTTCGCGTTGTAGTTGTCAATCATGACCGCCGCGTCTTCCAGGAGGGCTGTGCATACTGATTGTTGACTCGCGCTCAGCGTGCTGGTCATCCTCGCTTGTATGTCTTCAACTGTTGCATATGCCATCGTTTTAACTCCTTTAATTTAAGGAGCCGGGGTTTCCGGCTCCGTGTGGTTGTTTAGAAACTTGGAACGCTTGAAGCTGTGAGCTTAGCGAAAACAGATGTATCTGCTACGAAGCCGACCTCAATTTCTGCCCTAACTGCAAACATGTTGCGCTGGAACAGATTGATTGTTGTTCCGTTTGCAAGTGTTAAGGATGCATCGCTTGAGAACTGAATGTCTACGCCCTCAACGATTCCATACATTGCTTTTGTCCAGTCGCCTGCGAAGCCGACAACATTTGGGGAACCTGCAACGAATGCGCCCTTGCTGATCTGTGTCTTTGAACCGAGGATCATTGGGATTGCTCCCTCTGCTACGCTGTTTATAAATAATGGGCGGCCGTTGTCGTCTGTGGCTCCGAGAAGGATTCCCTTTGCCTGTGGGCTGATAATATAGCCGTCTGTTATTCCGCCATTGAGCGCGATGTCTGTGTCTGCGTCCACCAGTCCCTGGTAAACATCAGATGCTAAACTGTGCGCATTTACGCTTGCGAGTGTGTCAAAATCATCGCCAGGTGCCTCTGTTCCTCCGAATACTGTTGCATCAAATTTTGCGCCGAGTGCTCCTGGTAGTCTCTCGATAAGTGCATCGAAAAGTGCGCCCGCATCTCTTCTAAACTGATTTGAAAATGGAACAATAACAGCTAACTTATAGCCGCGCATTGTCTTTGTGTTGAGCCCTGGGTTGCTGACTGGCTTCTGCTCTGTCTCACCTACCCATGCAGCTTCAGGATCGCTTGTTACAACCGGGATAGAAAGTCCGCGGCCTGGAAGTGCGATCTGTCTTGCCATCTGCATAATTGCTGAGCCTTCCTGTGTCTTCTGGATGATCTCCTGTGCCACATCTGTTGGGAGATCGATGTTTGTTCTGTTTGTCTGAATTCCTGCCATTTTTTTATCCTCCTAAAATTATAAATTGGCATCCGCCCATTCTTTAAAGTTTTCACGGGCGGTTTTTTTGTTTACCTGGTGAGGCTCTCCTCCGTCTTTTACATACGGATAGCCCTGAACCTTCGCAAACGATAAAATACCATCAGCCTGCTGTTCGCATGCCTCCTGTGTTTCTCCGGTGAGGAGGTCTACTGGGACGCCCTTTTCTGTTGCGATCTTTGTTCTGAGCTCGCTTATCTCTTTGGCTTTTTCCATCTTGCTGATCTTCTCCTTCAGCTGCGCTGCTTCATCCTGGGCTTTTTGAAGCTCTGTTTTGTTTGCTTCTTCCATCTCGTCGTACTTTGCGGCTTTGGCTTTTAGTTCGTCATAGCCCTCAAACTTTGCGCGCTCTCTCGCGAGGCGCTCCTGTACGATCTGATTCATTTCTGCCTGTGTGAATGTTTTGTCGTTTGCTGGCTCCGGCTGAGCCTGGTTTGTTGTTGCTTCCTGTTTCACAGTTTCCATTTTGTATCCTCCATTACTGGGTAAAATTTCCGCATTTTTGGCATGCGTTGCCTATAAAAAAACACGCGGGATGCGTGTTTCTTTTTCGTATCGCTTCGACACGGCCTCACATTTGCGTTTTTATGCTTTAGCCGTGCAATTTATCAATAAAACATTTAAAACGCCACAAAAACGGCGACAGCGTCCTCACGCGCCGTTTTCTGACTCCTCAGCGGTTGAGCTGTTGAGTTCCTCTGTCCTTTTCGCGTATGCGATGCGCTTCTGGGCGTTGATTTCCTCTTTGTTCTTCGCATAATTCTGCCGGCGGATTGTGTTTGCCTTCTCTTCGATGGTGTTTCCTTCGGTTTCTGCGTATAATTTCGTGTTCGGTTTGTATCCTTCGACCGTCGTGTCGCTGTTGAACCGGATCATGAACTGGCAGTCGCAATTTGCGTGTATGTGCTCCGCGTGGTTGCCCTTTATGGTCTCATTTGATGCCCTTTGCCATCCGTTTGCTGATAATAGGTCGCAAAATGCGCAAGTATCGCCCACCGATATCCAGGCGAACTCTGCGCCGTCCCTTTTCGCGTTCTGCAGGGTTGTATCTGCTCCGGCTTGTTTTACCATGCGCCCTACAACTCCGGATATGTAGTCGTCATTTTGTGAAAAGCCCGAGGCGCCATAAATTGCCTTTGAAACTTCGCCCACGCTGGCTGTCTTCGCTACAACTGCCGCCGGTACGCTCGCGCCGCTTAGCTCTGCCATTGTGTCATACATAAGAGCCGATAATGCCGCGCTAGCTTCCCCGTATTTCGTCGCTAGCTCGTACGCCTTAGCGATGGCCGCCTCAAATTGCACCGCCTGGTATCCGCCTTGTGCGGCTATCCACGCGCCCATTTCATCGCTTGCCTTCTTGCTTATTGCTGATAACTTTTTTTGATACGTTGTCCATTGTTTTTTAGATATCCGCATCCATTTCTCCTAAAACCGCCAGACCTCTCGCCTGTGCTTCCTGGCTCTTTATTCTGCGAACCTGTGCCTTATCGAAGCCGATCATCTCCAGGAAGGTGTCCGTTTCTGCGAAGCCTTCCCTTGCGCTTGCGATTTTAATTGCCGCATCCGTTGTTATTGCAACGCTTGGCATTGCTGGGTTCTTAAAATGTGCAATAATTGCGAGCTCATCCTCGCTTAGTTCGTCGATTGTCGCCTTTTTCTTTATCGCTAACGCCATCAAAGCTATATTACGAAGCGCCGCTGCATTTCCTGCGTTTAACTGCTCCGCCATAGCCACCAGCGTTTGACTCTGTGCTAGTATCGCATCCGAGCTGGTTGGGTTTGCGTCGTTGACCACTCCGGTATCTGTAACGCTGAGCCCGGTTGCTGCGCTGTATTGTGTCGCCAGCATTCTTATCATCTCAACATGTGGCGTGATTGTTCCCTGCTGTAACTGTCCGAACACCGGATTTGCTCCTGTGTCTGGGTTTGTTGTTGCTGTCAATATGGAGCCCACATACTGTTTAAATTTATCATTGACTACCGCTTCGAATTGCTCATCCGTAACGCCCAGCAGATACTTCTGCGGGCTGGTTGAAAACTCAAGCCCCACCATAGCGTTTGCGAATGTTCGAATATATCCATCAATCAGTCTTCTGATCGGTTCTTTTATCCTGGAACGTCCAAACGGCTTATCACTTGTTGAGTTCCAGATTAGTGCTTCCATCATTGGCCTTCCGAGTCTGTGTGGGTTTCTCTCGGCGCTCCATCCGTTTGCATTCCTTCTTAGCACCCAGATGCTGTCGTCTGTATAATAATTTATTAAACTTGGCACCCAGAGCTGTGTGTCGTTGTCCGGCACGGTGTCAATTATTGCGAAGCCGCATTTTATGCGCCCCTTTTCGCCGTCCCATAGTGCCGAGGCGGTCATTGGCGAATGAAAACGTATTTTGACCCCGATTTCCTGGTCTGCTGATAATGTTGCAAACGTACAGCCCAGCTTTAGCTCGTCGCGGCATGCCTTCGCGTACTCTGTCAATAAATCATTATCGATTGCAATCCGATCTAGTTCCTCAACATCTGCGCCGTTTGCTCCCACAAAACCATCAAACATGGAGCGCGCCGCTAAAACATCGACCGTTTTGGCTCCCCAGGCGCATCCTATTTCTAGCTTTTTGAGTCCGTCGGGAAGTGCGATACCCAGATTGACCTCATTTAGTGTGATTTTGCCCTCATAATATTTTTGTTTTTCCGCGTTTTTGCTGGCGTGATAATTAAAGTTATTTATCAGTTTGGCCAGGTTGTCTACTTCCGAAACATCCAGCCCAGCTACGTTCTCCGCTGATAATTCAATCATGTTTTTTCTCCTTTATCCGATGCGCATTTTCCTGTTCGGGTCTCTTTTGCTATTTTTAGCGCCCCATAACGCAAGGGCGCAGGCTTCTATCGGTGGTGAGTCCTCGCCTCCGAACCCCCAGCCTCCGCTGATTGGTCTTTTTGTGCTCGTGATGGCGCTGTCTCTCAGCATGTCCTGCTTTTTGTACCATGTCACCGTCTCTTCGGTTAGTGAGTCCATAAGTAAACCGACCGCCGCGATCATGTCCGTTGCTCTCGGTCTTACCACTGCCCCTTTCATCCTCCAGGTGCTTGATATTTTATCGATTAAAACATCGACTCCGTTTTTGCCGTCTATAACTACGCATGAGGCCTTGTCGTATCTCGCATTTAACCATTCCGCCAGCCATTGAGTTCCGTATCCTGTCGGCTTCCTGTCAAGAAGTGTTATCCTGGCTTTTCCGTCTTTAGGAATAACCGCCCCGCAGAGTACAACCTCGGCGCCGTCTGCTGAAAACTTGACCCCGAACGCTGTTTTTCCCTCCGGTTTGCCTTCCTCGCTGGCTGCTCTGTCCCACAGATCTGTTGGGATGGCGTATTCGCTTTTATGTGTAATAACCGGCGCCCACCATCCGAGCCGCTCCCTTGCGAAGCCGTCCGGGCTCATGCTCCGTTGTTCTTCGCTTGTGAAGTCTTCGGATAGCCTTATCCCCAGCGCTGGGTTGCTGTTATACCAGAGCGCCTTGTCTGCGACCTTAATGTCGCTTATCCCTTTGGCTTCGATGCTCCATTCGTGCCAGGCGTCATGTTTTCCTGGGTCTTCTGTGCAGACCGTCCTTCGTCTTCTGAAAACATCGCCCGGGCAGTTTGGATATGGCGGTGTGCCGGTATATATTATTTGTCGTGTTCCGGTTGAGCTTGCTGATAATGTCGCCATTATCGCTTCGACTTGCTCATCCATCAGCTCCTGTGCTTCGTCATATACCACCAGGCTTATTCCATCAAAACCTCGCGCCGCCTGGCGTGATCTCGCGCTGAATTCTATTGACCCGCCGTTGTCCAGCTCGATTTGTTCCTCGCCATTGGTGTATCTTATATTTTTAACGATTGCCGTTATTTCCGGGTGCTTTTTATCTGTAAACATCGCAGCCAGTCGCCTGAACGATTTCTTGCTCGTCCTCACTTGATGCGCTGTATGAAGTATCTTTTCCCCGTTAATAACTAGCCCATAAAACTCGCGGGCTTCCAGACAGACATTCTTCCCGTTCTGCCTCGGTAAACTTAGCCCCGCGGATGTTACTGTATATTGTCCGCTTTCATCCTTGCCGAGCCAGCTGTCAATAACTATCCTTTGCCACGGGTCTAGCTTGCACCCGTATGATTCCATAAGCATGGCCGCGTCGCCACCATCTGAATAACAGCGCGCGGGCTCGACTTTGATGCGTGGCTCCTGGTTTCCTTTCATGCTCCGTGCCTCTCTCTTATGATGTCCAGCATCGTCTTTGGTTTTTCCATTTCGATTTCTTTAACCTCTACCGCCTCAACCGGCAGGGCGTCAATTATTTTGCTCATGCCTGCCATGTAACTTTTCCACAATGCTTCATAACCTTTGAACAGTGGATTTTCTTTCAGGCCTTTTTGCCCTCCGCCGTTGTTATATGGAACTACGATTGATGAGTCTCTGATCTGTCGCCTTGCGTCGTCCAGCTTGGCCTTCATCCAGGCGGTGTTCTCAATAATCGGCGCCAGGATTTGCATTTTTCTGTCGTCAATCTCGGCGCCCACTAATAATTCGGTTATTCTGTTGGCTTCCTTGCTCGCTTCCTCTCGGATGCTGCTCTCTTTTTGTTCATCCATTTATCTTCACCGCCTTTTTTCCTGTGAATTCTTCCCATCGTTTGATAATTACATCAATATAAACGGGGTTGAGTTCGCACATATAGCATTTGCGGTCTAGCTGTTCGCAAGCCATCAGCGTGCTTCCGCTTCCTCCGAAGCTGTCCAGTACCTTGTCGCCTTTTTTGGTGCTGTTTTTTATTAGATCAGCCATCAGCTCGGTTGGTTTCATCGTTGGATGCAGGGAGCTCACGGTCGGCTTTTTCATGTGTATAATTGTTGTTTGGTCTTGCATGATGTCTTCTAATATCTTGACCAGCTCGTCCTTCTTTAGCTTTTTAACATCCAGCGGATATTCAAACGCGGTCTGCTTTGTTCTGTCTTTAATAAAATAATGCGCGCCTTCCTTCCATCCGTATAGACACGGCTCATGTATCCATTGATAGTCGTTATGCCCTAAAACAAAATGCGATTTTACCCAGACCAGGCATTGTCTTACTATGAACCCCGCCTCAAGCGCTGCGGCTCTGAAGTTTAGCCCTTCCATGTCTGCATGCCATATATAAAACGGCGCGCCCGGTCTCATTACTTCGCGCGCTGATACGAATGCGGATATTAAAAACGCCCGGAAGGATTCGCCGTCCATGTTGTCGTTTTTGATTTCTGTTTTCTTACCCTCGGCGACTCGCTTGTTTGGTCTATGTTTTAAGAGCATCCGCTCTTTTTCTGCATAGTCCACATTATATGGCGGGTCGGTTAGCAAGAGATCCGCCTCCGCTCCATCCATTAGCTTTTTGATGACCTCGCCGTCTGTGCTATCTCCGCAAATTAACCGATGCCCCCCCAGCTGATATATATCGCCCAGCTTGGCGGTTGGTTCCTCCGGTTCTTCCGGGATTTCCGTTTCTATGATTTCGGCGTCATCTTCTAGCTCTGGCAGTCCCCAGTCTATGTCGAACCCGTCCCAGTCTAGTTCTGGGATATCTTCGGCCAGGAGCTCCAGGTTCCACTCGCTTTCGTTTAGCTTGTTATCTAACAGGCGCAATTTGTCGACCTGTTCCTGCGTTAGCTCATCCATTCTTACGACCGGAACCGTTTTCATATGCAATCGCTTTGCGGCTATCAGCCTACAATGTCCGATAATTAAAATATTATTTTTATCAATAACAAGCGGTTGCGCGAACCCGAACTGTTTTATTGATTCCATTACGTTTTCGATTTGCTTCTCGTCGTGGCGCTTCGCGTTTCTCTCATACGGTTTCAACAAGCCCACGGCCATCTCTTCAGTCTTCATCATCTCTCTTGCTCCATTCTGTTCCGTATCGATTAATTATTTCTTTAAAGTCTTCCAGGTCATGCGGTCTGATGCTGTATGTTTCCGACCCGTCCTGGTTGAACTCAACCCCTACATGCAGGAGCTCGTGAAATAATAAAATTTTGATTTGTTCATCTGTGAAGCCTTCGATGTTTGGTTCAAAAACCGTTATAGTAAAATCGCAAGGGATGCCCCATTTGTATTTATCGCTTATCTTTTCGCATTCCGCGTGGGTCATCTTGCCCTTGCTGTTCTTCTTATGCTCTGAGCTCAGGTATATGATCGTTGCTCTGCTGTTCGCTATGTCCACCAGGGCGTCTTCTTCCTGGATAAGCTCTGCGCCTATTTCTGCATAGCGCTCATTTATCGTGCGGGTATCAGCCATCTTTTTTGCTCCTTCCATGACCCCCTTTGTTTTTCTCCGGGCGCCTCGGGGGTATATCGGCGCT
>JAEIGA010006849.1_pt1 | contig 17313 bp, 11 predicted proteins | sample 9270691 | NCBI WGS metagenome assembly JAEIGA01 (sample SAMN17057246, study PRJNA624740) | gut metagenome | biome: biome; isolation source: fecal sample | host: Bos grunniens | place: China: Xizang | collected 2019 | reverse complement strand
ATCACGATTTACGGCAAGCAGATGACAGTACGCGAGTCCTTGAAGCTCTCTATCGAAAAGAAGCTATCGAGGTTTGACAAATTCTTTGGTGATGATTCCGAGGCATTTGTAACGTGTAAGGTGCGCAAGGGGGTAAAAATCATCGAGATTACCGTAAATTACGGTGGCGCGACATTCAGAAGCGAGGAGGAGTGCGAAACCTTTATCACCGCCCTTGACAGAGCGGCAGAGGGACTTGAAAGGCAGATACGTAAAAACAAAACCAAGCTCGAAAAGATAATGAAGCGAGGAGCTTTCACATATGAGGTCGGCGATGACGACGAATACGAGGAGGAGGACGAATTTAACATAAGAGTAAAGACCTTCCCATTTAAGCCTATGACACCCGAGGAGGCAATACTTCAGATGAACCTTATCGGACACGCCTTCTACGCGTTTACCGATTCTGAGAGCGGAGACGTGTGCGTTGTTTACAAAAGAAAAGAAGGCTCTTACGGACTTATCATGCAGGATAAATAATCAAAAACACAAAATTTACAAAGATTTATTTACATTATTATAAAATAAAAGGTAAAAATTAACAAATAAAAAATTAAAAAGCAAATAAAATAAGCAAAGCGCTCGGTGTTGTGTCCCAGAATGAACAACGCCGAGCGCTCACTTTTATATTTTTTAAAATTTGAATAGTTTCGCCGGATTTTGTGCGCTGTGCGTAGAAACCTACGTCAAGACCCAACACGGACAAAATAATTATTTTTTAAAATTTAAATATTTTCGCCGGATTTTGCGCGCTGTGCGTAGAAACCTACGTCAAGACCAAAATCCGGCGAAAATATTAAATTTTAAGCCTCGATATCGCGGTTTTCGAGAGCGGCGAGCCCCTCCCTAAACGCACGGGCAGCTATAAGTCTCTCCTCTTCATCATCACTCTTTAGCATGGGGAGAAGCTGGCGGAAGATTTCGCCCTTTACTGACATATCGCGCTTCAGACTCTCGGTGCCAAAAAGAGGCATCGTCTTATCAACAAGCTCGAAGGAATAAAGTCCGAATGCATCGCTGCCAAGATTTTTCGGTACTATAAATCTCGGCTCTATATAACCGGAAAGCTCGACACGGAGAGCTGTTTCAGCGCCGTACTTTTTGTCGCTGACAAGGTGGCTGATACGGTTTATTATCTCGTTGTTTGTGTCAACGCCGGTAATATCAACAACCTCGCTCTTGAATACAACGTGACCAAAGCTCATATGCTTTGCATCTATAGAAAGCTCTCCTCCGCTGTACTTTACAACTATAAGCTTTGCTCCGCCAATGCCGGGATTGTCAAATCCTATGGACTCAAGCGCTCCGGCGTATCCGTAGAGCGAATCGTCAAGTCCGACGAACTCACCGCCCTCGTGACGGGAGCCGAATGCATAATAGTCCGCTCCGAATCTCTTGATATCCGTGGTGGATATCGGGCACTTATCCGATGCGACATCACCGTCCACGTCGGCATAGCCACAGACGATATTGATTTTTGAAACATCGTCAACCTGCTTGTCTATAAGAGGATTTTCGGTCATGGCAGGCTTCAAAAATCCCCAGCCGTAAACCGTTACTCTATCATCGTCAAAGTCAAAGCGCGAAAGCTTGTCCTCTGTGAATATATGACAGTTCTCGGGAAATCTGCCGGACTGATATACGGGGTTGTTCTCGTAGCTGTCGGCGCTTCCGGGAGCTATTATAAACTGTGTGTCGGGAGCGCTGCGGAACTCGCGCGCAAGCAGCTCTACCGTATTATTTGTCGCATAGCGGGTTTCAAATAAATCTCCGCTGATAAGCACATAGTCAATTCCGCTTCCGCGTACGTACTCCATCATTTTCATAAACGAGGAACGCAGACCGCGGCGGCGCTCTTCACTCTTTTCGGGCGAGAGACCTACGTAAGGAGTATCGAGATGTATATCCGCGCAGTGAAGAAATTTGAGTTGTGAAGCTTGCTTTTTTTCGCTCATTTTAACTCCTTTTGCCCCTTGGGCTATGTAATCGTAAATACTGCCGACCTCGACGGGCTTAAAGGCAAATTTGCCACGCAACGGAGCTCTGCCGGCCGGCTTGCAGTATCGCATGATATAATTATATCATCTCTTGTGCAAATTTGCAACAATTTTATCAAAAAAACTAAAAAAATGTCTTGCAATGCTTTAAAAAATGTGCTACAATATTAGTGTATAATTTTAGGCAGAAAATTTTAACAGGAGATATGCTATGTTAAATCTTGCGGTCAGAAACACAGCAAAGCTAATCAGAGAGAAGTCAAAGAGCGACAACATAAGACTCGGACGCCTTTTCACAAAAAAAGATAACGCGCGTCTTATGGCAGGTATGCTCCATCTCGACAGCTCCAAAACAGTATATACCATACTCTGTCCCGGAGCGGGAACAGGCATTCTTGCCGCTGCGGCAATCGAGGAAATCTGCAAGAAGTATTCCGCCTGCAAGCAGATATTCATTACCTGCTACGAGAACGACCCGACCTTTATTCCGATGCTCGAGGATAACCTTGAGAGAATCAGAAAAAAGTGCCGTCACGACTACGACGTCCGTCTTTACGTCACTGTATATGACGAAAACTATCTTGTAGATTCCAAAAACCACTATACCGTGTCCTTCTTTGGCGACAAGATTATGGACAAGTTTGATATAGTTATATGCAATCCCCCAACAGAGCTTATCGACAAGGGCTCGCCCGAGGCTCTCGCGGTTGGCGGTGTTACACAGCTCAAGATAAGCGCGGCATTCCTTTTTGCCCGTCTTGCCGCACAGCATCTTGAGGAGGGCGGTCAGCTCGTTATCGTTCTTCCTACCCTTGTAGCAAGCGCATCGCAGCTTACATCCTTCAGACGTGAGATGGCGGCAAGTCTCGGTCTCACCTCTATCCACCTTTTCGTCGGCAAGCGTAAAAACGAAAAGCGCGCTACCCCTCTTAAAAAGAATATTATTCTCGCATATACAAAGGGACCCGCTCCCTCGACGGTTACTATCACCACGACTACCGAATCAGGTAAGGAGCTCACCACCCTTCCTCCGCTCGATTACAGCTTCGTAGTAGACAAGGAGGACGGCTCGCTCATTCTGCCAAAGAGTGTCGAGGATACGAAAATCGTCAAGTACATCTCCGAGTTCCCCGAAACCCTCACCGGTCTCGGTCTCAAAATGTCCACAGGACTTATTATAGACTCCAAGTGCGAGGGACTTCTCTTTACCGAGCCGATCAAGGGCTCTGTTCCGCTTCTCCGTCCTTCGGCAATAGTCGGCGGTCAGATAAGCTTCCCCCGCCCCGTAAAGCGCCAGTACATCGCGCCCATCAATCCCAGCCTTATTCAGAAAAACAAGAATATGGTTATTATCAAGCGCGTCCCCGCAAAGAGCGACGACAGATTTGTGAACTCAGCGATTTACATGGCGGCGCAGCTCCCCTCTTACCGTTACATCAGTACTCATAATAAGATAAACTTCATAGATACCAAGGATAAAAACAGCGAAATCTGCCCGCGTCTGGCGTTCGGACTTTTTGCTCTTCTCAACTCTACGATCTACGACAGATACATCTCGATAATCTCAAAATCAAAGCAGATAAACTCCAAGGAAATGCGAACCCTTCCGCTTCCTCCGAGAAATATTATCGAAAATATTGGTATGAGACTTATGTCGGTGAGACAAACCTCGGTTGCGGCATGCGACCAAATTGTAAACCCCACTTTGCATATTATAGAAAAATAAGCTGAATTTATAAAACTTGCGCCCTTCTTGTTTTTTGAGACAGGGGCGCAAGTTTTGTTTTTGACGCATTAAGCTTTCGGGAGATTTGGGCATCTTTTATCCCTCACCCGTTTCCCGTTTGCTTTTCATTTTAAATTTAGCTGTTTTCACCGTTTGCTTTTTGCCTTGCGTTCAGTTGCTTTCGCCCTCTATTTATAATTCTCGCGCGGGGTGTAAATTTAAAAATCGCGCGGGGTTAAATTTAAAAAGCTATTGACTTTCGCGCCCGCTCGTAGTATACTAGTCACATAATGAGAAACAAAAGCTACAGGAGAGATTCTATGTTTGAAAAAATAACCCCCGAGGCCGCGGGTATAAGCTCGGCAAATGTCAGAAGGTTTATAGAAAAGCTTGAAAAAAGAGGTGCGATTATGCACTCGGTGCTGCTTTTCCGTCACGGCAAAATGTTTGCGGAGCATTACTGGGCGCCCTACAACAAGGATTCCTTGAACAGAATGTACTCGCAGACCAAAAGCTACGTTGCTATGGCGATAGGACTTCTTGAGGAAGAGGGCAAGCTTTCGCTCGACGATAAAATAGCAGATTATTTCCCCGAAAAAATAGACGGTGAGATCTCGGAGCATCTTAAATCCCTGACCATAAAGAATATGCTCACCATGACTACCGCGGGCGAGTGCCGCTGGTGGTTTGCGGAGGGCGACCCCGACAGAACGCATCTTTACTTTAACGGACGCGACAGAGCGCGCAGCCAGGGAACTTATTGGGAATACGACAGCGCAGGCTCGCAGGTGCTTTCCGCCCTTGCGGAAAAGCTTTCGGGAATGAAGCTTCTCGATTATCTGAAATCAAAGGTATTTAATAAAATCGGCTCATTTAAGAACGCGCGCATTCTTATGTGTCCGAACGGTGACTCCTGGGGCGACTCGGCTCTTCTTTGCACCTCTCGCGATATGGCAACGGGCGGTCAGCTGATGCTAAACGGCGGAGTATGGGATGGCGAGCAGCTTCTGCCCGCTAAATACGTAAAGGACGCAACCTCGCCCCTTGTCAGCAACAAAATAAGCTGGCAGTGGAGCCCATTCTACGGCGCGGGCTACGGCTACCAGATATGGCAGGCACCCGAGGGCGGATTTGCCTTTGTCGGTATGGGAGACCAGATTACGCTCTGCCTGCCCGACAAGGATTTTATGTTCGTTTGCACGGCTGACCACCAAGCGCCCGCAAATCTTGGCGACAAGCATATGAGAACGACGCTTATAAACGCTCTCTACGATATTATAGTTGACAATCTCTCAGACACACCCCTTCCCGAAAACAAAACCGAGTATCAGGAGTATATCGAGGCGACAAGTGGCTTAAAGCTTCGCGCGTCGGTAGGTATCGAGGACTCGCCGCTCCGCGAGAAAATCGACGGCGTTCTTTACGAGTGCGACGGGAATCCTATGGGCATCACGCGCTTCAGCTTTGTCTTTAACGGTGAGGACTGTGGCGAATTCCGCTACACCAACGCGCAGGGCGATAAGGTTATCCCGTTTGGCATAAACCGAAACGTATTTGGCAAGTTCCCCGAGCTCGGATATGCGTCAGAGTACGGAGAGGTAAAGACCACCGACGGCTTTATGTACGACGATGCGGTGTCGCTCGCGTTCCTTGACTCAGAGAGGCTCATTCTCGACGTCAAGATTATCGACAAGTATCTCGGCACTATGAGCGCCGTATTCGGCTTTAACGGAGAGTTTGCGGCAGCAAGCTTCTCTAAGGCGGCGGAGCATTTCCTAGAGGAGTATACAGGCATTCTCACGGCAAAAAAGGCTTAAATCACAGCCTTTACGCAAGCCTATGGTTCAAGCAGCAGCACCCCGAAGGAACGCCGAATTTCAGCTTACCTTTGCCCCACCTCGCTATAGATTCAGTTCATTTTAATAAATAGTTTTGTAAATTTATTATTAAATTTTCAAGTTTAAGGCATTTTTTTAATTAAAAAACTTAGAAAAACAGAATTTTTGGGGGATTTTTGACAAAAAGTAACAATTTTTTACATTTTTTTGGTTGTTTTTTTGTATAATGCTTGACAATTATAAATATCTATGATAAAATAATATACAGTATGAAAATATTTTAAATTATTAGATATTATATTATGACAAGGAGAATGCGAGAAATGCCTGAAATCAAGTATGAAGTCGTTGATAAAATCGGCGTCGTAAGCGAGGGCAACAACGGATGGAACAAGGAGCTCAACCTCATCAGCTGGAACGAGAGAGAGCCCGTGTACGACCTTCGTACATGGTCCCCTGACCACGAGAAAATGGGCAAGGGTGTTACCATCTCCAAGGAAGAAGCCAAGGTGCTTCGCGATATGCTCAACGGCCTTAACCTCGACTGATAACTATCAAAAGAGTACCGTGTCACCCGATGCTTTGCTGTGACCCGGTGCTCTTTTTTTCCAAGACATCTGTTGAGCTTGCGGCACCGGTGCATAAAACAAATTAAATAGAAATATATATAAATATATAGGAGGAGCTATGTCTAACATCTGGCACGATATATCACCAAAAAGGATTTCGCCCGAGGACTTTATTTGCGTTATCGAAATCTCTAAGGGAAGTAAGAAAAAATACGAGCTTGATAAGGAAACGGGATACATCATTCTCGACAGAATACTATATACCTCTACTCACTACCCCGCAAACTACGGATTTATTCCGCGTACATGGGGCGATGACGGAGACCCATTGGACGTTCTGCTCCTTTGTGCCGAGTCTCTTGAGCCGATGTCGCTTGTACGCGCCTACCCCATAGGTGTTATTACAATGATAGACAACGGACGCTTTGACGAGAAAATAATCGCTATTCCCTTTAACGACCCAAATTACAATCAGTACACGAGTATAGATCAGCTTCCAAAGCATATTTTTGAGGAGATGCGTCATTTCTTTTCGGTTTATAAGAACCTCGAGGGCAAGGAAACTGCGGTAGACGAGGTTAAGGGACGCGAGGAGGCGGTCAAAATTATATCCGCGAGCCTTGATAGCTATATTAAGGAATTCTGTCAGTAAGAATTCATTTTATTTTAATAAATCTATACCGCAAAATAACAAGTTGTTTTTAACAAAAGCAGGAGATTTGCTAATAAATGTTTGCAAATCTCCTGATTTATTTTTGTTTTTTGCGTCGCCTCAAAGCGCAAGCCGAAGCGACATTTTTTTTAGTTTAAGCGCTTTGTTTTTAGAATAAATTATCTCTTTCTCTTGATTTTTTCAAAAATAGATTCAAAAAAACCCTTTGCTCTGCCGTTCTCGCTATCATTCCTCTGAGGGTCAGTTTCCTCAGGTATACCGCCCTCGGTCATTCCAACGGTTTCCTTAAAGAACCTCGAAACAACAGACTTTATAAATCTGACTATTCCCGACTCCTCGGCAAGACGCGCCTCCTCCTCTTCGATTATAAACTTAAAGTTCGGATGCGAGACGTCTGCGGCTGTTATAGTGGGTGAGAAAATTTCCTCTACCTTCTTTTCTATAAAGCCGTCGCCAAATCTTCTCTCCAGCAAATCAAGAGCAAATCCGATAGCGCTGCTCGTGTGAGGAACTCTCGCCAAGAGCATATCGACAATTCTGTTATTCGGCACCTCGGTAAGCGATACGGTTATCCTGCCGCCAAGGCCCGGGGCAAGCTTTATCATTCGCGTGTTCGGCATCTCAGGGAACAGGAATTCTATCCTGTACTCCTCCGCGCCGTCACTGCCAATCAGCGCCTCTCCCATAACCGAAACCATATACTTCTCGCCGCGAAAATCGAGAACCGTTGTCTTATATTCATAAAGCCCTACCTCAACGCTGAAATCGGCACCGCTCTCTCTGAACGATAGAATCAGACTCTCTCCGACACGCGACAGTGTTATTCTCTCTATGACCGTATCAAGGTTATTCTGCATACCGGTTATGAAAAGCGGAAGAATTCCCGCGTTGTTCCTTGGCAGCGCATACTCACCAAGAATTCCGTCCCAACGGGTATCAAAGCTCTCGCGTGAGCGAAGATGCAGAAAATAAAGAATTCCGCGCTTCTTTTCGAGGGGTCTGACCCACCTGCGCGTGTCAAATAAATTCGTCTCTCTCTCATGTAGCACCCTTATATCGCTATGGGAAAGAGAGTCCTCAATGTCACACCCGAGATATTTTCTGATTATATCAAGCGCCGGACTCATCTGGAAAAGCTCGTTGTTTCCGCAGTTTATAACAGCTACGATATTATTCTTCGGGCAAATCCACACGTTCTGTCCCAGCATACCGTTAAAGAGAATTTCCTCGCTCTCGCGGCCTACCCACATCTGATATGCGTAGTTAAAATCTCCGTTTACCATAGGCGAGGTCGCCCACATAGATGACGACTCCTCTATCCATTCCTCCGACAGTATCACCGTGCCCTCGAACACACCGCCCGAGAGAAACATATACCCGATTTTTGCCCAGGACTCCGCAGACATAAACAGTCCCCAGCCGCCCTTCTCTATCCCCTCCGGGCCTATCTCCCAGAAGTAATTGGTTATCCCGAGCGGCGAAAACAGCCTGCGCTCGAGAAAATCACTTAAGCTCATACCCGTAATACGCGTTACGATTTTAGCGAGAATGTAGGAGTTCATGCTGTTGTAGGAAAAGCTTGTTCCCGGAGCGAATTTCAAGCTCGAGGAAAAGAAGGCGTCGGTCCAGCCGGTCTCGGTAACAGAGCCCGCCTCCGCGAACGGAACGCCCGTCTGCATTGACAAAAGATGCCTTACCGTTATATCGGCAAAGCGCTTATCCTTATAGGGTATCTCGGGAAAAATATCCACAAGCCTATCCGACACGCGAAGTTTGCCGTCGTCGACGAGAAACCCTATCGCCATACCCGTAACGGTCTTTGACATAGAATGGGACAGGTGCCAGGTATTCGTGCTGTAGCCATCCCGCGAGCATTCGCAAATAACCTCGCCTCCCGCCAGCACGAGAAGATTATGTATATTCGCGCGGTGCTCACTCTCAAGCTCGCATAGCATATTGTATAAGCGCTTTGAGGATATGCCGAAATGCTCGGGAATCGTGCGCTTAAAATACTTTTTCTCCTCGCCCGAAACACGCAGCTTCTGCGGATAATACGGAATGACGGACGGGCTGCCGTCACTGCCGAAGGATATAGATGTTAAAAGGCGCGCAGCGCGCTTTAGCCAGGTGTCCATCACTCTCTCCTCTCTTTTTTCTTACTATATATTTTAGCACAAAAGAAGAAAAAAATCAACAATAGGGAAGGATGTATATTTTACCATTTTAAAAAACACCGACCGAACAAAAATTTTGCTGATTTGACAAAATTCGTGTCAGGAACGGTGTTTTTGTATATTATTGTTTACTTTTTTCGACTTTTATATCGTTTTTTCGCCGCTTTTATAATTTTATTTTCAGGAAAGTTCAAGCAATATTTAATTTCATATAAAATGAAATTTTATTAAAAAGGGAAAACAATATCTCCAAAAAGACCGAAAACTGTACCGAAGGCTATGAGCAAAAGAGTGATTATAACATTTTCCTTTGGTCTTTTGTTTACCCGGTACAAAACGAGAAGGCCGACTCCGGCGCCCGAAAACAGACCGGAGAGCATCGTTCCGACGCTTATAATTCCCTTAGAATACATAGTAGCGACAAGAACCGACGACGCGCAGTTCGGAACAAGACCCACAACCGATGAGATAAGATGTGAAAGAAAAGGCTTGTCCAGAAAAATGACAGAGAGCGCCTTCTCTCCGACAAAGAAAACGAGAGCGTTTATACACACTGTTACGAGCAGGACGAAAATGGAAATCGTAACGGTATGATGCACCGCCGAATAAACGATTCCTCTCTCGCAGTGACACTCGTCGTTTTCGCACAGCTCGTCGATGTTTATAGGCTCTCTCTCCCTTTTAAGAAGGCTTAAGACTATATCCAGAGCAAAGCCTATGATAACGCCGACAAGCACCTTATAGAGAACTATGAGAGCAACGTTTCCAGCCGGAATATCTCCCGTGATAAGTATCGGTATCATCTCGTCAGAGGTGGAAAGAAAAACCGCCACAAGCGTTCCGAGCGTTACCACTCTCGCGGTATACAAATTCGCCGCCGCGGCAGAAAATCCGCACTGCGGAACCGCGCCGAGGACTCCGCCGACAAGAGGTCCGAAAGCGCCTGCGCGCTTCATAAATCTCTCCGCCTTGTCAGATGCTCTGTGCTCGATAAATTCCATTACGAGATAGGTTAAAAACAGAAAAGGCAAAATCCTGAGCGTCGATTCAAGAGAGTGCAAAACCACCTCTTCAAAAAACGCAAGCGCTCCCTCCGCCTGTCCGTGTGTGTGTAATAAAGCCATTTTTATCCTTCTGTGCCGTCAGCACATATATTTTTCGTTTTGATTTTTATATATTATATATTAAACTATTTTTTTAAAAAAGTCAATACACGAATTTCAGCACGTATATAAATCCAAAATTCTATGATAAAATTTAGTTTTCGATATTTATGAATATCCCCGCGGGGTTTGCGGAATAATAAATCCAAGCTTAAATAAAAGCGTGAAAAGAGAAGAATATAAAATATGAACAAAGATACCGAAAACCTACTGAAGGAATGCAACGCGGGGATAAAGATGGGCGAGAATGCTATCAAAAAAGTCCTGCCCCGTGTCAAAAATAAGGGACTGAAGCGTGCTCTCGAGGTCTGCCAGAATACTCACGCAAATCTAGGTGACAGAACACACGAGCTTCTGAAGCGTGGCGGCTCCGATACCAAGCCCCCGCACGCCATAGCGAGCGTTATGAGCGATATGAAAATAAACATGAAGATGATGGTTAACCCAACCGACAGCACGGTTGCCGACGTTATGACCGACGGCTGTAATATGGGGGTAAAATCACTCTCTCGCTATCTCAATCAATATAAGAATGCCGACTCTCGCTCAAAGGAAATAGCAAAGGAGCTTATAGCGTCCGAGGAATATCTTTCAACGAGCATGAGAGAATACCTTTAATAAGCAAATGCATATTTTGGGGAACGGTCGAGCTTTTAAGCCTATAACGCAAACGCCCCTGAGAAAAACGAATAAAAGCGGACTCTAAAGCTCACAAAAAAGTCACTAAACGCAACACGCCCCGCCTTTTATAAAACCAACGCGCCCGATTATCGCGATACTCTTAATGGATTATCACGTATTTTATCGGGCGCGTTTTTTGGTCTTTCGTTATTCTTTTTTCAGCTTGCCGCTACCCATTTGGTTATGAACAGCTCATAATTTTGCGGTATTGAAAGAGGTCTGACAAAATCATCGTAAACCCGAGTGAACTCAACCTCGCCCGCAAGCTCCGAGAGCGTTTTATCATAAAAGTAATCCGACGCATCGGAATAAAAATCCGAGAAGAACACATTGTCCGTGTTGCGATATGCAAGGGGTGAGCACTCGCTCTTGTAGATAAAGCAAACACCGACAAAATCGTATCCGTCGCCGTCATCGGACGGAACAGCGAGGTCTACCTTTTCATACTCTCCGATCTGCATTTCATAAGCCTTATCTATTACAGCGGCAAATTTCTCTGAAAACTCGGCAGTCTTTTCGGCTCCGGGCTTGAAATAATACCCGATAGCATTCATATCCTTGTCGCTGTCATAGCGGCTCTGTAAATCCTTTATGGTCTGCTCGCTTATCTCAGGGCCGCCGTTTTGTGCCTTTTTATTATTTATCAGCTCAACAACCTCTGCTATATGCACCTCGCGCTCCGCGCGTGCCTCGGGGGTCAGGGGAACTCTCTCGCTGATTCCCGTGTCGGGGTCCTGATAAATATACGTATCCGTACTGACAAAGGCGAGTGACACATGCGTATACTGTTCAAGATATTCCTCGGTAAGGTCACTGTAGTTTTTGAGATTTTCTCCGCCCTTGCCATAGAGTATCAGCTGCGCGTACTCCGCCTTATAGAGCATCTCAGTTGCCGTAACGAAATCGTTATAGTCAAAGCCGTACTTTTCCGCTATTTCGTTAAACTTATCCTCACTGCCACCCGCGCGATACTTAACCGTTGCCTTTATGGATTCGGCGATGCAGCTTCTGTCATCCGAATCAAGCGTCGAATACTTTGCGTAAATTCTGTTGGCTGCCATAATCCACGCGAGGTACTGGCGGAACTCTGAAAGAAAATGCTCGCCATAGCTTTTGCCATCATCCGCCTTGCTGCTAAAAAACGCCTCGGTATCGTAAGCGTCAATTCCACGGTCCCTCAGAGTGCCGATATACTCTATTTTGTAACGCGAGGCAAAGAAGTTGGCAACTCCCTCGTCCATCGTTACGCCCTCGTATATCGCGACGGCTCTCGCATTTCTCACGCCTATCATAATGCCCATTGCAGCGCCGAAAATTATAGCAACACCAACGAAAATGCAAACAAATGTAGTCAAAAAGCTAATTTTTTTCCTTTTGCTTCGAGCTTTCGAGCCTTTTGCATCATTTCCATTTTTCATTTTTTCACTGGAGCTTTTGCTCATCTTCTCTGCCTTCCCCGAACGGATGTCGAGTCTTTGGTTTTCATCCTTTTGTATATTTGTCGGTAGGGTATTTTTTTCTTTTTTCATATTTATTTTCCCTTCCTTACGTTTTTGTTTTCACATCCCTCTTTTGCGCGAGATGATAATCCTTCATTATTTTTGCGGCGCACTCCGCGGCGTCGGCAGCACCCAGGCGGTATATAATTCTGTCACCGCCCGGTGAAAATCTCATACCTTCGTTCTCCGAAAACACCTCCGACCATATGTCAAGGTCCGGCTTCTTTACTACGAAGATAAGATTTACCCCCTGCCATTCAACGCGCTCTATTCCCGCCTCGGTCGCTATCGCCTTTGTCAGAGCTACCGATAGAAGTCTCTCGGTTGCCTTTGGCAAATTACCGAATCTGTCAACGAACTCGTCGTACACGTCCCTCTCGTCCTCAGGCGTTCTGATAAGAGATATTTTCTTATACATCTCCATTCTCTGCGCGGAGTCCGAGATATAATGCTCAGGAATGTTCGCATTTACCTTTATATCTATAAGCGCGTCGGTTTTTTCTATTTTCGGCGTACCCTTTTCCTCAAGCACCGCCTCATTTAAAAGTCTGACGTATAGGTCGTAGCCGACGCTCTCAATGTATCCGTGCTGCTCCGCGCCGAGAAGATTTCCCGCTCCGCGTATCTCAAGGTCGCACAGCGCAATCTTGAATCCTGCGCCAAACTCGGCGTATTCCTTGATTGCTTTGAGCCTTTTCTCGGCAATCTCGGACAAAGCCTTGCCCGGGCGGTAGGTGAAATATGCATACGCCTGCCTTTCACTTCTGCCGACTCTGCCTCTTATCTGGTGAAGCTGTGAGAGTCCGAACCGCTCGGCATTTTCTATAATAAGAGTGTTTGCGTTAGGCAGGTCAATACCCGTTTCTACGATAGTCGTACATACGAGAATATCTATCTCCCCCACAACAAGGCTGTGCCATATATCCTCAAGCTCTTCCTTTTCCATCCGTCCATGTGCGCAGGCAACGCGCGCGTCGGGAAGTTCGGATGCTATTCTGTCACAGACGAGGAAAATATCCTCGACCTTGTTATAGAGATATAGTGACTGTCCTCCTCTCGAAAGCTCGCGCCGCAAAGCGTCAAAAATCACGGAGTTATCATGCTCAAGCACGTAAGTCTGCACGGGTCTGCGCTCGCCAGGCGCTTCGTCGAGTATCGAAATGTCGCTGATGCCGTTCATAGCCATATTGAGCGTTCTGGGGATGGGGGTTGCCGTCAGGGTAAGCGTGTCCACGTTTTCCGCCATTTGCCTGAGCTTCTCCTTTTGAGCAACTCCGAACCGCTGCTCCTCGTCGATTATCAAGAGACCGAGCGAGCGGAACTCAATATTTTTTGACAGGAGCTTGTGCGTGCCTATGAGGATATCAACCTCTCCGCGCTTGACCTTTCTCTGTATCTCCGCCTGCGCCTTTGGCTTTTTGAACCTTGTAAGCATCTCCACCGTGACGGGATAGCCGTTCATTCTCGACATAGCCGTCTGATAATGCTGAAGCGCAAGAATAGTGGTCGGAACGAGTATTGCGACCTGCTTGCCTCCCATTATTGCTTTAAAAGCGGCGCGAAGGGCAACCTCTGTTTTACCGAATCCAACGTCTCCGCAAAGCAGCCTGTTCATCGGAACCGGCCTTATCATATCGGCTTTTATCTCTTCTATAGCCGTAGCCTGCGACGATGTAAGCTCGTACTCAAACGAGTCGGCAAAGGAATATTCAAGCTCGGAATCCTCCGGGAAAGCAAATCCCGCCGAGCGCTGACGCCTTGCGTATATTTCTATCAAATTTTTCGCTATATCACGCGCGGCGCTCTTTGCGCGCGCCTTTGTTTTATGCCATTCGACGCCACCCATTTTAGAGAGCTTAACCCCGCCCTCCTTGTCGCGCGCGCCGATATATGTGCCTATCATTTCAAGGCGGTCGCAGGGCACGAACAGCTTATCCGTTCCCGCGTACCTTATAGTTATATAATCCTTTGTTATACCCTCGACGGTAACGCTCTCGACACCCTCAAAAAGTCCTATACCGTAGTTTGCGTGAACGACGTAATCACCGACCGAAAGCTCGGCATAGCTCATAAGACGCTTTCCGGCTCCTCCCGCCTCGCGGATTATTCTGCGCCTTCTGCGCTCGGACATAACGGCACGTCCCTCGTCGCGCGTCATAGCCAGAACGGCAATTTTCGGCGAGAGAAGCTCGTAGCCCTCAGCCCTTCCCACTCCTACGAAAATCTCACCGCCCGATGCCTTCGATATATCGAGCTCTGAAATATCGTATACGGGTATGGGGGCAAAATCACTCTCTCTTAGCGCGGATACAAGCGAATCGATACCAACCCTTGTGTCGGTGAGAATAAGCGTTCTGTAAAGACCGCGTCTGAGCGACAAAAGGTCCTCGTGAAGCATCTTCGGATTGTTTTCATATCCCACGGTTCTGCGGGCTCTGAAGCCAAAGAGACCCGAGAGCTTCTCCGAGCCCACACCGCCCGAAAACGCGTTTATATGAGTCGTTACGTTTTCAAGAAGAAATGAGCTATACCTCGACACGGGTGCCATGTAAGAAGCAGAAGACGGGCTTACAAGCCCCGCGCCTATCAGCTCGCGGCGCTCGGTATCTATATATTCATAGAAATGCGAAAGCTCCTCTTTACACCCTGAGCTTCCCACGACGAAAATTGCCATGCGCCCAAGCGAAGCGAGGTAGCTTATCAGCGTTTCTCTCTCCTCATATATCGCTCCGAGATACTTATCGCGAAAATCAGCCGCAGTACCGCCCGAAAGAACGGCACGCTCCCGCTCGAGCTTTTCCTTTATCTCACCCTTTGCCACATCGACAAGCGCATCAAGCTCTCTTATAAGCCTTGCCTTTGCGGAATCGTTTATTATGACCTCGTACGCAGGCAAAAGCCTGACATCGCAAGACGGCTCCGTGGTTCTCTGAGATATGGGGTCAAAATGGGAGATTCTGTCTATTTCGTCACCAAAAAACTCAACACGGGTAGGCTCTACCGCATCGCCGGACCAAAAATCAAGTAGTCCTCCGCGGCGTGAGAACTGTCCTCTTCCCTCAACGGCATCCGTCACAGTAAAGCCGAGCGACGCAAGCCGCTTTGCCATATCGTCTGGAGATACGGTATCCCCGACCTTCGCCGAAAAGGAAAGCGAGCCGAGAGTGCCCCTTGGCATCGTATACTGAAAGGCGGCAGAGGGTGTCGCAATTACAGCATCAATATCACCCGACAAAACGAGGGAAAGCACCGATAGCCTCTCACGCTCAACATCGTGAGAGGCTCTGATATTATGGAAAACAAGGTCGCGCCTCTTATACTCGAGGGCTTTGAGCCCCTCAGACAAAAGAGCCTTATACAGCTTCTCTCTCGCCTGCTCGCTCTCTGCGAGTATAAGCACCGGCGCGCCCGAGCATTTTCTCGCCTCGATAACACTCTCGATGACGAATGCCGCCTCCGCTCCGCCTGAAAGTCCGTTTATGGCAATCGGAAGCGGTGTGGGAGTGGCAAACTGCGACCTGAGCGCGGACAAATACTTTGGATATTCCGCGTCAAGTCTGATTAGCTCGCTTAGTCTGTTCATTTCACGCGCCTTTATCTATGCCGCAAATCCGATGCGGCTTTTTTGTTTGCTCTTCAACTGATTCTATCCGATTTTAGCTTCAGATTGCGCTCTTATTTAGAGAAGCGCGCCATAGCACCGTCTATGTTGCCGCCTACTATAAGCTCTGCCGCCAAGTCAATATCGGAGAGTCTTGAGGATATAGCCGCTCTGTCACTTTCAGAAAATCTGCCAAGCACGAAATCCGCAAGATCGTATTCGGGGCTTGGCTTTTTTCCAACGCCGATCTTCACCCTCGGAAAATCCTCTGACGAGAGATGTGCTATGATGCTCTTGAGACCGTTATGACCGCCCGCCGAGCCCTTACGGCGTATACGGATTATACCGGGGTCGAAGCTTATCTCATCATGTAAAATCAGGACACGCTCGGGGGGGATTTTATAAAACCTCGCTGCCTCTGCCACGGCTGTGCCGGAGTTGTTCATAAAGGTCGTGGGCTTCATAAGAAGCACGCGGCACTCGCCTATACGGCACTCGGCTGTGAGCGAATAAAACCTCGCGCGGTCAATTTTCACCCCACGGCGCTCGGCTATATAATCTATAGCGACAAATCCCGCGTTATGGCGTGTGCCGTCGTATTTTTCGCCGACGTTTCCAAGGCCTGCGATAATAAATTCGACGGGACCCGTGTCGCTTTTTTTCTCTATTTTCTTGAACAAATCAAAAATGTTTGCCATAAGAATGCTTTGCCTATCCTTCTTTTTTTACGAGTATCAGTTCCTTTGCGTAAGGGAGCTTTTCTATCTCGGAGGTCAGCGTTTTCCACTCTCCGAGCTTATGATTTCTTCTCGCGTAGTATATGTTTATGAGAACCTCATAATTCATAGTAACCGTGCGAAGCTGGTTGTAGGAGGAGGGCAAAAGCTGTATCATATCGTGCCAGTGAGCAGCGTCGCGGGTCTCTACGTATCTTTTGCGGCTTTCTTCAAGATATTCTATCATCTTGTCGAGCACCGAAAGCGCCCCCTCGGTCATTCTGTCGTGAGAAAAATCGTCTCTGGTGAATTCCTTTGCCTGTATTTTGTGCATTGTCGAGGTCGAATTTGCCACCGTGGCAACCTTGTAGGTGTCAAACTCCTTCCACCAGTAGAGCGGTGCTAAAATATCCATAGAAACGAATATTTGTCTAAGAAACTTTCTGTGGTCGCTGCCCGCTACGGCAAGTCTTTTTGCCAGCGTCAGGTCGTTCTCGCCTAGGACAAAGTTACCGCGCTCGTCATAATACGAGTCCATACGCGCCCAGCTGTTCATAGGGTTGCGCGCGCCGCGGATGGCGTTCTCGAAATTCATGACTGATATGCGTTCTACCTTGATCATAACCGTACCTCGCTT
>JAEIGA010006848.1_pt1 | contig 17314 bp, 11 predicted proteins | sample 9270691 | NCBI WGS metagenome assembly JAEIGA01 (sample SAMN17057246, study PRJNA624740) | gut metagenome | biome: biome; isolation source: fecal sample | host: Bos grunniens | place: China: Xizang | collected 2019 | reverse complement strand
TGCGATGGAGTTGGCGATGTCCTTCATCAACATGGTCTTACCCGTCTTGGGCTGCGCTACGATGAGGGCGCGCTGTCCTTTGCCGATGGGGGAGAACAAATCGACGACGCGTGATGACTTGCTGTCGTTGAATCCTTTGCAGAGCTTGAATTTCTCGTCGGGGAAGAGTGGGGTGAGGAATTCAAAGCCTACGCGGTCACGTACTCTGGCGGGTTCGCATCCGTTGATTTTCTCTACGCTGGTGAGTGGGAAGAAACGCTCTCCGTCTTTTGGGGGACGAACAAAGCCATCTACGACATCGCCTGTCTTGAGGCCGTAGTGCTTGATTTGTTGCAAGTTGACATATACGTCATCGGGCGACGGAAGGTAGTTGTAGTCGCTGCTGCGCAGGAATCCGTAGTTGTCGATTGTTTCGAGAACACCGCTTACACGGACGATGTTGTCAAACTCATATGGTTTTTCCTTGACAGGCTTCTCTTTCTTCTCTGGCAAGGCTGGTGCAATGAAATCCTCGTAAGGAGGTCTTGCATGGTTTGCTTCCTGCTTTCCGTTTTCTTCCGCTTGCTTGAAGATGTTTATTGGAGTGAAAAAGTCTGACTCATTGGGGATGTCTTCGATGATGATGAAGTCGGAAGTGCCGGCTGGCTGGCTTTTGCTGGTGAAAATGGTTTGTGCATGAGTATGACTGTTCTCGGATGAGAAAACTTCTTCTGGCACAAATCCTTCTGTGCTTTTTGTTTCCTCTTCTTCTTTCTCTTCTGTTGCGAGGGTGCTGTCGTTTGTATCCTCAACTTTAGCTTTGGGCTTTCGTCCTCGTTTTTTGGGGGCGGCACCTTCTTCTGCTTTTTCAGGAGTATCTTCGTTGCTGCTGTTTTCTTCTTCCGCTTTCTTCTCTTCTGAAGCTTTGGACTTCTTGTCTGTCTTCTTGGATTCAAGGTTGTTTTCTGTGGACATTTCTGCGGAAACGGATTCTTCGGCAGGTGTGGCTAGCATTGCTTTTTCTTCTTCAGAAAGATCGGCAAAGAGTGATTCGTCTTTAGTGATTTTCATGTTCTTGTCTACTTTCTTTGCCTTGTCCTGATTGGCTGTATATACTCTATCTACATTCTTGACGCTGACACGGGAACGTTTGCGGGGAGTTTTTTCTGTTGTTGTAGCATTGGACGCGAAGTTGGAGGCTTGCTCGTCGATGATAGTCAGCCTTAATTCTGTTTCGTCCATTTTTTCTGCATTGGAAATACTCATTTCTCTTGCAATGTCAAGAAGTTCGTTTTTGTCCTTACGGTTTAATTCTTCTAAATTGTACATATTGATGATTGGTAGATGAAATCCTTCCATGCCTTTTATGGAAAGTTTCGTCTTTTGAAAATTTTCTTGGAAATTTTAGTGAGGCTTGTTTTAAGACAAACTTTTTCTTTTATAAATGTGGTAGTTGTCTTAAAAAGATGGTGCAAAAGTAGTGAATTATTTTGAAATCACAAATACTTTTGCACCTTTTTTTATAGATTTTTGTTTATATCCTCGATATAAGCAAGTAATTCTTCTCTGCCCAGTTTGTTTGCCGAACTGGTGATGAAATAGGGTGGAAGTTCTTCCCATTCTTCTTGAAGTGTCTTCATGTATTTATTGGCAGCCGCTTCCGTTTTTGTGACGGGCAGCTTGTCTGCCTTGGTAAAGACAATGGCGAAGGGAACTCCATGGCTGCCAAGGAAGTTGAGAAAGGCAAGATCGACCTTCTGGGGGTCATGTCTGATGTCGATGAGTACAAATAGACAGACGAGCTGCTCGCGTTTCAGGACATAGTCGCTAATCATGGTTTGGAATTTCTCTATGTCTTTTTTGCTTCGTTGTGCATATCCGTAGCCAGGCAAATCGACAAGATACCATTGCTCGTTGACGAGAAAGTGGTTGATGCACATGGTCTTGCCCGGTGTGGATGACGTTAACGCAAGGTTCTTTCGCTGGGTCAGAGCATTGATGAGCGATGATTTTCCAACGTTGCTTCGTCCAATGAAAGCGTATTCTGCTTTGCCGTCGGCAGGGCACATCTCGACTCTTGGCTTACTGCCAATGTATGTAGCTGATTTGATGTTCATTGTATATATAATAATGGGTTTTATGATAGTTCGGAAAGTTCAAGCCATCTCATTTCTTTTTCTTCCAGTTCTTCTGTCAAGATGGGAAGCCGTTTGCTCAGCGCTGTGATTTCGTCAATCGAAGTAGTTCCACCGCACAATGCGGCTTCGATTTGTTTCTTCTCTTCTTCCAGCTTGGCAATGTCTTTTTCCAGCTGGGTGTATTCCTGTTTCTCTTTGAAGGTGAGCTTTCTGGCGCGATTGACATTCCTGTTGCAGTCTTTCCGGCTGTCTTTGTTTTGCAGTTTGCTGCTTTCTTGCTTGTTCTGTTCTTTCCAGTCGCGATATTGGCTATAGCTGCCAGGAAAGTCTTGTACTTGCCCATTGCCATGAAAGACTAAAGTGTGGTCAACTACTCTGTCCATAAAATAGCGGTCGTGGCTCACGATGATGAGGCAGCCTCTGAAAGATTTCAAGTAGTCTTCAAGAATTTGTAGCGTTACAATATCGAGGTCGTTTGTCGGCTCGTCAAGAATGAGAAAGTTGGGTGCTTTCATTAGGACTGTGCACAGGTAGAGCCTTCTTCGTTCGCCTCCGCTGAGTTTGTAGATGTAGCTGAATTGTTCTTCTGGCGAGAAAAGGAAGTGTTGCAGGAATTGTCCTACTGACAGTTTCTCTCCGTTGCCCATGTCAACATATTCTGCTATGTCGCGCACGGCATCAATCACTTTCTGGTCTTCTCTGAAAGCCATGCCTTGCTGTGAGTAGTAGCCGAAGCGTACTGTTTTGCCGATGTCAATGCTTCCACTGTCGTGAGGTTCTAAACCGAGAAGCATTTTTACAAATGTTGACTTCCCGGTTCCGTTGTTTCCTACAATTCCCATCTTCTCATAGCGCGTGAAGTTGTAAGAGAAGTCGTTCAGAATTGTTTGATTGCCAAAAGCTTTACATACATTCTGCATTTCGAATATTTTATTGCCAATGTATGTGCCTCCCATTTCAAGTTTGACGCTTCGTTCTTCGATGCGCTGTTTGGCAACTTTTTCTAATTCGTAGAAAGATTCAATTCTATATCGTGCTTTGGAACTTCGGGCGCAAGGAGTGGAACGCATCCATTCCAGTTCGGTGCGGTAGAGATTGTTGGCACGTGCAATTTCAGCATTCATGTTATCAATTCGCTCTTGTCTCTTCTCCAGATAGTAGCTGTAATTGCCTTTATAGGGGTAGATGCGCGAATTGTCCATTTCGATAATGCTTGAGCAGATGCGGTCAAGGAAATAGCGGTCGTGCGTTACCATCAGGATGGACATCGTGCTGTGACTCAGCGTGTTTTCCAGCCATTCTATCATTTCGAGGTCAAGGTGGTTGGTCGGTTCGTCAAGTATCAGCAGGTCGGGTCTTTTTGCCAGAACTCTTGACAATGCAATGCGTTTTACTTGTCCTCCGCTGAGCTGCGATGCAGGTCTTTTTGCCTCATCCTCTGTGATTTTCATCTGTGTCAGGTATTGTTTGTACAATAACTGAAATTCATCATTTTCGTCTTCTGCCCCATGCACGTCGATGGTAGGTGACTGTTCCAAATATCCTACTTTAATTCCATTGCGGAAAACCATCTTTCCGCCATCGTCGCTTTCCTTGCCGGCAATGATGCTGAGCAATGTTGATTTGCCTGTTCCGTTTTTTGCGATGAGGCCAATGTGCTCACGTTCATTCACTGTGAACGAGATGTTTTCGAACAGTACACGATGCCCGATGCGTTTTGTTAAGCCTTGTATTTCAAGATAGGGATTTGCCATTGTTATCTTGCTATCATTTTCATCTCTTTAGCTGAGTATCTGCGGAATTTCTCAGCATGTTTGATGTGCTTCTCGAATATGTCCATGATGGCATCTAAATCGCCTAGACATCGTAATTCTGTTGTCACTTTATAGCCTGCTTCTTGCAGGTTCTGTGCCCATTCCTTGATGGTGCTGGCAGTTGTTTGACTGCTTTGGGCAAATGTAAATGGAATGATGTGGACTTTTTTTATTTTGTTAGTTTTCAACTGCTTTTTCAAACTTTCCAACGATAGATATCCATCGACTGTCCCTACGAACCATTCTTTGAAATCTTGGTCTTTCAGGGTGTAGTCAAGCATGGCATACTGTGAGTCCTCGACGCTGGCTGTGCCGCTGCACATCAGTATGTTGGCTTCTTTTTCGTTTCCGTAGGCTGCTGCCATGGCTTTGATGGCGTGCTCATAATCGGCAGGGGTGCTCAGCAGTGGCTCTCCCAGACGTATTTGCTTGAAGTTCTCCTTTGCCGTTTCTACTGCATAGCGTAAAAATTGCATCTCTGCACAATTGATGATGTTGGATGATTGTACTAAAACATGTGTGTATCCGTCTTTCTTCAACTGGCTGAACAATTCGTCTGGAGTCTTGATGGGGGAATCGTCGCTTGATTGCTTGATGAGGTCTCGCGTTGTCCAGGCCTCGCGAAAGTCATAATTGGGATATGCTTCTTTCAGCCGTGTGTTGAAACGATTTATTTGTTGCTGGGCTGTTGCATCTTCCGCTCCTGTGTGTACAGCAACGATGACAGCCTTGTCGGATTCGAGCATGCTTTCAAACATGTCATGCTCAATTTCTGCTAACTGTCCCAGTGCAGGAAGATGAGTGGCCAGCAGGGTGAGGAGTGAAATCAGAAGTTTATTCATATTGATTCATGTCGGCAGCCTCTCTAATGGCTGATATTTGGTGTTTTGTAATGGTCGGAACAATCATGTGTAGCAAATGTTCAATCTTTTCAACCTTGATGCTTTCGTTGTTTCCTTCCATGAGCCGGAATGTTCCGTCGCCAGAAATTCTGATGGCGACATCTGCGCAGGCACGAGTGCCATCTGGTGAGGTTACAGGGTGCAATCCGTTGCGTATGAGCGCTTTGCAGCAAAGTTTGTACTCTAATGAATGTTGATTCCCTTCTACCAACACATCGCGTGCCGCTTCGTGTTTGATGGAGAATGAACAAGATTCACGGTTGAACAATAGCCCTTCCTTGGCAAAGAAACGCTCGATGCTTCCATCCAGGCTCAGGTCTTCTGGAAGTCCTGTGGTCAGGCCATTCTCTTTGTCAAGCAGCCACACTTTGTCTGCTACCTGCAATGCGTGCTCTAAGTCGTGTGTACTTAAAAACACGGTCTTTTTCAGGGTCTTCGATAGACGGTGCAGTAATAGCATCATGCTGATTTTGCTGGGATAGTCGAGAAAGGCTGTTGGCTCATCCAGAAAGATGACTGGCGTTTCCTGCGCAATTGCTTTTGCTATCATGACCTTTTGTCGTTCTCCGTCCGACAACGTTTGCATTTTTCGTTGTGCCAATTCCTCAATACCAATCCATGCCATACTTTTCTCTACCATCTTCCGGTCTCTTTCCTTCAACTTTCCCCAAAAGCCGGTGTAGGGACTTCGACCCATTGCCACGACCTCTTCAGCAGTCATATTCTTGATGCCGGAGTTGTCGGTCAGCACGACACTGACAAGCTGTGCCAATTCCTGATTTTTATAGCTTTTGATATCTCTTCCCATTAGCTCAATGGAGCCACTTAATGCTGGCTGTAATGCAGCCATAGTCCGCAATAAGGTGGATTTTCCTGCACCGTTAGGGCCGAGCAAGCATACCATTTCGCTGCTACAGAGTTCAGCGTTCAGGCAAGAAGCTATGGTTTTGTTTCCCTCTTTAGTTTTATAGCCTGTTGTAAGGTTTTTGATTTCTATAGATGTGCTCATAGTGGCTACAAAGGTACGAATTTTCATGGGGAATAAAAAGATGGAAAAAGGGATTTGATGTTTTTGTAACGAAAAAAGCATTCAAAATGCTAAAACATTTCAATCTGTTGTCTTAAATCCTTCTTTCAGAGGGGAAAAATGCAACATTGTTTCCTGTTCTTTAATTTTTTTCGCTATCTTTGTAACATAATGACCAAAACTGAAAAAGATAAATGAAAAAGATTCTGTTAACAATGGCGGCAGCGTTGCTGATGGGCACCACTGCTATGGCGAAAGATGTGAAAGTGTTGGTGATGAGCACATCGCCAGCTGTGGAAAAGGCTGAAGATGGAACTAAAATTAAAGATAATCTGAGACTGACGGCTGGCGTAAAGCGAGTGAAAGCCGATTTGACATCGCAGAAAATAATCGTCATCTATGATGCGGATAAGACTGCATCGAAGAATATTCTTGCAGCAATGAAGAAAATGGGTTACGAGACGACTGTTATAAGCGATGAAAAAGCTCCAGAAAAACTTCCTGTAGATGGAACTTCAGGCGCTTCTAAACAAAAGAAGTGATCACTTCCCTTTTACAGTGTTTCCAGGTAGAGTGGGGTGGTTTATCCTGATTTGAAAGGAATACGCTGCAGTGTATAGTGGCATCATCGTAATGCTATACAAAAAATGTCCATCTCCTAAATTATGTTACTTTGTGGGATAAATTATTGAAAATATTTGGAGGAGAATGCTTTTTTGTCTATGTTCGCAAATGAAAAGCATCATTTAGCAGATGTTTCGTCAAATGATAAGGTGATTATGGATAAAAGAAATTATTGTGTGATATTGGCAGGCGGAATGGGGACTCGCCTGTGGCCTATGAGCCGTGAAAAGAAACCTAAGCAGTTTATAGATGTGTTAGGCACGGGACTGACACTTTTGCAGATGACGTATGAGCGTTTTTCTCGTTTCATCGATGTTGATAACATCATTATAGTTACCAATGAAAAATACTTCCATTGGGTAAAAGAACAAATTCCAGGTTTGAAAGACGAAAATGTGCTTGTTGAGCCGATGCGGCGCAATACGGTCCCTGCAGTGACTTGGGCTGCTTTGGAGGTGAAGCGTCGTTGCCCTGAAGGCAGATTGATTGTCAGTCCTTCTGACCAGAACATTGCAGACATTGACGCTTTTCAAAAAGATGTGCTGCGAGGTTTTGACTATGTGCGTGAATGCGATGTGCTGCTGACAATGGGTGTGAAGCCAAGTCGTCCAGAGGTGGCATACGGCTACATACAGATGGCTGATGCTTCTTTGTCCCATTCTGATATTTATAAAGTGCAAAGCTTTACGGAGAAGCCTGCAGAAGAATTTGCGCGGATTTTTTATGAAAGTGGTGAGTTCTTGTGGAATACGGGCCTTTTCTTGTGGAACGCAGATACTTTTCTGCATGCTGTAAAATGGACAAGCGATGAGATTGCTTCGATTGTGCAGTCAGTGGTGCTGCGACATGGCAAGGACGAGTATGCTGATGACCTTTTGATGGAGCTATTTGCCAAATGTCCCAACATGAGTTTGGAAGAAAGTGTGCTTGAAAAGTCTGACAGCGTTGACGTCATGCTTTGTCACTTTGGTTGGGCAGATCTTGGTACATGGGAGGCTGTGCATGAAGCTTTACCTCAGTTGGATATGGGAAACGTGGTTATTGACTCTAAATCGCTCCTTTATGACTGTAAGGACTGCATCATCAAATTGCCTGACGGGCATGTTGCTGTGGTGCAAGGATTGGAAGACTATGTCGTAGTGGAAGAAGGCAATGTGCTGGTTATCTGCAAGAAAGGTGATCAGAAAAATATTCGTAAGTTTGTGAATGACGCGCAGTTGAATCTTGGAGAAGAGTTTGTGTGAAAAGAAATCTAGAACGATACGAATATATACAATAACAAGGGAGGAGATGCGCAGTGCGCCTCCTCCCTTGTTATGTTTTATTGATTGCCCTTGTACCTTTATTTGGATGTGCTTTTTCAAAGGGGAATCTTGATGATGAAAAAGGAAAATCCGTGGATGGATTTACAGCAGTTTCAGGATGTTTTCTTCTAAAGTTCCCTCCATGAAATCGCTGCGCATAACAATTTCGTTGTCACGATTCACCAAGAAGAATGTTGGCAGAGTTGTCACGTTGTAGATGCCAGTTGTTGTTCCGTCCGTTTCGTGTACACAAACCCAAGGAAGATTTTCGCATGAAAACTTCCAGAAGTGAATGTCCTTGTCAAGCGAAATTTGATAAATTTCAAAGCCTTGCGAGTTGTATTTGTCATATAGGGAACGCAGTGTTCTGACACGTTCCACCGATTCGGATGCGCTATATATTGTGAAATCAATCAAGACGACCTTTCCTTTCTGCTCTGTGATGCTGCGTGTTTTGCTGTTGATGTCAGGCAGGCTGATGTCGATAATGCCTGTTTCTGTAACCTTGTCCTCGTCCACGTCGATGACGGTTTGTTGTGGCAGGGCTGTATTGTCCATCCCCTTGATGGCCATGTTGCACAGCTGCTGCGTACGTGGTGCATCAGGATAAGCGCCATCCCATGCTGTTGCCACTGTGGCATAGCATTTTACGTCGCTGCGATTGCTGATGGGATTGAACAGCATAAAGGTGCCTCCTAAGTCTGTGATGCTCTGGCATACGGCATAATAAGCTGCTGCAGATGAGGGGTCTGTGAAAATATAATCCATTTTCATGCGCTCCTTGTGGTTGCTGAGAACGCTTTCGATGCTGTCCACCTGATCTCCTGGTAGCATGTCCTCATTGCGTTCTATAGCCACAATGCGTGCTTGTGCTTCTTGTTGAAGAATGCTGATTTCCCTGATTTTCTTGCTGCTTTCGTTACCTTCAATACTGTAGTTCTTTTCCATATTAGGCAGTTGAGCCTTCACGATGATGTTTTCTGTGCTGTCCACTGCAAAATGAATGATGTGTTTGCCGATGTTCAACATGTAAAATTCAGGACATCCTGAAGGTGCGTCTGCCTTGAACGAGAAGACTCCGTTTTCTTTCATTTTTATAGAATCCAGTTGTTGAGCGCCATCCAGCGTGCTGTGTGTGAAATACAGTATGGAATCTTTTGCACCCTCGATAGTTCCTTCTACGCAGAACTTTGGCGCATTGTCGCATGAAGCCATAATCAGTGCTCCAAACGCTATCATTGTCAGTACTTTCTTCATCATTTTTGATCTTTGATGCAAAGTTAATGTAAATCGAAGACAAGGCAAAATAAATTCTTCCATTTTTCTTTCTTAATTGATGTTCGTGTTGTTCAGGACAGTTGTCCTTCCTCGTAAAGGACAATCATCTTGCATGGTGAAGAACAATTGTCTTTGCGAGCAAAGGACAACCGTCCTTTTTGACATTGGACAAAAAGGGTGATGAGCAAATGATTTTATTACGCTTTAAGATGATGAATTTGATGAAATGAATGTTCCTTAAACGCAGTTCGGCATAACCATTTAATTGTGTGTGTTCAATGTAATAACGGGTTAATAGAACAAAATGCCTTGTAATATGCTAAAAAACATGAGAGAACGGAGGATTTTCAGGCTGAGTTGTCAGATATGTACTTATTTATTCGTACCTTTGTTCGATTTTTCGTGCCTGTTGTGGCGCGACTTTAGATGTTTTATATATTAATGAACGGTTGAGCGGCTGAATGAAGGAATATTCTTGAAGCTGTGAAACTGCAAAAAGAAAAAAGATGAACGTAATTACAAAGAAGGTTTCGTTGCCTGATGGAAGAGAAATCAGCATCGAAACAGGAAAGCTGGCAAAACAAGCCGATGGTTCCGTGATGCTTCGTATGAACGACACGATGCTCCTGGCCACTGTTTGTGCAGCAAAGGATGCCGTACCAGGAACTGATTTTATGCCACTCCAGGTAGAGTATCGTGAGAAGTATGCGGCTAATGGCCGTTTCCCTGGAGGTTTCACTAAGCGCGAAGGCAAGGCAAGCGATGAGGAAATCCTCACTTGCCGTCTTGTGGACCGTGCATTGCGTCCGCTGTTCCCTTCGAACTATCACGCGGAGGTTTATGTGAATGTGAATGTATTTTCTGCTGATGGCAAGGATATGCCAGATGCACTTGCTGGCTTTGCTGCCAGTGCAGCTCTCGCAGCGTCAGACATTCCTTTCGAAGGTCCAATTTCAGAGGTTCGTGTTGCACGTATCGATGGAGAGTTTGTTATCAACCCAACTTTCGAGCAGTTGAAGCAGGCTGATATGGATCTTATGGTGGGCGCAACCGAAGAGAACATCATGATGGTGGAAGGCGAGATGAAGGAAGTGCAGGAACAGGATCTGCTCGAAGCGCTGAAGGCTGCGCATGAGGCTATCAAGCCACAGTGCCGAATCCAGAAAGAGCTGATGAAGGAGCTTGGCACAGATGTGAAGCGTGAATATTGCCATGAGGTGAATGATGAAGACTTGAAGGCTGACTTGCAGGCTAAGTGCTATCAGCCAGCGTATGATGTGACAAAGCAGGCTTTGGAGAAGCATGCTCGCGCTGAAGCATTTGAGAAGATTCGTGAAGACTATAAGGAGGCGTATGCTGCAGCTCATGCAGAGTTGAGTGAGGATGAACTGGAAGAGAAGTATGCGCTGATTGACCGTTATTACCATGATGTAGAGCGTGATGCTATGCGTCGTTGTATTCTTGATGAAGGCATTCGTCTGGATGGTCGTCAGACTACAGATGTTCGCCCAATTTGGTGTGAAGTATCTCCACTGCCAGGACCTCACGGAAGTGCAATTTTCACACGTGGTGAAACTCAGGCTTTGGCTACTGCGACACTGGGTACAAAGCTGGATGAGAAACTGGTGGATGGTGCGTTGGAGCGTTACTACATGAAGTTCCTCCTCCACTATAACTTCCCTCCATTCTCTACTGGCGAGGCTAAGGCGCAGCGTGGTGTGGGACGTCGTGAAATTGGTCACGGTCATCTCGCTTGGCGAGGCATCAAGGGGCAGATTCCAGAGGACTACCCATATACAGTCCGTGTTGTTTCTGACGTACTGGAGTCTAATGGTTCTTCATCAATGGCTACAACATGTGCAGGAACGCTTGCACTGATGGATGCAGGTGTGCCTATCAAGAACCCTGTAGCAGGTATCGCTATGGGTCTTATTAAGAACCCCGGCGAAGACAAGTATGCTATCCTTTCAGATATTCTTGGCGATGAGGACCATCTTGGTGATATGGACTTCAAGACAACTGGAACAAAGAATGGTTTGACTGCAACACAGATGGACATCAAGTGCGATGGTCTTTCTTATGAGATTCTTGAAAAGGCACTCATGCAGGCAAAGGCAAGCCGTGAGCATATCATGGGCGAAATGATGAAGACCATCTCTGAACCACGTCCAGAACTGAAGCCACATGTTCCACGCATTGAGCAGATAATTATTCCTAAGGAGTTTATCGGTGCTGTGATTGGTCCTGGTGGTAAGGTAATTCAGCAGATGCAGGAGGATACTCAGACCACTATCACTATCGAAGAGGAAGATGGAGTGGGCAAGGTGCAGATTTCTGCTCCAGACAAGACCGCTATCGAAGCTGCTATGGCTAAGATCAAGGCAATTGTCGCTATTCCAGAGGTCGGCGAAATCTATCAGGGCACAGTTCGTTCTGTTATGCCATACGGTTGTTTCGTTGAGTTCCTTCCTGGAAAGGACGGATTGCTCCACATCTCGGAGATTGACTGGAAGCGTCTGGAAACAGTAGAAGAGGCTGGCATCAAGGAAGGCGATTCAATCGAGGTGAAATTGATAGACATCGACCAGAAGACTGGAAAGTTCAAACTCTCTCGCCGTGTTCTCATCGAGAAGCCCGAAGACTATGTAGAGCGTCCACAGCGCGAACGTCGTCCACGTCCAGAACGTGGCGGAGACCGTCGTCCACGTCGCGAGGAGCGTCAGCCAAGAGCTGAAGAGCCACGTCAAGATGCACCTGCTGTTGAAGAGGGCGGTTTCAAGTCTGCGCTTGATGATTTGTTGAAGTAAATTTATATATGATACAAAAAAGGCATCCTTGATAGGATGCCTTTTTTGTATGGTAATCACTGATTTTAAAGTTCTATAATGTGTCGTTATATATTGAACTTGCCTTTCTTGACAGGCTGTTCTTGTATGGGAATGGAATAAGATTCTGTTATGCAAAGGTTGCTCCAGCTCCTTCCTCTTAATCGGAACAAGAACGCGCAACCTCGCCAGCATAGCTCGATGCACATGGCAATCCATACACCATGCAGACCCATCGATGGTGCCAGCAGAAGCGCAAGTGAAAGTCGTACAATCCAGATGCTGGCAAGGTTCATGAGGCTTGGCACCAGAGTCTTGCCCGAACCTACAAACACGCCGTATGCTACGATGCTGGCAGCAAACATTGGTTCTGCCCATGCTTCGATTCTGAGAATTTCTGTTCCTAGTTTTATGACTTCTGTATCTTGTGTGATGACTTGCATCATTTCGGGGGCAAAGACTCCCATGAAAATACCCATTATTCCCATAATGCCTATTCCTAATCCCACTGAAATCCACGCGAAGCTTCTCATCAAATCCTTTCTTTTGGCGCCTAAACTTTGTCCAACCAGAGTGGTGGCTGCATCTGAAATGCCGTATCCTGGCATGTAGCAGAGGCTCTCAATGTTGATACCGAATGTGTTTGCTGCTATAGCAACAGGTCCCAATGGGGCAATGATGCCTGTAATGGCAATTTGTGCTCCACACATTACACCGCGTTCTAAACTGATGGGAGAACCTATCTTCAGAGCTTTGAATAGCGTTTCTTTATTGGGTATGTATTGGGACTGATATATAGAACCGTATAATCCTTTGTCTAAGGAAAACTTGAGTTGATTGTCTTTTATTGCCAAGAAGTATAGCATGAGAATCATCGTGATGATGTAGGCTGCAAACGTACCATAGGCTGCGCCAGCTGTCCCCATGTTGAAAATGAAGATGAAGAGGTAATTAAAGATGATGTCAAGAATACACATCATAGCGTTGAGCAAACTGGGCACTTTGATATTTCCGCTACATCTCAGGCTTCCTGCAGCTAACGTGTTGATTTCAAGAACGGGAAGCGCTATGGCGACGATGGTGAAATATTCTGTGGCATCAGCGCAAATTTCCTCACTTGCCCCAAGCCAGTGTGGAAGGCTGGGAGCGATGGCTATACCTATGCTTGATAGCAAGAGGCTGAATACTAATCCGGAAAAGATTCCTTGCCGGATGATGTTACGTGCTTTTTGCAGGTTTTCAGCTCCTACATAGTGTGCCACTTGTACAGAAAACCCAGCAGCAAAAGCAGAGCATAATCCGCCAAAAAGCCAGATGGTGGTGGATACGAGCCCTACGGAAGCCGATTCTTTCGTGCCAAGATGTCCTAGCATGGCAGCATCAATAATCTGCATGGCAACAGAGGAAAGCTGGGCAATCATGGCAGGGAGACTCAATAGCACAGTTAGTCGCAGTTTTTCTTGCCGCGACATATTTCTTGCTCCTTTTCTGACAAGTGTCAGCAATTCGTCTTTGGAAAGGCTCATCGATTTCTTGCTATTGTGTTATTTCAGATTTCAAAGGTACGGATTTTTCTTCAAATATAAAATTCTTCTTTTCTCCAACGGAGAAATAATGTAGGATAAGCACCCTGAATGAGTTTTTTTACAGGCTTAATAGCAGGCTCGCTGGGCACGATGTTGTGTTAAATGCTGAGTTTGGGAGCACAAAATTTGATGTGGTCGATTCATGTTCTTTGTTTTTCAGGTTTCTATTTCTTCATTTGATTCTTTGAAAGCTTGTCATACAGAACGTGGTGACTCCTACGTGCTTGCCGTGTACACAATATAAAAAACACCGTGTAAGAAACTTTTCAAATACGGTGTTTTTTATATTATGCAGGCAGTGTATATAAATTAACGTGAGTTTGAACTCACGTTAATAAAATGCTGTTATTCCAAGACTTCTTTTACAGCCTCTTCGATTGCAGCACCTCTTAGGTTCCTCTTCAGGATTGTTCCGTCAGGACCAAACAGGATAATCTGTGGAATGCCGTTGATGCCATAGGCATTGCTGCCTGCATATTGAGCATTCATGATTTGTGGATAAGTGATGTTGAGTTGCTCTATTGCAGTTTTTGTATCTTCAGGTTTATCCCATGTGGCAACTCCAAGGACTTCGAAACGGTCGCCCTTGTATTTCTCATAGACGCTGAGAAGGTTAGGTATCTCTGCACGGCAAGGTCCACACCAGCTTGCCCAGAAGTCAACAAGCACGTATTTGCCCTTGCCTACATAGTCTGAGAGTTTTACAACTTTGCCTTCATATTCAGCTTCGAAATCTTTGAACATCTTTCCTTCTGCTGTCTCGAGCTGCACATCCCAGAGCTCTCTTTCCTTGATGATGATAGAATCTGTCTTAAAGTACTCGTTACCATCGATGAATGTGATGAGTTCTTCTGTTGACATAGTGTATGCCAATATGTTTCTAATCACATATACACCAGCGTCATTGAGGTTCTCTTCTGCAAATTCAATGGCCATGTTCTGGATTGTTGCCATGCCATTGCTGTCTTGTGGAATAGAATCCATTTTCTCGAAGAAAGGTTTGAGTTTGGCATCCAATTCTGTCTTAGACAAAGTTTGTCTTGCAGGAATTGAAGGTTTTGAGTTCTGTGCACAACTTGCTGCCAAAAGAATTGTCAGTGCTGCGAATGCCATGAAAATCTTGTTTTTCATTTTGTTTAAAAATTTAATAATTAATAATATGTGTTATTTTTCTTAGTGTGCTTTTTCCTTATTTGTTGAACAGCTTTTCTTAGATGCCTCCAGCAGGAAGGTATTTTGTCCAGAAGTCCGACATGGTTTTGCGCAAGTGGAATGTTGTGCCCGCTCGTTCGCTTATGCCATGGGTGCGCATAGGGTATGATACTTGGTAGAATATTTTTCCAGCTTTAATCAATTCATCTACCAGCATCTCGCAACTTTGGTAATGTACGTTATCGTCTCCCGTTCCATGAATCAGTAATAGATTACCTTTCAGACCTTCTACATAGCTGATAGGGGAGCCTTTCTTGTAGCCTTCTGGGTTATTTTGTGGCGTGTTCATGTACCTCTCCTGGTAGATGGTGTCATATAACTTTTGATCTGATACAAAGGCTACAGCTATACCTGTTTTGAAAACTTCCGGATATCGGAACATACAGTTGAGTGTTTGGCTGCCTCCTCCGCTCCAGCCTGTGATGCCGATTCTTTCTTTATCTATAAATGAGAATTGACGCGCTAAATCCAGAATGCCTCGAGCCTGGTCTTCGCATGCAAAAGTTCCGACTTCACCGTAAATGCACTTCCTCCATTCCCTGCCACGTGGAGCAGCTGCGCCTCTATTTTCAATGCTGACCACGATGTAGCCAAGATTTGCTAAGTATTGATGCCACATATTGCTAGACCAAACGTCTTGAACCGTAGAGTTAGCAGGTTCTCCATACACATCGATAATGACAGGGTATTTCTTGTTGGCGTCAAATTGTACAGGCTTAATCATCCATGCATCAAGTTCCCAATCACCTGATTTAACTTTGACAAATTCTTTGGGTTGCAAACCAAGGGCTTCCCACTCTTTCTGGTTTCCGCTGTTGTCAACGAGTGTACGTACAGTTTTGCCTGCAGGGAATGATTGCATCTCAACAATTGGCATTGTTTGTGCATTGCTGAATGTGTGTACTGCCCAGGTGCAAGTGGGCGACATGTTGTATTGATGCTGTCCTGCTTGGCTTGCGTCGCTTACCAATTCGCATTTCCCATTTCCAAAAAGTTTAGCTCTGTAAAGATAGCGCTGCGTAGCATTGTTGGGTGACGCAATGAAATATACATAGCCGTTTTTTTCGTTCATCCCAACTTCGCTAATCACGTCAAAATCTCCTTTTGTGATAGGGATGACTTGTTTTCCGTCGCTGCTTACACGATAGAGGTGTCTCCACCCGTCTCGTTCGCTCATCCAAGTGAAATATTTATTTCCTTTCAGCCATTTCACATGGTTGTTGGTTTCGACCCATGCTTGATCCTTGTCCACAAAAATATTTTCAAGGTCGTCTTGTCCAATTGTCACAGTCCAGACTTTATTCGTATTTTGTTCTCTGTTCATTTGTTGAACGAATAGCTTATTTGTCCCAGGAATGAATTCCATTCTAGGTAAATAGTTATTTCGTTCATCACCAGGTATTTCAACCCACGTTGTGTTGCCTCCGTCTGCGTTTATATATCCAATTTTGACGCCACTGTTTGTCGTTCCTGCTTTAGGGTAGGGGAAGCGCTGAATTGTTGGGTAAATGCTGTCAATATTGTTGATGATATCGAACCATCCAGTGCCGCTGGTGTTGCTCTGCCAATAAGCAATGTATTGACTGTCACCGCTCCATCTGAAACCGTCTCGGCAATCAAATTCTTCTTCATACACCCAGTCGAAAGTGCCATTTACAATAGTATCGCATCCGTCAGTCGTAATTGGCTTATAAGTTTGAGATGCTAAATCCTCAACATAGATGTTGTTTTTGCTTACATAGGCTACTTTGCGTGAATCAGGAGAAAATTTGGCAAACATTAGGCTGTTTTCGGCCAATTCTTTGCCCAGTTGATATAATATGCCACTTTTTCTGTTCAGAATCCAATAGTCTCCTCTTGTGTGATACCGCCAAACCCTCCTTGTATTGGTAAAGATGAGCACCTTCTCATTGTCAGGGCTGAGAGTCCAACTGCTAATGCTTAAACTTTTCCCGCTTGCCTTATCAATCAGCATGTTATACGGAATCAGAACCTCTTTACTTTGGTCTTTTGCGGAATATGTAACGATTTCGGGCCTTCTGTTTGATTCGTTATATTCAATTTTTGAGTAATGCTCCCCATCTTCCATCCAGTTCACCGAACTTGCATATTGGGTCTTTACCAGTCCTCCGTAAACAGCATTTTCCAAAGTTGGAATTGTTTGTGCTATGGCAGTACTGCCAATACACATTATTATATATATATGGGATAATGATTTGAGTGAGTTTTTCATCTTTTATATTTGTTAGTATTTTATCTTTTGCAAAGATAGCCTTTTTTATCTCGACGACAAACCATTCTTCCCATTTTCTTTCCTTTTTTCTCTTTTTTCTTCATTTTTTTAAAAAAGTTCTCGAAACATTTTGCGGTTATCTGAAAAGTTCCTACCTTTGCACTCGCTTTCCGCAAGGGGGGCTTGATTAGTTCTTTGACAGACTGCGAACACATCAATCGTACAGCCGGCTGCTTGCCATCTTGTTGGCTTCAGCCGTCAGAGTCGATTCCTTTTATATAGAAATACAGACATGCGATAGAGCAGGATAGCCTGGCCGGACAGACATTTATCCGCCTTTCCTTTTTTTTGGTGAGGCGTCAAGAATTCATCATTACAGTGAAGAGTTTGAT
>JAEIGA010006847.1_pt1 | contig 17316 bp, 17 predicted proteins | sample 9270691 | NCBI WGS metagenome assembly JAEIGA01 (sample SAMN17057246, study PRJNA624740) | gut metagenome | biome: biome; isolation source: fecal sample | host: Bos grunniens | place: China: Xizang | collected 2019 | reverse complement strand
TCTCTTCAGCGATGATTTGTGGTTTGCCATTTCTAATCTTCCTATTCTTTTAATTTAACTTTGTAGCGCTACGGGGAATCGAACCCCGCTTTTGAGAATGAAAATCTCACGTCCTAACCGATAGACGATAGCGCCATCCTTCACTTTCGTGCTGTGTTACCAGCGTTGTTTCTCGAAAGCGGATGCAAAGGTAAGTACTTTTTTTTATTCCACAAATACTTTGCAATCTTTTTTTTGTCATAACGGTGTTTTTTTGTAGTTTTGCATTGTTTTCGAAGAGTAAATCCGATGTATATAGATGATAAAGGCATAGTGTTGCAATGTGTGAGGTACAATGACAAGTCATTCATTGCGCATCTTTTTACAGCTTCGCACGGGCATGTCTCATTTATGGTCAATGGAACTCAAGGTAAACGATCGGGTACGGCGGCTAGGTTGTTTCAGCCAATGAGTTTTCTTGAGTTCCAGTGGGACAGAAAACCGAATGCTTCGCTGCAGCGTATGAAGGAGGCGCGTTTGGCGTTTGTGCAACAGGAGCTCCCTTATCATCCCATCAAGCGCAGTGTGGTTATGTTGCTCTCAGAGTTTTTGACCTATGCGCTACGTGCTGAGGCTGCTAATCCAGACCTATATATATATATGGAGCACTCGTTTCGATGGTTTGATGTTGTGGAGGTGGAGTATGCCAATTTCCATTTGGTGTTTCTTCTCAAATTGGCTCGTTTCCTCGGCGTGGCTCCCAATATGGAGGATTATTGTGAGGGGGACCTGTTTGATATTGCAAGCGGACGTTTTGTCTCTTGGGGTACACCGTCAGAGTCCGTCATGTCCTCGTATGATGCCCTATTGCTCTTCCGTCTTGCTAGTGCTAGCTACGAGACGATGGCATGCATTGCCATGAATAGGCATGAGCGATCTCGTTTGGTGCGTTACCTAGCTGGCTATTATGCTCACCACATAGCCAATTTCCCTGCCTTGCAGTCACTCGATATCCTGCAAGACCTTTTTTCTGAAGGATAAATTTTGCTTTTCGCCCAAATAGACGTATTTTTGCCGATTAATAGTAATACGTTTCACATCTATGAGTAATTCCGAACAGCCCACGATGGTAAATTGTGCCATGAACTATGGTGCAGTGGTGGGCCTATATTATATAGGTAAGTTTTGCTTATTCCCCATGAGCTTACACTCCACCCTGGCGGTCTTCCTGTTCTTGGGACTGACGCTGATGGTGCCATTCCTGATCTATAGAGTGGTGAGATTGTATAGGGAACGCTATTGTGGGGGAGAGATAGATTTCTTCCGTGCCTTCTCTTTTTCGATGCTCACTATGGGGTTTGCTTCGTTGTTGGCAGCCGCTGCGCATTATATCTATTTTGCCTTTATCGATGGCGGGGCCATGGTGGGCGCTTTGGTGCAGAGCGTAGAACAATTGCAAAGTGTTGACCTCAGCGCATTGGAGGGAGCAAATGCTGAGAGCATTGCGCAGTTGGGACAATACATCGAACTGATGCAGCAGACCATAACACAGCTACAAGCCATGTCGCCTATCGATATGGCTATGGGCATGCTGAGCAACAATGTGTCGTGGAGTATCGTTCTATCACTTCCGGTAGCTCTTTTTGTGAGGCACAACAAGCAGACGAAGACTTTTTAAATAGCAAACATAATATCGCAAACGTCAAAATAGTAAGAATATGGATATTTCCGTTATCATCCCTTTATACAACGAAGCCGAGAGCCTTCCCGAGTTGCATGCGTGGATTAAGCGCGTGATGGAGGACAATGGTTACTCTTATGAGATATATTTTGTCAATGATGGGTCTACCGACGACTCTTGGAAGGTTATTGAAGGGCTACATGCTCAATATCCCGAGGTCAAGGGAATCAAGTTTCGTCGCAACTATGGCAAATCGCCTGCGTTGTTTTGTGGGTTCGAGCGTGCAGAGGGAGATGTAGTGATTACGATGGATGCAGACCTGCAGGACTCTCCCGACGAGATCCCCGAGTTGTATCGCATGATTGTTGAGGATGGCTATGATCTAGTGTCGGGTTACAAACAGAAACGATATGACCCCCTGTCGAAGACATTGCCGACCAAGCTGTTCAATGCCACGGCCCGCAAGGTTTCGGGCATCAAGAACCTGCATGACTTCAATTGTGGCCTCAAAGCCTATCGTCGTGAGGTGGTCAAGAACATCGAAGTATATGGTGAGATGCATCGTTATATCCCCTATTTGGCTAAGAATGCAGGCTTTAGCAAGATTGGGGAGAAGGTGGTTCAGCATCAGGCACGCAAGTATGGAAGCACGAAGTTTGGGCTCGATCGTTTTGTCAATGGCTATCTTGACTTGATCTCGTTGTGGTTCCTCTCTAAGTTTGGTGTCAAGCCCATGCACTTCTTTGGCTTGTGGGGTTCAGTGATGTTCTTCATCTGTCTATTGTGTGTGGTGGGTATTGGTGTAGGTAAGCTCTATTGCTTAGGCAAGGGTATTCCCGCTCGTCTTGTGACCGATAGCCCCTATTTCTATCTTGCTTTGGTGGGTATGATCTTGGGATTCCAACTGTTTCTGACAGGATTCTTGGGCGAACTCATTAGTCGTAATTCGCAGGAGCGCAATAATTATAAAATAGAGAAGGAGTTCTGATGAGATGTTTTCGTGATGTGACTCGTCTGTTGATAGCTCTCCTCGTGGTGGGGAGTGTGGTAGCTTGCTCGAGCGAAGATTGTCCCATCAACAATACGGTACTGGGAAAGATGGTCTTCCGCAATGTGTATGGTGATCTGGTGTCAATCAATGGAGCTTTGACAGTCAGTGCTGTACGTCAGCAAGGCGACACTATCGTAATCAATAGGAAGGCAAATGCGTCAGAGGTACTTTTCCCTATGAGCTATACGCATGAGACTGACACTCTCGTTTTTAGCTATATTTTCGATGAGAGCTATGTGTTGTATGATAGCATCTATGTCACTCATGTCAATACTCCAGTGCTCGTCTCGGTAGATTGTGGTACGGCTATGTTTCACACCATCACCTCAGTTGCTAGCACTCATCATCTGATCGATACCCTTCTCCTCAATTCTCCCGATGTAGATTATGATGAACGTGAAAACATTCAGGTTATATATCGTACTGCTGATTAGCCTGTTGGCTCCCTTTCTGGGTTCACATGCCAGGATTCTCGGTGCTGAGGCTCAGCCATCCTCTCCTCAAGGGACACCCAAGGGCAAAGGTGCGCTGGGACTTTACCTCTCGGCAGATGTTTTTGGCTATATCTACCCGGTCTTTGTGAAGGATGCCTACTATAGCTCTGAGCTATCTGCTACGTTAGCCATCGATAACCGATTCTTTCCGACTGTGGAGGTGGGCATGGGTAGTGCAGACATGGTGAGCCAGCTCTATGAGATTGGCTATCGCACTCGTGCGCCCTACTACCGTGTCGGGATGGATTATAACATGCAGTACGAGAAAGACAAGCCAGGCTACATCTTTCTTGGTGGGCGTGTGGGTTACACGTCGTTTGACTACAGTGTCGAGGCTCCTCCTCTCCGTGACCCTATATGGGGAGATGAGGCTGCCGTGCAATTTGTCGATGTGCCCTGTCGTACTCTTTGGGTCGAGGCTGTGGGTGGGGTGCGTGCCGAGATAACCAAGAACTTTTGGATGGGGTGGTCGCTCCGTTATAAATATCCTCTCTATCAAGGAAAGCTATCTCATGGTGGCCCTTGGTATATTCCGGGTTTTGGTGTGGGTAAGAAGGGTGTGCTAGGTGCTGCCTACACGATTAGTTATTACTTCAACTTATCTAAAAAGAAATGATATGACTACACTCGAAGTTTGGCTCACAGCCCTTGCTCTTGCTATGGATAGTTTCACTGTTGCCATTGCTGCGGGACTTATTCTCAAGCGTGTCAAGCTGGGCAATTTCCTTACCATTGCCTTCTTCTTCGGCCTGTTTCAGGCGCTCATGCCCTTGATGGGTTGGGCTGGCTCGGTGTATTTCTATAACCTTATTGAGAGCTATGACCATTGGATAGCCTTTGCTATTCTAGTCTTTTTGGGTGTTAAGATGATCCGTGAAGGTGTTCAAGATGAAGAGGAGCACCATTTCGACCCGACTCGATTGGCTACAGTGCTCGTGCTTTCCGTAGGAGTCAGCATCGATGCTTTGGCCGTAGGTATCTCATTTACTTGTATCGGGATGAACACGCTCGCCAGCCTTGTCTTCCCATTGATAGCCATTGGCTTGGCCTCTTTTGTGCTTGCTCTGGGCGGATGCTTCATTGGAAGCCTTGTCGGGAATAAGTTACGACTTCCTGTAGAGCCCCTAGGCGGCGTGGTGCTCATCCTGCTTGGTATCAAGATTCTGTGCGAACACCTGATGTGAACTCTTGTGCTGTAAGCATCCCTTTTCTGTCATCAATAAACTGGAGCAGCTGTTCGAAGAGCCTATTTGTGCGGAGCAGCGCTGCATTCCCCACCATAAAGAGATGTTGGCGGGCACGCGTCATTACGACATTGAGCTTGCGGTCGATGGTGGCATCTTCCTCGGTAAAGGTCTGCTCGGTGAGGAAGTCGAGCTGTGCTTGGTGATGCACGGTGAAACCATAGATGATAACCTCTCGTTGGCTACCTTGGTAGCGCTCTACGGTGTCGATGGTGATGTCGTTGAGTGGTGCGATACCATAGCTCTCGATGGCATTGCGCACAGCAGCTATCTGATTGCGGTAGGGGACGATGATGCCAAGTGTCCGGCTGGAGTCGAAATACTCCTTATATATATAATAGGTGCTTACTGCGATGCCTGCAATAAGGGTGGCCTCGGCAAGGTTCGACTTATCGGTTGGGCTGGCCTTGGGGTAGGCTATGTTTATGAAGGCAACACGGTGGGCAAAGAGCTGCGTAGCGATGTGTGTCATCGTTTGTGGTATACTCTTGTCTTTATCTGTTTGTCCGTAATCCTTGAGCGGTGTGCATTGTTCGGGCTTGGCCTCGGTGAGCAGTCCATGATAGAAGGCTCTGTTGGGGAAGCTAGCGATATCTCGGTGCATGCGTCCTTGTCGGAGTAGCATATAGGTGGTGCGCTTGTCATTGCTATAGCGCTTAATCATACGCTCGAAGAGAGACTCGCGACAGTTGGTCAGCATGGCCTCATGTAGCAAGGGGTGATCTACTGCCGACTCTTCTATGCTTTGCTTCACTACTGCGGGCAGCTGCTTGTGGTCACCGATGAGTATGAATCGTTCTATGGCTGAGCGGCCCTCGTGCATGGCTCCAAGGATTCCCAGAATGTGGGGCTCGAGCAACTGTGATGCTTCGTCAATGATGGCTAGCGAGAAGCGCTTGAGCGTGTATAGTTCGTTGTGTCCATTGAGTGTCATGGCTGTGCCTACGACGATACGTGAACGCATGATGTGTTGGCGCACTTCGGCAAGCGAGTTGCTGTTAGCTACTGCCGTGTCGAGCAGGTAGGGATGATACTCCGCGGGGCAACTGTGTGGACTGCCTATGCGGATGAAGTCGAGGTTGGCCTCAAGGAGCTTGCTGCAGATCTCATCCACTGCACGATTGGTGTAGGCAAGCAGCAGAACCGAACTGTCTGGTGATGAGAGGAGCTCTTCTCGCAAGATAGACATCAATCCGTACGAAGTTTTTCCTGTTCCTGGAGGGCCTATGAGAAGAAACATCTCTCGCGCTTGCTTGGCTTGCAGAACGAGAGGGTCAAACTCACCATATTTTCCCATGAGTGTGAGGGTTGTGTCGGTGCGTGGCTCGCGTCGTAGCAGCAGCAGGTCGCGTCGTTCTTGTGGCATGGAGAGGAATGCGTGAAGGGCACGGTATGATGCTCCATACGAAGACTCCATGAAGTCGTGCTCTATGGCCCATAACTTGTCGGCATCGCGCAGTAGTACGCGAGCATCTGTTTGTGCGGCACGTAGTGTGAGGCGCAAAGAGTGTGCATTCATCTCCGTGAGCACACAGCGGTAGATGATGTGTTTGCGGGCATCAGGCTCAGTGCCTTCGTCGTAGGGGTATAGCACCACGATGTCGCCCAAACGGAAATTGGTAGATTGTAGGTCGATGCTCTCGTCGAAAGCAAGTATGAGGTGCTCCACCTTGCCCTCGTGTCCTTGCATGGGGCTGATTAGGTGCAGATGGTGGCATATGTCTCCTTTGCTAAGTTTCTCTTCCAGGGTGTCGTGCCACTTGGAGGCAAAGCCATGTTCGCCCGTTGCGGTGCTGCCCACTTTGCTGTAGAGGTGCTCTCGGCTTACAAACTGCATCATGCAGTAGTAGTAGGCTCGTTCCATGTCGTCAGCCATGTGTAGTGGAGCCAACGCTTGCTCTATCTGTGGACGTTGGTAACGAGTCCATAGTGTCGATGTCGTAGAGCGCGCATTGAGGTCATCGGCTTTGAGCGATGCTAGGAGTTCGTAGCCCGTGCGTGCATAGTCATACTCCGCATGTACGATGTGGTTGCGTATCTTGATGGCCTCGTGGAGCAGGTTGTGCGATGAGGCTAGTGGTAGCAGTGCTTGAGGATATTTCGAGTAGAGTAGGCAGGTGGTGGGTGTCTCTCCATCCTGTCTGAGCTGTTCCACCACAGCGCCATAGAGCGTCATCTGCATGGCATGTCCCGCCTTCTCTGTGGGGATGCTTGGGTGTTGTTGTGGCCATCCACATTTACCCGATTTCTGCTCGATGAGCAGGGAGTGGTCTGCTTGCAGATAGTCCATGCGTCCCTGTAGTCCATAGGCCTCACAGATAAAAGAGGGTTCCAGTATAGCCTCCGTGTTTTGCTGGGTCAGTCGTTGTGCGAAAGCCTTGTGTATATTGTCTTTCTGGTTGCGTACCTGTTCGTGAAACGAGTCCGACACGTTGGCGGTGAGCAACGAGAGTGTATAGTGACGAAAGAAATCCATCACGCTGTCGCGGTAGGGACGGTCGTGCATGCCGTGTACCTCCTCGTCGAGCAGCTGTGAGGCAAAGTGTCCGAGCAGTATGGCCTCGGTGTGTACCGTAGGCTTCAGCCTATTGATGAGATGGGTGAGATGGGTGTTGCCGTACGACTCGCAGCAGGCAGCGATAGCCGACACATCGACCAGATAGTCTGGCTCGAGGATGATAAGCCGTGGGTGACACATCCCTTGGATGGTCTTGCTGTCGACGATGTTGATTTGGCTTCCCTTTTCTACGAGTGGGATGAGGTATCGATGGTCGCCACCATTGGTGCTGTGTGTCGCTATGCGGCACTCTTCGCCAGTGCTTGTGTATCCATAGAGGATGTCGTCCTCTATGCGTTTGATGCTGATGCGCTCGTATCTCATGCAATCTCAATAACTAGTCCGTCATAAGCCAGGTGCACCTGCTCAGGCAGCATGGCATCAGTCACTGCGTGCAGTCCAGCTTCGTGGTTCATATGGATGAGGTACACTTCACGTGCCCCGACGCGGCGTGCCACCTCTATGGCTTCGTCGATGGTCTGATGCGTGGCATGAGGGCGTTGGCGCAGGGCGCCTATCACGAGTGTGTCTATTCCGTTGAGTTGTGCGTAGGTTTCCTCGGGAGCATGGGTCATGTCCGTGATGAATCCCAGTCGTCCTATGCGGTAGCCGAGTATGGGCAGCTTGCCATGCATCACTTGCAGTGGTGTCACCATGGCATCCTTGATGGCAAAGGGGAGGAGCGGCTTGGCCGTGTGAAACAAGAGTCGAGGCACGCCAGGGTAGAGCACCTCACGGAAGAAGTAGGGCAATCGTTCGCGCAAGTGTTGGTGGGTGAGTTCATCTGCATAGACGTCAATGTCGCCAAAGAGTGCAAAGGGGCGCAAGTCATCGAGGCCTCCAGTGTGGTCGTAGTGCTCGTGAGTGAGCAATACCCCATCGAGACGGTCGAAGGGGATGCCTAGCATCTGTGTGCGGAAGTCTGGTCCGCAGTCGATGAGGATGCGTGCCTCGTCGGTCTCGACGAGTGCCGACACTCGCAGTCGCTTGTCGCGTGGGTCTTTGGATAGGCATGTGGAGCAGGTGCATCCGATTTCGGGTACTCCCTTCGAGGTGCCCGTGCCGAGGAAGGTCAGTCTCATAGGCTTGTCGGGTTGGGTCAGACGTAGTTTACTTCAGGAGTGATACGTATACCATACATTGTATATATATCCTCGCAGATGCGTTCTGCGAGCGTCATCACCTCATGTCCCGTAGCTCCACCGAGGTTTACGAGCACTAGTGCCTGCTTTTCATGTACGGCTGCTCGTCCCAGTGCTTTCCCTTTCCATCCCGCATTCTCGATGAGCCATCCGGCAGGCACCTTTACCAGCTCCTCGCTGATGGGGTAGGAGGGTATGTTGGGATATTGGGTCTTCAGTGCTTCGTATTTTGCGCGAGGTATCACGGGGTTGGTGAAGAAACTGCCCGCGTTGCCCAATATCTTGGGGTCCGGTAGCTTGTTGTTGCGTATCTCGGTTACTGCATCTCTCACGGCCTTGAGGGTAGGCTCTCCGTGTGCTTCCACTCGTGAGCGTAGGTCCCCATAGTCGAGTCGGTAGGTAGGTGTCTTCTCCAGTCTGTATGTGACATGGGTTACAATATATGCTCCGCGCAGTTCGCGCTTGAAGATCGAGTCGCGGTATCCGTAGCTACACTCCTCCTTTGCAAACACACGTGTGTTGCCGTCCAGTGCCATAGCTTCGACACAGACAATCACATCCTTTACCTCCACACCATAGGCCCCGATGTTCTGCACAGCGCTGGCACCCACCTCTCCAGGTATGGCGCTGAGGTTTTCCACGCCTGCCCATCCTTGCATCACGCAATGATCCACGAAGTCGTCCCACACGTGGCCTGAACCCACTCTCACTAGCACGTGAGTGTCGGTCTCTTCTGTCACCTCGATGGTGCGTATGGCCGAGTGCATCACTATGCCTTGATAGTCACCAGCGAAGAGCAGGTTGCTTCCGCTGCCAATGTGTATGTATCGCTCATGGCGGGTCAGTTCGCCACTTTGCAGGAAGGTGCGCAACTCGTCCACAGTGTCGTACTCTACGAACAGCGTTGTCTGCACATCCATCCCGAAGGTGTTATGTCCCAATAAGGAGTAGTTTTCTTGTCGTTTCATAAGTGTGTACAAAGATAGTAACAAACGAGCGAAATATAAAGCTTGCTTGGATATTTCTCAGCGAGTGCGGTCTATTTTCGAGGCTTGCCTCAAAGATAGTAACAAACGAGCGAAATATAAAGCTTGCTTGAATATTTCTCAGCGAGTGCCGTCTATTCAAAGTAGAATGTGAGCACCATCATGCGGCTCGTGGCCTTGTCGAGTGCTTGGGTATATTTGAGTAGGTTCTTGTCGGTGAGGTCGCTACGGTCCTTTACCAGGATGTCGCTGAGTCCGAAGCAAAACTTTAGCTCAGGGATGAGCTTGAAGAAGGGCAGGTAGAAGTCACATCCCAGTCCCACCTCAACAGCCACGTCGGCCCGTTGCACGAGTAAGGCACGCTGGCGCTTCACCGTGAGGTCGAGCATCGGAGCCAGTCCTGCCAGCACATAGGGTCGGTAGTTGTTGAATCGCTGTGCCGAGTACTTCACCTCCACAGGCACCGTCAGGTAGGTCGACTTTATGGCCTGCCACTCCATGGCGCCACTCTGTTGCTCTCTGAAGGTGACCGCTTTGTCGCCAAAGTGCATGGTAGGGACGAAGCGAAGCGCTATGTGCTCGGTCATGCGCAGCTCGCCCAGCACGCCCACCGAGAAGCCTGGTGTGTAGCTTGCCACGTCGGCAAACCACGCCTCTTGGGTGCCCTCCTCCGTGGTGTGGATCGATGCGTTGTTGGTGAATTCGATGTCCTGGAAGTGTGTCCCTACGAGGAACCCATAATGCCAGCGGCGCATGTCGATGTAGGGGCGGTTCTGCACCTTGCGCTCCTGTGCACCGAGCTGGTGTGCTCCGCATAGCATCACGGCCATTGCCATGAGCCGCATCCATTGTCCTATGATGTGCCTTAGTGAATTCATACCTATTTATAACGCGTGGAGGGGCGATTTATTATTTAGACGACGTACAAATATAACAGAAATGTAGCGTCTCACGAACATAGAGCAAAGAAAAAGCCTTACCTTTGCATCGTTAGTACTAACCAAAAGTAAAATTGTTTTAATTATGGCTTACGTAATCACAGACGACTGCATCAAGTGCGGTACCTGCATCGACGAGTGTCCCTCTGAGGCTATCTCTGAAGGCGATACCAAGTATGTTATCAATCCCGATCTCTGCGTAGATTGCGGTACATGCGCCGACGCTTGTCCCTCTGAGGCTATCCAGCCCGAGTAATCTCTCGCGCTGAGAGCACAAGAGATTAGGGTGTGTCCTTTCGGGCACACCCTCTTTTATTGTGGTAGTCTGTGGTAGTCTGTGGTTTTATTTACAATCCTATTGGTATTTACAATTTGACAATTTACTATTATTGAATCAGTTCCTCTTATAGCTCCACCCTGATCCCTGCCGCATACACACGTTCGGGGTCGAAGAAGGTCGTGCAGCTATTCACCATGTGCTGTACGTCGGGTTTCACCTTGCCCGTGTACACCTGCTTGCCGTTGACGATGAGTGTCACCTGCTTGCCGAAGTCCACCATGTCGTCAGCGAGGTAGAGCGTGAAGCAGCCCTCGGTGGATGGTGTGCGATGCTTCTGGTGCTTGATGGGTATGCCCCAATGTGGCTCGCGCTCGGTGACCTCGTAGCTGATGCGGTCCACGGTGAGATTGATGGTGTTGCCCTCGATGCTCATCTCATAGCGGGTGCGCTCGTTGCCTCCAGTGGTGTCGCGCTCGTGCACCGCGATGTTGTAGAATCCTCGGCGGTAGAGCCCGTCCATGGGGTAGTCTTCCCACACGAAGTGGCGAGGGTGCACGGTGCGTGTGAAGTAGCTCAGCCATGGTGTCGTGGGAGCATAGTCGATGCCATGTCCACGTCCCGGGATGAGCTCCACACGGTGGTTATACTCTTCGGGATGGCAGCGCTGCAGGCTGTCGAGCAGCTCGTGGGTGCGTGCCGTGAGCAGGTGGCGGGCAAACATGAAGTCATTGGCTCCCGTGCGCAGCGTGAATCCTATGTGTCCGCAGTTCTCCGCAGGAGCTTCCGAGGGGATCTCGCCCCCAGCCATAGGACCAGCTGCGGCGAGGTAGTCGGCATAGAACGAGGCCAATCGCTGGCTGCCGTAGCCGCCCTCCGAGATGCCGAAGATGTAGACCCTGCGGGCATCGATGTCGTCGTTGATGAAGGCTTGGCGCAGCAGACGCTCCCATGCAAACTGCTTCGAGCGTTGCCACCAGCGGTAGTAGGCCCCCTCATTGGGTATCTGGGGAATGAAGTAGAGCGACGGTGCATCGGCAAAGCGTGAGCAGAGGACATAGCCCGTGCCCCACTCATGCTCCTTAGGCCCCGAGCCATGTATATATAGGTATAGCGGCCACCCCTCGGCAGGCTTGTCGCCCTTGGTGCCGTAGTAGTAGGGCATCACGGCATCGGGCTCCAGCTCCTGTGGCAAGGGCCACAACAGGGTGTCTGTGTTGAGAGGGCGTAGCTCGGGTAGCTTGTCCTCGTCATAGGCGCCATTGGCTTCGCGCCATGCCTTCCACACTTGGGCACGCGTCTTCTCCACTTGGCTCCAGCGCAGCTTGTCGTGTTGCGTGTAGGGAGTCGTCATACCATGCAGATGAGCAGTAAAATGAGCCTCGATATCAGCCTTTGCCGACTGTGCCTGAGCCGACAGGCTGCAGAGGGCGAAGCCCACGGATAGTAAAGTTTTTATTTTCATAAACGAACAAAATCTATTATCTTCGCATTTCATACTGCGAAAGTACGAAAAAACTCATAAACAGAAAAACTTATAAACCTAAAAACGAACAAACCCATATGAACGTAGGAGACAAGGCTCCCGAGCGCCTGGGAGTGAACGAAAAAGGCGAAGAGGTATTGCTCAGCAACTACCATGGCAAGAAGGTGGTACTCTACTTTTACCCCAAGGACAACACCTCGGGCTGCACGGCCGAGGCCTGCAGCTTGCGTGACCACTACAGCGAGTTCCGCTCGCGTGGCTATGAAGTGATTGGTGTGAGCGTCGACAGTGCCGACTCGCACCGCAAGTTTATCGACAAGTACGAGCTTCCCTTCACCCTCATTGCTGACACCGACAAGGAACTCGTGCAGGCCATGGGCGTGTGGGGTGAGAAGAGCATGTATGGACGCAAGTATATGGGCACCTTCCGCACCACCTTCGTCATCGACGAGAATGGCATCATCGAGCAGGTCTTCCTCCCCAAGGAAATCAAGACCTCGACGCATGCCGAGCAGTTGCTGGCGGAGTGAAGGCTCTTCGCTATCACGAATTACTGCGAATGGTTCTAGGTGTTTATTTATGATAATTTATGGAGATTCGTGGGATATTTATGATAATTCGTGTTTCCTTTCTTTTAGACATGAATTTCCATGAATTACCCGCGAATTATCACGAATTTTTCTGGCTGTGAACTTTTATATAGTGGTGTAACGCAAGAGCGAGGGTGCTCACGCATCCTCGCTCTCAGGAATCAAATTTTGAGAAAAAAAATTACATCTCGCGCATCTCGCGACGAGACTTTATTGTTTATGTAGGCGTGTGTGCCCCGTGGAGCACACACGCTGTATGGTCAGGGTCTATGGATTAGTTCCAGAGGTTGCCCCATGTACCGCGACGGTCGTTGCCGAGCTGCTCATCTTCGGTGTTTACCTCACCTTCGTACATGCGCATGCTAGCAGCAATCATCTCAACGGTCTCGATGTTCATTACCTCCATCTCGGGAGTCATATATGTTTTCTTCATAAGTTGTTCTTTTAATTAAAGGTTATTAGGGGATATTAGAGGAGTTAAGGGATGCTGGAACCCATCAGGGTGGGCTATGCAGCCCTTAACTCTAATCTTTTCGCTGTGCTTTAGAATTCAGAATTCAAAATTCAGAATTATTTAACCACTTTCTTGCCGTTAACGATGTAGATACCCTTCTCCATCTTCTCAACGCGACGGCCTGCGAGGTCGTAGATTACTACCTCACCGTTTGCGTTGATGAGCTGGTCGATGCCAGTAGTATCCTCATCCTCACCACCGCGGCCGAGTGTGAACATAGCGGGAGCCTCTTCGCCCTCAGCTACTGCGGGGAGTACGAGATAAGCCTTACCTGCATTGTTGAGGAAGTGTGTGTCGCCTTCGTTACCCTCAGCATCCTTGTTGAGTTTAGCCTTGTAGAGACCTACGCCATTCGCACCGTTTGCGAGTACATATGCAACACCTTCTACATAAGTATCAGCAGCCGAGCCTTGGAGCAGGTTGCCAGCAACAGCAGCAGGATCCTTGGCAGCCTTCTGGAATGTGTACTCACCTTCATTCTCAAGGAGTACACCTGTGTTCGCGGGAATAACACCCTCCAACTGATTCAATGTTGCGTATCCACCCTCTGTGCTTGCTACAGTGTATGCGTTTACACCCTCGGGGATGTATACGGCATAGTCAAGATACATGGTAGCCCAGTCAACGTCACTTACAGACACCTCAGCCTCCTCATACTCAGTAAGGAAGAAAGTAGAACCTGCATCAGTTGAAGACCAATGAGAAAGCTTGCCTGCACTATAGTTTGCATTCAGATAATTATTAGAATCTTTCTTTCTAAGGCAGAAACCATTTGTAGCATTTGCTGAAGTTTCAGATGTTCTTGCTACAAAGAAAGGTGTACCGTTCGCTGTAAGAGTAACATTACCACTACCAGTAGAAGTGAGCTGCAATCCTGTACCCTTGTTTACAACGGTGATACCATCAAATACGTTACCTACAAATCCCCAAACGTAGTTGTCTGAATAAACATCGGAAGCTTTGCCCCAAGCGACGTTGATAGCGTTGCCATCAGCGATGTCACCGAGGTATCCAGGCTGGTTGGTGTGCATCTTTGTATAGTACCAAGTGGTGATGCTATTTGCAGCAACAGCAGTCTCGAAGGGGAGCTCGCGCTCAATTGTCAAAGCGATTTCATGAGTGCTAGTCGCCTCTACATTACCAGTAGGTTTGGCGCCTACAACAACACCGTAGGGAGCTTGATAGTTGCATGCGGGATATTCTGCACCAGCCTCTACTGTTGAAGTCTCCGAAGCTATTACCTTGCCTTCATGCATGTAATTGTAAGTAACTTCATAAAGGGTTGTCAATTCAGGGTTTTCAACCAATGTAAAGGTGAATGTTGAGCCGCCATCTGTAGCGCCTAAACTATAATTCCAAATGGCAAGATCGGGCTTATGGTCATTCAACCAACCATTTTCAATATCTTTCATGCGGAACTGATAGCCAGCATCAGTGTTTTTATACAACATCCATGTGCTGCTTGCTGATTCTGTAAAGAATGCGCGAGTACCATTATCGCCATTTGCAGGGTAAAGTACCTTGTCTGCACCAGCTACATAGTTGTAGATGCTGTAGCCATCAAAGGGGTTACCAGTAAATGCGAACAAATTAGCAACATTCTTTTCAGCCACATTGCCAGTTAATGCCTTACCAGTTGAAGCATCATAGGTCACATCCTTGTCACGCATAGTCAAATGATACCAAGCCATGTTCTCACCGAACTTACCATCAGTCAAGGTAGATACAGCAAAAGGAAGCTTGTCATTCAAGGTGCATGTAATGATAACTTCGGTGCCATTTACAGCATCATCCGCTACATTGCCCTCAGGCATTGTGAAATCTACACCGAAAGGAACAGCAGGTTGAGGATAAGCCTCGCCCTTTGATGCTATCACGGTCTCGGTCTTCACTGTTTCTCCTTCAAACTTATATACGTAGCTGAGCTCCACTTGCTTGCTGAAGGTAGCAACGAGTTGTTGTAGAGTAGCCTCAGGCATAGCAGCAACCTCAGTAATCTGGAGTCTGTTACCATCATCAGTGCTATTCCAGCCACCTACACAGCCTGCAGACCAACCGGTTGATACGTTTATAAACTCTGTGCCTTTTACCTTAATGATAAAATAGCCTTCAGTATCGCTTTTTTCAACAGCAACAGCATAGCCAGGCTGCTCTACCAAAGGAAATAAATTGCTTTCAACGTCGCTCACGAATTTTCCTGCGCCTACAGAGTACAGATAAAGAGAACCGTCGTGATTGTACAGAGCAAACTGCTGATCTGCACTTGCGGGGTCAATTTCGATTTCAGGGTTTGCTGCTTTGTTTAATGTACCACCACAAGCATCAAGGTATGTGCTTGTTGATGTTGCATACATGGCTCCACGTGCAGCATCTTTGGGAACGATGGTGTACACTTTTTCATTGCTCAATTCAGTAGCATCTTTGATTACTGTCTGAGCCATTGCACCTCCACAAGCGAGGAGTGCAGCAAAAAGCATAGTAAACTTTTTCTTCATTTTTTTAGTTGATTAGTTATTAAATAGATTAATTAAAAAGGTTTCCGTTCGTGTTGCTCGGCACGCGGTGCGCACCGTATGTTTTCATAGCTCGCTAGGCATTATAAGTTGTTATAATACAGTTTGTTATCTCTTGTTTTTATTGTACATCTCCTGCGTGGAGATGTAAGATAACGCTATAGTATACTAAATATCAGTGAATTAAAGCAGCTTTCACAACGAAAAACGATAACAACAAGCCTCGAGCTTAGTTCTTTTATGGTCTCACGCAGAGAGCTCAGAACGCAGAATTTGGCAAGTCGCTCCGCTCTTGCTGGCCATCCGGGATGTGTGCACTCGGCGGCAAGCCGACACACGCGAGTGCAACAAGCGTGCTCTGCGCTTTCTGCGTCTTCTGCGTGAGATAAAAATCTTTGAGCGCTGAGTGTTTAGCGTTGCACAGAATTACCTTTGGCCACTTTGGCGGTGAACACGCTTTGCGTGCGAGAAGATAAAAATAAAAATCATTTGCAGAATAGCAAACTATTTGTACCTTTGCAGTATATCTTATCAATGAGGTACAACGAGTATTGTTTATGATGCCACAGTCTATAAAATCCGAGTTGTTAGCCAAGCTGAAGCAGGAACATTGTTTCTGGTCGTTCAGCGAAGCCTCTGTCAGTGACATCCCCGATGACATCCTGATAGAGAAGACCTTGTTGCATCTCGACTTGGATGAGATAGACCAACTGTTTCTGATATACCCCTTCAAGAAAGTCAAGCAAGTGTGGTTAGACCACTTGGTGCCTCAGGAAGAGTACCTCTATGCCCTCAACCGTTTCTTAGCGTGGTATTATTTCAAGGCAAAATCCCCAGACCAATACATCAGGTCCATGGCAACCCGCTACTATAATCGCATGTCCGTATGAAAGGTCTTGCTCCACATACCCACCGTGTGTTCGAGGCTGTTGCAGCTTTGGAGTGCATCAAGCCCTATATCCTGGTTGGTGGCACGGCGTTGTCTCTTCAGATTGGCACACGTCAGAGCGAGGATTTAGACTTCATGAAATGGCGTACGACGAAGGATGAGCGCCCCGAGGTCGATTGGTATCATATCGAGCAGGAGTTGTCTGCCATTGGTGAGGTCCAGTCTCGCAATCTGTTGGACATAGACCATGTGGAGTTCATTCTCGAAGGAGTCAAGTTGTCGTTCTATTCGTCTCCCAAATATTCACCAGTGGAGACTCCGGTATCTTGTCTTCACAACCTGAAGCTTGCCGACGTCAAGTCTATAGGAGCCATGAAGATGGAGGTGATGATGCGTCGCAGTACTTTTCGCGACTACTACGACATCTATTCTATATTGAGGGAGGGCATATCAATCAGAGACATGATAGCCTTGGCCTTGGACTATTCTGGTCATCGCTTGAAAAGCAAGAATCTCTTGGCGATGCTCACCAACGGTTCACGTTTCATGCGCGATGCCCATTTTGAGCAATTATCTCCCCTCTATCAAGTGTCAACTGAGGATATAGAGAAATACATCAAGGATTGCCTCTCCGCCCCCTAAACTTTTCGTGAAGATTCGTGCCCATAAGATTATCAGCCCACGAATCGCACAAATTAACACAAATCTTTTTTGTCTCACGCGAAACGTGATGGAAGGAGCATAAAAATCCGTGAAGATTCGTGCACATTCGTGGGCAATAATATATATAAGGTGTCGTGCGCACAAGATTATCAGCCCACAAATTTACACAAATCGACACAAATCTTCTATCCGTGGGAGATAGATCCGAGCCCACCCAAGCGAGAAAACCTTCTCGCCGTGGTTGGCAAAAAATGTGTCCATCTCCTAATAAAAATCATCCTTTTTTGTTGCGTAACTCTCAAACAATTAGTA
>JAEIGA010006846.1_pt1 | contig 17317 bp, 10 predicted proteins | sample 9270691 | NCBI WGS metagenome assembly JAEIGA01 (sample SAMN17057246, study PRJNA624740) | gut metagenome | biome: biome; isolation source: fecal sample | host: Bos grunniens | place: China: Xizang | collected 2019 | reverse complement strand
TAAACTTGTAAAAGACCTTGGTATTCGTGAAACGGGTATTTTGGTGTCTTGCAGTGACTATCACATCTTTAACAAATTAAAAATGACACGTAAACAAGCGATGGATATGTATTTAGCAACCGTTGCTGAAGCGTTTGAGGCGGGTGTAATGCCACGTTGCCATCTTGAAGATATTACAAGAGCTGATTTTTACGGTTTTGTAGTACCTTTTGTCAATGAACTAATGAATATGTCGAGAGATGCTAAAATTCCGGTTAGAATTCGTGCTTGCGATACAATGGGTTACGGTGTTCCGTATCCGGAAGTTGTACTTCCAAGAAGTGTGCCCGGTATTATTTACGGTTTGAACCATTATTCAGACGTTCCAAGTGAACTTTTAGAGTGGCACGGTCATAATGATTTTTATAAAGGCGTTGCAAATGCTGCTACTGCTTGGCTTTATGGCGCTTCGGGTGTAAATTGTTCGCTTTTAGGTATAGGTGAACGTACAGGTAACGTACCGTTAGAAGCAATGGTTATGGAATATGCTTCACTTCGTGGTTCGTTTGACGGTATGGACCCAACAGTTATAACCGAAATCGCAGATTTCTTTAAAAATGAAATCGGGTATGATATACCGCCAATGACTCCTTTTGTTGGTAAACATTTTAACGTTACAAGAGCCGGTATTCATGCTGACGGACTTTTAAAAGATGAAGAAATATATAATATTTTTAATACAAAGAAAATATTAAACCGTCCCGCCACCGTTCTTATTGGAAAAGCAAGTGGCCTTGCAGGTATTGCTTATTGGATAAATACAAACTACAATTTGCCGGAAGATAAGCAAATTGATAAAAGAGATCCGCTTGTGTTGGAACTTAAAAGATGGATTGACCATGAGTACGACGGCGGAAGACAAACAACTCTTTCGGATAATGAACTTGAAACCAAAATTTTTGAGTTTTCGGGCGGAAAACTTAAAAGAAATTAAGGAGTATTACTATGTTAAATCATAAAACAGTATCTTTGGCGGACCAAGTGTATGAAGTTCTTGAAACCGATATTTTAAGCGGTAAATATTATCGTGGAGAAATTTTAACTGAAAATAAACTTTGTGAAATATTAGGTGTTAGCCGTACTCCAATTCGTGAGGCATTACGACGTCTTGAACAAGAAAATTTAATAAAAGAAAGCGGAAAGGGTTCGATTGTACTTGGTATTACTGAAGATGACCTTGAAGATATATTTGCTATTCGCCGCAAAATCGAAGGTTTGGCGGTTGCCCTTGCTGCAAAAAATGCAACCGATGATGAAATAGAGAAATTAAAAGAAGCATTAGAACTTCAAGAATTTTATCTTAGTAAGCAAAAAGCTGAAGAAATTAAAATTATGGATAGTCGTTTTCACGAAATACTTTATTTAATTTCGGGTAGTACTACTTTTTATAACATACTTTTGTCACTTCATAAAAAGGTGCAAAAGTATCGCAAAGCATCAATTCAAGCCAAATCCCGAGCAATAGAATCGGTTGAAGAACACAAACAAATCTATGATGCAATTGTTGCACACGATACTGAAAAAGCGGAATTTTTAACATCACAACACGTAGAAAATGCATATAGACATATTTTAGGAAAGGAATAATTATGGGACTTACAATAGCGCAAAAGATTATAAAATCGCATATGATTAGCGGCGACTTGACCGTTGGAAGTGAAGTTGCTCTTAAAATAGACCAAACCTTAACACAAGACGCTACAGGTACTATGGCGTACCTTGAGTTTGAAACAATGGGACTCAAACGTGTTAAAACCGAGAAGAGCGTTGCTTATATCGATCACAACACATTACAATCGGGCTTTGAAAATGCAGATGACCACCGTTATATACAGTCGGTTTGCAAAAAGCACGGTATATATTTTTCACGTCCCGGCAACGGTATTTGCCACCAAGTACATTTAGAACGTTTCGGAATCCCCGGTAAAACACTTATCGGTTCTGACAGTCACACACCAACGGGTGGCGGAATAGGTATGCTTGCAATGGGCGCAGGCGGTCTTGACGTTGCTGTTGCTATGGGCGGCGGTGCATATTACATCACTATGCCCAAAATGTACAAAGTAAATTTAATCGGCAAACTTAATCCTTTTGTTACCGCAAAAGATATAAGTCTTGAAATTTTAAGAATTTTATCGGTAAAAGGCGGTGTTGGTGCAATCATTGAATGGGGCGGAGAAGGTGTAAAGTATCTTTCTGTACCTGAACGTGCAACAATTACTAATATGGGAACCGAACTTGGTGCCACAACATCTATTTTCCCGTCCGATGAAATCACAAGAGAATTCTTAAAGGCGCAAGGCAGAGAAAATGATTATGTTGCATTAAGCAGTGATGCAGATGCAAAATACGATAAAATTATCGATATTAACTTAAATGAATTAAAACCGCTTATTGCTTGTCCGCATAGCCCTGATAATATTGTTGAGGTTGATTCGCTCAACGGTGTAAAGGTGGATCAAGTTTGTATTGGTTCTTGCACTAATTCTTCACTTCTTGATATGTTAAAGGTTGCTTCTTTGCTCAAAGGAAAAACCATTGACCCTTCTGTTAGTTTGTCAATTTCGCCCGGTTCCAAGCAAGTTTTATCAATGCTTGCCGATTGCGGAGCACTTAGTGATATATTGGCATCAGGCGCACGTGTGCTTGAATGTGCTTGCGGACCGTGTATAGGAATGGGATTTTCTCCAAATTCTGCAGGGGTTTCATTGCGAACTTTTAACCGTAATTTCTTAGGCCGCAGCGGTACTGCTGATGCGGGTGTTTATCTTGTTTCGCCTGAAACTGCGGTTGCGGCTGCCCTTACAGGTTATATTACCGACCCGAGACAACTTGGTGAAATGCCAAATGTTGTAATGCCAGATTTCTTTAAAATAGATGATAGCGCAATTATTGAACCGGCAAATGAAGAAGAGGCGAAAAACCTTGAAATTTTGCGAGGCCCCAATATTAAGCCGTTCCCAATTTCAAAACCTCAAGAAAACACTTTAACTGCCGAGTTGGTTCTTAAAGTTGAAGATAACATCACAACCGACCATATTATGCCCGCAGGCGCTAAAATTTTGCCTTACCGTTCAAATATTCCACATTTGTCACAGTTTTGTTTTGGCGTATGTGATAATACTTTCCCCGAACGTGCAAAGAAACTTGGCGAATCAATAATCGTTGGCGGCAGTAACTACGGTCAAGGTTCTTCACGTGAACATGCGGCTCTTGTGCCAATGTATTTGGGTGTTCGAGCAGTTATTACCAAAAGTTTTGCACGAATCCACGTTGCAAATTTAATAAACGCAGGTATTATGCCTTTAACATTTAAAAATTCCAACGATTACGATAAATTAAATCAAGGTGACAAATTGACTTTGGTTGATATTTTTGAAGGTATGGAAAAAGGCGAAATAATGTTAGAAAATATCACAACAGGCGATAAAATATCCTTGGTTTGTGACTTTACTGAGCGTCAAAAAGCAATACTTAAAGCAGGCGGTTTGCTTGAGTTTACAAAGGAAGATAAATAATGGAAAAATATATTGAAAATGCAGTTTCACAGTTTAGAACTTTATTAGAAGAACAAATCGCACGTCAAGAAAAAATGGAAAATGAATGTCAAGCGGTTGACTATTCAAAACTTTCAAAAATTGTTATTGGTATTTGTTACGGTGACGGTATAGGACCAATTATTTCAAAAGAAAGTAAAAAACTTTTGGAATATATTTTGAAAGACGAAATTGCTGAAGGCACAGTTGAACTAAAAGTTATTGAAGGTCTTACAATTGAAAATCGTATTGCGCAAAATAAAGCAATACCTGATGACGTGTTGTCTGAAATTAAATCTTGTAACGTGATTTTAAAAGCACCAACTACCACATTGAAAGGCGGTACTCTTGAGAGTGCAAACGTTGCAATGCGCAGAGAACTTGATTTATATGCAAACGTTCGTCCTGTATGTGTTCCTTCGCAAAATATTGATTGGACTTTTTTCCGTGAAAATACCGAGGGTGAATATGTTTTGGGTAGCAAAGGTGTTGAAATACCAAACAAACTTGCTATGGATTTTAAGGTTACAACCGAAGCCGGAACAAAACGCATTTGTCGTTCTGCTTTTGAATTTGCAAGAAAGAACGGCAAGAAAAACGTTGCTATTGTTACAAAAGCCAATATAATGAAAAAGACCGACGGTAAATTTTCGAAAATTGCAAACGAAATTGCAAATGAATATCCCGAAATTACTGCTGAAGAATGGTATATTGACATTATGACAGCAAATCTTGTGAATGAAAATATTCGCTCAAAGTTTGAAGTTTTTGTTATGCCAAATCTTTACGGTGATATTATTACTGATGAAGCGGCGCAAATCCAAGGCGGTGTTGGTACTGCAGGTAGTGCAAATATTGGTGATAAATATGCTATGTTTGAGCCAATTCACGGCACAGCGCCCCGATTGATTGAATTGGGTAGAGGAGAGTACGCTAATCCTACAAGTATGTTTAAGGCAACCGAAATGATGCTAAGACATATTGGTTTTACAAATAAGGCCGATAAATTAAATAAAGCGCTTAACATTTGTACCGAAACTGAAAAATCAGTAATTATTGATGACAGTGAAAACAGTGCAACCTGTTCACAATTTGGTGATTATTTGATGCAAACAATAAAAAATATGTAAATCTTTTTCCCTCGCTTTTTGCGAGGGAATTTTTATGTCATAATTGTTTATACTTTTTATTGACATACTTCCGTAAAAAATATATAATATACATATATTGTGTAATAATTTGTCGAAAGGGAGTAGATATGGGTATTTCTTCAAAATTTACAGCTGTTTTAACGTCCGTTGTTTTGATTATATGTACTTTGTTTTCTAATCCCGTTTATGCCGATACTAAAAAAATGGGGTACATATCCAAAACATCGGTTAATATACGAAGCGACGCTTCAATTTCTGCCGATATTGTTAAGAATGTTTCAAATATTCACGTAAATATAATTGGCACAAAAAGTGATATTTCAAATTCTAAAAACCCCGGCACAAATAAAACTTACGTTTGGTATAAAGTATCATTTGTTTCTTCTTCGACAACCGTTGAGGGATACGTCAGAGAAGATTTAATTGAAATTATCAATGTGACTATAGACCAAAGTTTTGAAAACAAATTAAAAGATTTTCCAAAAAGTTATCACGAAAGTTTGATATTACTTCATTCTTTATATCCGAATTGGACATTTACGGCAGATAAAGTGCCAACAACTTTCGAACAAACGGTAAAATCTCTTGATAACTTGTTTTATAAGTTAATAAATACCAAACACAATTCCTTACGTTCAATGCGCAAAGGTTGTTATAATTGGCAAACTAAAAAATTTGTTGAAACCGATAGCGGTGGTTGGTACGGCGCATCACGTGAAGTTATTGCTTTTTATTTAGACCCTCGCAATTTTTTAAATGATACCGATATTTATCAGTATTTGCAACAATCTTACAATAAAAATTCGCAAAATGTTGATGGTGTTAAAGAAATTATAAAGGGCTCTTTTATGGATACCACCATTTCTGATAAAAATGATTACTATAACGGAAAGCATTTTGCCGATGTTATTATGGTTGCTGCAAATTCTTCGGGTGTAAATCCTTATGTCTTAGCATCAATTATAATTCAGGAGCAGGGAAAAGACGGTACTTCTTTGACCGAAGGCAAAACTTATTCGGGTAAAAAAGTATATAACTTTTTCAATTACGGTGCTACGGGTAAAAATAGTACCGAAGTATTAAATAATGCTTCGAAATTTGCTTACAATGCAGGGTGGACCACACGTTCTTCTTCAATTATTAACGGTGCTGAAAAGTACGGTAAAGACTATATTAAAATCGGACAAGACACATATTTTTATAAAAACTATAACATATTAAACCCTAAAAATCTTTGGCATCAATATGCTCAAAATGTTGCAGATTCACTAAATTCCGGCAAGATTTTGAAATCGGTCTACAGCGACCAAAAGAATATAAAAGTCAATTTTAGTATTCCTGTATACACAGGTTTACCAGATAAAATTTCTGCTTATCCGCAATCTAACAGTAATCTTAACAACTATTATTTTTCGGATATTTCTACCGAAGGTTTAACGCCTTCCTTTGAACGATACACTTACGAATATTCACTTTCTATAAAAGATAGCGTTGTTGTAAAAGTTACTGTACCTTTTGGCGCTTCGTTTTACGGCAATAAAACAGTATCTCTTAAAAAGGGACAAAATACCGTGAAATTTGGCGTTACATCGCAAACGGGATACACAACAACCTATTCAATTAACGTTGATTGTAAGAAAAAGTGTAATCTTGTGTTCTCTGTTACCGAAGAAGTGGGTGCTACAACATCAAACGGTAAGGTAATTATTGGTGATACCAATTCCAATGGTAAAGTAACAATTACCGACCTTGCAAATGTACGTCTTCATCTTTTGGGCATCAGAAAACTTAAAAACAATTCGCTTTTAGGTGCAGATACAAATAAAGACAACAAAGTAACAATAATAGATTTGGCTAATATAAGGTTGTACTTATTAGGCAAAATCAAATTTAAATAACGGAGTGAAAGTATGAAAAACATTGTAAAAATCACAACTATTCTTTTGGCAATTATGTTGCTTTTAAGTGCAATAATTGTACCAACCTCTGCTGCAAGTAACGCAACATTGTACTTTGATAAAAGTTCAGTTAAAGTTGGTGATAAAGTAACAGTTTCTGTTTCTATTAAACCCAATGAGTCTATATATGCGGTTGAATTTTATTTGCAATATAATGATTCTGTTTTAAAATACAAAAGCGGTAACGGTAACGAAAACGCTGCAGGTGTTTTAAAAGTTGTTGAATCACCTTCGGGCAATAAAAGTGTTAAATACAGTTTTACTTTTGAAGCACAAAAGAAAGGTACCAGTAAAATTGCTGTGACTGATTGCATCTATGTAACAAACGGTGACGGCGGTTCGACAGAAAAAAGTTTTGAAGGTGCATCTGCTTCAATTACTGTAAAAGATGCAAAACTTTCAAGCAATGCAAAACTTAAAAGTTTGAAAGTTTCCGGCTTTACACTTTCGCCAAAGTTTTCTTCCGGTACAACAAATTACAGTGTTGAAGTTCCTTATGATACCAAGAAAATTTCAGTTACTGCAAATACTTCCGATAAAAATGCAAAGGTTGTAAGTGTTGAGGGTAATGATAATTTAAAGGTTGGCAAAAATGTTGTTACCGTAACAGTTGAAGCAGAAAACGGCACTCAAAAGAAATATACCATAAACGTTAATCGTCTCGAAGAGGGAGAAGATACTTCATCTGAAGAAGAAACAACCGAAGAATTGGTTGATGAAAATTCTTTACAGACAAATATTTCGGGAATCAATTATAGTATCCTAACAAAAATCCCCGAAAATCTTTTGTTTGAGGGCTTTAGCGTTGAAACTAAAAACGTTAACGGATATGACGTTGAAACAGCAGTTGATAAAGATGGTGTTTTCCGTATTTTTTACTTAAAATCCAGTGACGATGAAACTCCTGTTCCATATCTTTACGACGAAGTTTTGGACCAATTTGATAAATTAAAATACATAACTGTTGGTGAAAGATATTACATATTTGCAGATATCCCAGCCGATGTTGCAGTTCCTGAAAATTTGTATTCTTCAACATTTGAAATTGCAGGATTTTCAGTTAACTGTTTAGCATATTCTGATTCTTCAATGTCGGATTTTTGTTATGTTTACTGCTATAGTAACGGTAATTTTTCATACTATCGCTTTGATACTTTAGAAAGTACTATTCAACGTTTTCCTGAATTTTCCAATTTAGGCACCGAAAAGGTTGAAAAAGACGGATTTTTAACAAGATTTTCCAGTCTTTCTACTAACGGTAAGGTTATTATGATAGCGTTGTGTGTTCTTGTTATTGGTGTTTTTGCTTTACTAATTATGTTGATTGTTTACTTGTTCAAAAGAACGCTTAACAGAGGTGAAGACATAATCTTATCAAACGATTACGATGATTTTGATGAAGTAACAGTAAATAACGAGAATAATGTTTTGAAATAAATTTAATGCTGTCTCGTAATTGGGACAGCATTTTTTAGAATAATATTATTGAAATCTTCATAGTATTATTAGGTGATTTTATGAAGTTTTTGATATATTTAACACTAATATTAGTTGTGATTTGCGTATTATCAATTTTGATTATAAGTGCAAAACTTAAAAAACCGTTTAGGTTAATGTTGTTAAATTCATTTTTAGGGATTGCGATTTTTTTAATACTCTATTTTACAAAAAAATATACTGAAGTTACAGTTGCAATAAATTATTACACTGTTTTAGGTAGTGCGATTTTTGGTATACCGGGTGTAATTGGTATATTGATTTTAAATTTATTGATTTAATGTGTCAAAAACGGTACATTAAACGTGGTATCATTTATTCGTGAGGTGATAAAATGCTACAATTTATTTTTGGGGGAGTACGTTCGGGTAAAACTTTTAAAATTTTATCCATTGCAAAAGAACTAATTAACAATAATAAAAATTGTGTAATTATTGTACCGGAACAATCAACTTTTGAAACTGAAAAAGCAGTTTTAAGAACCTTGGGTGACGGTTCGGCAATTAAATGTGAAGTGCTTAGTTTTAGCCGTTTATATGACGTAATTACCCATAAAACAGGTGGTGTTTGTGCTAAAGTTTTAACAGATAGCGATAAAATTATTTTGATGAACAAAGCACTTAAAAGCATCAAAAACGAACTTAAAGTATGGGGGAAGTATGCTCACTCTTTAAATTTTGCTAAAACAATGCTCGATACTATTGGCGAATTTAAAATTTCTGCTATTACTTCTAATCAGGTTAAAAATGCTGTTTTATTGACCAATTCAAAAGCGCTGAGTTATAAATTATATGATTTATCCTTGATTTTCGAAACTTACGATTTGCTTATTGCGGAACGCTTTTTAGACCCTGTGGACAAGCTTACAAAACTTTTCGACAAACTTGATGATTATCGTTATTTTGAAAATAAAACAGTTTTTATAGATGATTTTAAAGGTTTTACAGTACAACAGTTTAAAATCATTTCAAAAATTCTTTCTCAAGCCGATAATCTTTATGTTTCTTTTTGCAACAAAACCGAAAACTGCCAAGAATATGATGTTTTTACCAACATTAGAGTTGCGGTAAACCGTATAGAAAAAATGGCAAAATCATATAACGTTAATGTTATTGATGCTATAAATTTAAATGATACGTTTCATAATTCAAACTCTATTAAAAATGTTGAAGAATTGCTTTCTTCTAATATTGCAAAAAAGGTTGAAGATGATAATGTTATTATTTGCCGTGCCGATACACTATTTGACGAGGCAGAATTTGCAGCAAGAACTATACGTAAACTCGTAAAAGAAGAGGGGTACCGCTACAAAGATTTTGCAATTATCGTTCGTGACACAGAAAAGTATTCTAACGCAGTAAATTATGCTTGTGAAAAAAATGGAGTTAATGTATTTTGCGATAATAAACTTTCACTTCAAAATTTTCCGCTTTCTGTTGCCGCTTTATCTGCCATTAAATCTTTGAATTTTTCAACCGAAAATATTTTGAAATTTCATAAATGTGGTATTAACGTTCTGACTCAGGACGAAATTTCTTTGCTTGAAAACTATACTTATCTTTGGAATATTAACGGCCCTATTTGGCTTGACGAGTGGGATATGGATACACGTGGTTTTGTTACTGAAGAGTTTACTCAAAATAGCGAAGAAGAACTAAAAAGAATAAACGAAATACGTAAAAAAGCCATAATGCCGTTTGAAAATTTCAAGCAAGCGTTTAAAGGCGATGCAAAAAGTATGTCAAGTGCAGTTGTTAAGTTATTAGATGACTGTAACGCCGCACAAGCGATAAAAAACATTTGTGAAGACTTGTCAAACCACTCTTATTTCACATCGGATGCTTTAAAACAAGGTTATGACGTATTTATGGGAGTGTTTGACAGTTTAGTAAGTTGTTTGGGCGAAAAAACATTAACCAATACTGAATATTATGATTACTTGAATCTTGCAATTTCGCTTGAAGAAATTGGTGTTATTCCGCAAACTGTTGATCAGGTTATTTTCGGACAAGCCGATAGAATCAGAATTTCAAACGTTAAAGTTGCATTTATTCTTGGCGCAAATCAGGGAGAATTCCCAAAATATGCCGATAATAATAGTATTTTTGGATTAAAAGAACGCAAGAATTTAATTGATTTAGGTTTTGATTTAACCGATAATCAACTTTACAATTCAATTGATGAAAATTTCTTGATTTATTCCAATGTTTGCGCTGCAAGTGATAAGTTATATATATCTTATTGCGCTCAAACTTTAAAAGGCGAAGAGTTGAGCGAATCATCATTTGTTACTAATCTTAAAGAACAACTCTGTATTAAAACAATAAAAGAGCCGGAAAATTTAAATATAGAAAATCTTCCACAAACCAAACTTTCTGCTTTTTCGGAGTTATGTCGCAGAAATGAAAATAAACAAGATTACTTAACAATTTGTTCTGCTTTGAATTTAAACGATTATGTAATTGAACAGGGTAAAGAAAATATCACAAAAGAAAATGCCAATAAACTGTTTGGCAAAGATATTTATATGTCTGCTTCAAAATTTGATACTTTTAACCGTTGCAAATTTTCTTTCTTTTGTCGTTATGGTTTAGGTCTTAAAAAATTACAACCAGCCGATTTTGACGTATTGCAACGTGGAACAATTGTGCATTACGTGTTGGAACAAATCATTTCTTTATACAAAGAAAATATTAAAGATTTTTCACGGGAAAAATTAGATGAGTTATGCGATTTTTATATAAATAAATATCTTGACTCTGTAAGCGGTTATAATACTGTTAAAAATTCTCGACACGAATTTTTGATTTCCAAGATTTCAAGGTCTTTAAAAGAGGTGATATATCATCTTTCTTTAGAATTTGCACAATCCGACTTTAAACCAACTCATTGTGAACTTAAAATAGGCGGTAAAGACGGTATTCCGCTTAATTTCGATTATTCCGAGGGTAAAATACTTATAAACGGAAGTATTGACCGTGTAGATGAATTTGGCGGATATATTCGTATTGTGGATTATAAGACAGGCACCAAAACTTTTAAATTGCCGGATATTTTATTTGGCCTTAATCTACAAATGCTTATATACCTATATGCAATTATAAGAGGGCAAAAGTTACCCGATAAAAACGCCGCAGGTATTTTTTATATGCCTTCCAAGCGTGACCTTTCGGGAGATGGTATGGCAATGAACGGCCTTGTAAAAGCGGATATAGAACTTGTTAAAGCCATGGAAAAAGAAAATTCGGGTGAATTTGTGCCATCTCTATCACTTAATAAAGATGGTAGCGTTTCAAAATCTTCATCTTCTTTTATAACCGAAGATGAATTTACCAAAATTTTCAATCACATTGAAAAACTAATGAAAAATGCAGGGGATTCCATTGCAAATGGTGATATAACAATAAATCCGGTTGACGGCAGAGAATCAGGCGCTTGTGATTATTGTGATTATAAGGGTATTTGCGGAATTGAAAATAATATCGCAATAAAGGTGCCGAGTTATAAAAACAGTGAAGTATTTGATATGATTGGGAAGGAGGATTAAAATGGCATTTAAGCCCACCAAAGAACAAGAATTAGCAATTTGTGAAAAAGGTAATATTTTGGTTTCAGCGGCTGCTGGCTCCGGTAAAACTGCAGTTTTGGTTGAAAGAGTTATTACTCGACTTTGCGATAAGCAAAATCCGGTCCGTGCCGACGAACTGCTTATAGTAACCTTTACAAATGCGGCGGCTGCGGAAATGCGTTCGAGAATAGAAAAACGTCTTGCTGAAGAATGCCTTAAAAATCCTTTTGATGCAGGTTTGTTACTTCAAAAGCATCTTCTTGCCAATGCAAAAATTTGTACTATCGACTCTTTTTGTATTGATTTAGTTCGTGAGAATTTTGATAAACTTCAAATTTCACCGGATTTTACCATTGGTGAAGCAGCGTCACTAAATGCAATTGATAACGAAGTTTTATTTTCAATTGTAAACCGTTATTTTGAGCAAAAAGACCCGTTGTTTTTTGAACTTTTAGACATAGTTGGCGCCGAATTTGATGAAAGTAATTTTTGCGAACTTGTTTTATCGCTTTATGAGTTCTCACGTCAATTACCTTTTCCGCAAAAATGGTTTGATAGTTTACTTAATAACTATTCTTGCGGAACATTTACCAAAGAAAATTTATGGTATCAATATGCTTTTTTATCCGCAAAAAAAACTGTTTCCACTATGCACCGTTTGATTTTGGGTGCCGTTGACGATATAACAGCAATTGAAGATGCCGCAAATGCTTATCTTGCAGTTTTTCTTGATGCAAAAGAGCAAATTGAAAATCTTGAAAACAACCTTGAAATAGGGGATTGGGACGCTTTTTATTACGCCTTGCAAGATTTTAAATTTCGCAGAATGCCTTCGGTAAGGGGACTTGGTGATTATCCAACAGTAGTTGCCGCAAAAGATACTTACAAATATTTAAATTCAAAAGCACTTGAAGGTCTTAAAAAGATTTTTTATGCTGATTTTTCGTTCATAAATGAACAGCATAAAAAACTTTATAAACCAATGGGTTTGCTGGTGGAAATCTTAAAGGAGTTCGACCAAAAATTATTTGAAGCATATAAAGAAAATAATGTATTCACTTTTCATAATACCGAGCATTTGGCGTTGAAACTTTTGTATGACTGCGAAACAAATCAAATCACCACTGAAGCAAAAGATTTAATTTCGAATTATTGCGAAGTTATGGTTGATGAGTTTCAAGATACAAATGATTTGCAAAATATGCTTTTTGCGGTACTTTCCAATAACGAAGAAAAATTGTTCGTTGTTGGTGACGTTAAGCAAAGTATTTACGCTTTTCGTGGTGCAAATCCAAGAAATTTTCTTGATAAAAAGAATCGTTATATCGAAATAGAAAATTCAAATGAAAACGATGCAAAGAAAATTATACTTGGTAATAATTTCCGTTCTTGCGAGACTGTTTGTGAATTTGTGAACTTCTTTTTTGAGTTATATATGCAAAAATTCAGCGGTGATATAGTTTATAACGATGAAGAAAAACTAATTCCCACTGCTAGTTATCCTCAAATTTTTGAAGACGCCGTTTCAATGGATATTATTGACTGCAGTGAATCGGAAGAAAAATCTTTAACACTTGAAGCACGTCAAATCGCTTCTTATATAAAGGATATAATAAACGGAGAACCATGTATTAAAAATAATGAAAAAACGCTTAGAAAGGCAAAATACGGCGATTTTGCTATACTCTTGCGTTCGGTCAGCAACAAAGCCCCCGAACTTGTAAGCGAACTTAAAAAGCAGGGTATTCCAGTTAATTTGAGTATTGGTGATTATGGAGAAAGTATTGAAATAGTGACATTTTTGTCTTTGCTCAAGGTTATTGATAATCCGCAGAATGATATTGAGTTAGCAACTGTTTTGATGTCGCCAATTTTCAAATTCACTCCTGATGATTTGGCAAAAATTCGTGCCGAAAAGAAAGACGGTAACTTATATTCTGCATTGATTTTTGCTTCAAACAATGATAATGATAAGGTTGTTGATTTTTTAGAAAAAATCAAACAATACAGATTAGATGCGGCAGTTTTATCACTTGATAAATTGATTTCTAAACTCTTAATTGTTACCGAATACTTAAATTTTGCAACAATGCTTAGTGACGGTGAAAAAAGACGTAATAATTTGTTGTTATTGTGTGATTATGCAGCGCAATTTGTTTCTAATAATTTTAATTCAATTTCATCATTTGTTGATTACGTTTTAAAACAATCACAAAATTTAAGTGTTGGTGCCGGTGCGAATAAATCTGATGCTGTTAAAATTATGAGTATTCATGCTTCAAAGGGGCTTCAATTCCCAATTTGTATTGTTGCATCAACTTCTACAAGATTTAACGATATGGAATCTCGCTTTTCGGCGGCATATTCAGTTAAATACGGCTTAGGATTTAAATATTTTGACGAAGAATATAAAGAAAAATTTACAACTGTAGCACGTGAAGTTATACTTGATGATATAAAAAAATCTGCATTAGAAGAGGAATTACGCCTTTTGTACGTTGCAATGACACGTGCGCAAGATAAACTTCATTTCGTTGCATCTTTTTCAAATTTTTCAAACAGTTTAACAGCATATAAGAACTTATTGATTTCTACCCAAAACAATATTGATTACAGTTTGTTTTCTCGCACAAAGTCTTATGCAGATTGGCTTATTTGCGCTTTGCTTTTACATCCAAACGGAAATGTTTTACGTAGTTTGAATGATGGAATTATATGCCTCGACAGTAAATCAAATATTAAGATTCGTGTTATTGATGCATTAAAAATTCCGCAAAACGAAATATCAATAAGTAATGAATCTGTTGAGCAAAATCCCGTATTTTCTGATATGATTTTAGAGAATTTTCAATATGAATATCCTTATGAAAAATTGTCTAATATACAGTCTAAAACTTCGGTTTCGGCACTTGCAAACAAGTCACATAGTGACACCTTTAATTTTACCGCCAAACCTTCGTTTATGAGTAAGGACGGTATTTCTGCTACCGGCAAGGGTACTGCTATGCACAAGGTTATGGAATTTTTTGATTTTGAAAATTGTGATAACATTGAAAGTGAAGTTGAACGTCTTTACGAATGGCAGTTTATAAATGAACAAGAACGAGATTCTTTGGATATTTTGTCTTTAAAAGCGTTTTTTGACAGTGAAATTTTTAAAAGAATTAAAAATTCACCATTAGTAAAACGTGAAATGAGATTTATGAGTGAAATTCCTGTTAATTTAATCGATAATACTTTAGAAGAATTTCAAAACGAAAAAATTATTGTTCAAGGTGCGGTTGATATTTGTTTTGTTGAAGATGACGGCATTGTTATTCTTGACTTTAAAACCGATAGAGTAGGGGAAGCCGAAGAGTTGGAAGTACTTTACGGTGAACAACTTTCCATTTATGCGAAAGCGTGTGAAAAGATTTTTGGCAAAAAGGTTAAAGAAAAAGTCATTTATTCCTTTTATCATTCAAAATCTGTTACAATATAAAACAAGGAGTGGCAATAGCCACTCCTTATAATTTATTTGAAAGATTTGCGAGTTGTTCGATTGTTAGTTGCTCCGCTCTTATTGTTTCGCTAAGACCAAGTTCTATTAAAGCGTTTTTTAATTCCTCTTTTGAGTAATTGGTTGTGTTTGATACTGTGTTTACTAAAGTTTTTCTGCGTTGTGCAAAACACGCTTTAACTAAAGAGAAAAATTTCTTTTCATCATTTACTGCAACGGGAGGATTTTGTCTGATATTAAGTTTTATAACTGCCGAATCAACGTTTGGTGGTGGCATAAAACTATTACGTCCAACCTGAAATAAAATTTCAGCATCAGCATAGTAATCAACCGCAACAGTAACTGCGCCGCTTTCACGGCTACCAACTTTTGCGCAAAGGCGTTCTGCCGCTTCTTTTTGCACCATAACAGTAATGTTATCAATTGGTAATTTGCTTTCAAGCAGCATCATAATAATTGGTGAAGTAATGTAATAGGGAAGATTGGCACATACACAAACTTTTTGACAATCAGCAAAATTTTCTTCAATTATGGCTTTTAAATCGAGTTTCATTGCATCACCGAATATAATATTGACATTATCACAATCGGCAAGAGTTTGAGGTAAAATTTCACGTAATCGGTCGTCAAGTTCGATAGCCACAACTTTTTTTGCAACCTTTGAAACTTCTTTTGTAAGTACGCCAATACCTGGACCGATTTCCAAAACACCGTATGTTTCATCGCAAGCAAATTCTGCCATACGTGGACAAACGCTTGAATCAATTAAAAAGTTTTGACCCAAAGACTTTTTGAAAGAAAATCCGTGTTTTTTGAGCAAGGATTCAATAGTTCTATAATCAGAAAGATTCATAAATTAGTACTCCGTAAACTTAATACATCTATTATACTGTAAATTTTTACATTTTACAATAAATTTTTAATGACAAATCGTTTTATTTGTAGTATAATAAAATAAATAATAATTATTGGATGTGAATTTTAAATTGGATAACAAGTATTTTGAAAAAGTAATAGGGGAAATGAGCCCGTTTTTTGAAGAAAATAATATCAAAGAAAATGACGGCGTTTTCTCTAATGATTCTAAAAGTATTATGGTAAATTACGATGAGCCAAGAAAAATGTTCACTTTGTCTATTGCCGATATCGAAGATGGCAATATTGGTGAGTACAAAGAAGTCAATGCTTGGCTTTTTGATGAAAGTCAAAACCTTAACGATGCTGTATCTGTTGGTATCGACTTTACAAATTCACTTAGAAAAGAATTTGGTATTAAACGCAAAAGACCAGATGCTGTTATTGAACTTCCAACCGCTGCAAAAGACGGTAATTACGACGTAGCCGCTTTTTCAAAAAAAGTTCTCGATGTTTTTCCGGCGCTCAAAGAAGAATATAAAAATCATATTTCAATTTATGGAAATTTCTTGTATCTTAATTTTTTTGGCGAACACTTGGTTCCACGTCTTGTTCGTTTATTTGAAGAGGGCACAAAAAAACAAATCAAGAAGTATTATGAAGTTGCCAATATTGCATATAACAAAGGCGATAGAGATACTGTAAACACCGTTGTTGCAGTTTTAGCGGCTGCGGCTTATAAAAATGAAAAAGTATATGCAAACATCAAAGAAATGTTAGAAGATAACAAGCATTTCTTAAATTCATTTGTTACCTTCGTTCCTTTCTTTGAAAATAATAAAAAACTTAAAAAAGCACTTATAAAGGAGAATTAGTATGTGGATTATTTTTGTTGTTTTAATTTTAGCGATTATTATTCCTAATGTTAGAATTGTTCCTCAAGCGGCTGAATATGTAATTGAATTTTTGGGTAAATATAAAACCACATGGAGCGCAGGTCTTCATATTAAAATTCCGGTTCTTGAAAGAATTTCTAAAAAGGTAACTCTTAAGGAACAAGTACTTGATTCGGCACCTCAACCGGTTATCACAAAAGATAACGTTACAATGCAAATTGACACCGTTGTTTATTATCATATTTATGATGCTAAACTTTATACATACGGCGTTGTAAACCCAATAAATGCATTGGCAAATTTAACTGCTACAACTTT
>JAEIGA010006845.1_pt1 | contig 17317 bp, 11 predicted proteins | sample 9270691 | NCBI WGS metagenome assembly JAEIGA01 (sample SAMN17057246, study PRJNA624740) | gut metagenome | biome: biome; isolation source: fecal sample | host: Bos grunniens | place: China: Xizang | collected 2019 | reverse complement strand
TGAAGAGATTCGGTTTCACTGACGGTGAGGTCGAGCGTGCAAAGGCTAAGATCATGAGCCACTATGAGAGAGCTGTCGAGGCTGCTCCTACACGCAAGAACGCTGACTTCGTACGTCCTCTCCTCAATGCATTCTACCACAACGAGTCATACATGGATCCTGAGACTGAACTCCAGGTTGCACAGATGATCTGCTCACAGCTCAACGCAGCAATGCTCAGCCAGATCGCAGCTTCTATGATCACTGACGAGAACATGGTTGTTCTCTACAATGGTCCTGAGAAGGAAGGTCTTGTAAACCCAACTGAGGAGGAGCTTGCAGCAGTGATCACAGCTGTAAAGAATGCCGAGATCGAGGCTAACGTAGAGGAGGCTGTCAACGAGCCACTCATCAGCAAGGCCCTCAAGGGCAGCAAGGTAAAGAAGGCTGCAGAGGGCATCTACGGCTCAACAGAATGGACTCTCAAGAACGGTCTTAAGGTTGTCGTTCTCCCTACTGAGTATAAGAAGGATCAGGTTATCATGAACCTCAAGTTCGACGGTGGCAAGACTCTCGTTTCTGACGAGGAGATCGTTTCACTCGAGGACAACATCTGGTCTGTATACCTCAACAACACAGGTATCTCGAAGTTCCCTTCAACTGTTCTCTCAAAGATGCTTGCAGGTAAGAACGTAAGCATGAACCCATACATCGGCGGCACACAGCACGGAATCAGCGGCCAGAGTACTCCTAAGGACCTTGAGACTGCATTCCAGCTCATGTACCTCCTCTTCGCTGAGCCACGTTTCGATGCTGAAGAGTATGCTACAGGCATCCAGCAGATCGAGGCTGTCCTCCCTAACATCGAGAACAACCCTGACTTCCTCTTCCAGAACTACGTAAGCGAGAAGCTCTACGGTGGCAACAAGAGAGTGGTTACGCTCAATGACGAGACTCTTGCAAAAGCAAGCCTCGAGACAATCGAAACCGTATACCGCAGACTCTTCAATAATGTTGGCGGCGCAACTCTCACAATCATCGGAAACGTAGACCTCGAAACTCTCAAGCCTATGGTTGAGAAGTATGCAGGTTCACTCCCTAAGGGCAAGAAGGGCACAAAGGTTAACGAGGCTAACATGATCCAGATGGTGAAGGGCGTATCAGACGACAACACTCTCCGCCTCCCACTCCAGACTCCTAAGCAGACAGTACTCCAGGTATTCAGCGCATACATGCCTGTAACAACCAAGGATATGGTTACTCTCAAGGTTGCCAACTACGTTCTCGACATGATCTACACCAAGACCATCCGCGAGAAGGAAGGCGGTACATACGGAGTTGGTACAAGCCTCAGCGCATCAAGAGCACCTTATGACAGAGTGACATTCATGGTTCAGTTCGACACCAACCCAGAGCAGGCACCTAAGCTCAGCGGCCTCACAGTGCAGTACCTCAAGGAGTTTGCACAGAACGGTCCTACAGCAGAGGAGTTTGCAATGGCAATGGAGAACATCCAGAAGAACCTTCCTGAGTCAAGAATCACAAACGGATACTGGCAGAGCGCCCTCTCACTCAATCAGGAGTTCGGCATCGACTATGATGCAGAGTACGAGGCTGCTCTCAAGAGCGTGACTCCAGAGGATGTGAAGACCCTCCTGCAGACAGTCCTTGCACAGGATAACTTCATCCAGATCATGCTTGCACCAGCAGAGTAAACATCATCCACACTTTTCTAGGTATACCGTGGCAGATACCCCTTTCAAGGTCCGTATCTGCCACGGTTTCCTTATGATAACGTGGACGATGTTCACATAAAAGTCCTGCCACGGGACAACAAAAGAAAAGTCCTGCCACGATCACGTGACAGGACTTTTCTTTTGCTTGAGATTAGATTACTCAGCTGGCTCGATTGCACCGAATGGGCAAGCGTCTGCGCAAGTACCGCAATCTGAACAAACGTTAGGATCGATCTTGTAGATGTCACCCTCTGAAATCGCGCCGAGTGGGCACTCTGGCAGACATGTACCACATGCTGCACAGTTCTCTGTAATTCTGTAAGCCATTTCTTATAAATTTAAATGTTAGTATTGTCTTGCATGAAATGTGCTAGAGACATTCCGAAAGGCAAATTTAGTCATTAATTTTGATATTCAAACAGAAAGACAAGACAATAATTGTCTATCTTTGTGATAGATTGTAATATTATGAAAAACTATATAACCATTCTATTAGCCATAGCTATGTCAATAGCCGTCTGCAGCGCGCAGGATAAGATAGGAAACGTACTTGAGGTGGACAAGACCGTGCACAACTTCGGAGATATCATGCTGGACAGCGGTCCGGTGTCATGCACATTCACATTCAAGAACATATCGGAGAAGCCGGTTGTAGTTTACAATGTGGTTTCAAGCTGTGGATGCACTGACGTGAAATGGACCAAGGAACCTTTGCGTCCGGGACAGAGCGGCACAGTATCCGTGACATATTCTAATGACGAGGGGCCATATCCGTTCGACAAGACCATAACGATGTACGTTTCGGACATAAAGAAGCCGGTACTGCTGAAGGTACGCGGCGTGAGCCTTGCAAAGGCACAGCCGCTTGAGGAGCTGTATCCCGCCACATTCGGTCCGTTGGCGATGAAGAGTGCTGATCTGAAGTGCGGCAACCTGGAGCAAGGCGAGCAGAAAAGCGACGCTGTCATGGTTGCAAACCTTTCGGACAAGCCGGCCGATGTGACATTCGGAGATGTTTCCGAGTGGCTGGACATCAAGGTCTCCCCTAACCCGATTCCAGCACGTGGAACAGCCGAGATGACTTACACTGTGACCGCATCAAGGGATAAATGGGGCAAGAATACATATCAGGCAACCCCAGTGGTGAATGGAAAGGGATATGGCAGCAATATCAATGTGACCGCTTTCACTAGAGAGAATTTCAGCAGCATGAGCGAGGAGGAGAAGGATAAGGGACCGATGCCAAAGTTCGCTACCAGCACTTTCCAGGCAGGAAAGATCAGAAAGGGTGAGACAGTCCATGCGGAGTTCACCATGACTAATGAGGGAAAGAGGACGTTTGCGGTATACAAGGTAGATGCGGATGCGAAATGCTGGTCACATAGCGACATCCCGGCTTGCAAGCCCGGTCAGAAGATCAAGTTCAGGGTACATGTAGACACATCAAAGATGCCGGAGGGGGAAATGCTGACGATCGTCACCCTTACCACCAACTGTCCTCTCCGTCCTGTCATTAACCTTTTTGTTGCTGGATGGATTGAATAAACAGATCCTCACGTCGCTACGCTCCTCAGGATGACAATGTACACGTCATTGCGAGCGAAGCGTGGCAATCTTTAGACTAATAATGAAATGCTACATACATTAATAGATATATTAAGAAATTCGATACTGATTACGGGACTGGTTGTCATAATGATGATGATGATCGAGTCCCTTAACATTGAGTCTAAAGGTCTGTTCTTCAAGGGACTACGCAAGACCAAGATAGGCCAGGTTGTCATTGCGTCACTGCTGGGATCGATTCCGGGATGCATGGGAGGTTTTGCTACCGTTTCCCTCTATACACACAGAATGTTCAGCTTCGGAGCGCTTGTAGCAATGATGATAGCATCGTCCGGCGACGAGGCTTTCGTGATGCTTGCAATGATTCCGGAGCAGGCCCTGATCATCTTCGCCGTTCTGTTTGTATTGGCTATAGCTGTCGGAATCATTACCGACAAGATTTACGACAGGGTCCATGCGAAGAAGTGCGGACTTCATGACCACGAGGAATGCGGTGTACATGCAGACTGTGACGGATTTGAGGTGCATGAGCACGTGGAACCTGAGCACGAACACGCCCAGAGACATTTCGGATGGAAAAGAATCAGCATGCTGGTAGGACTGGCGCTTTTCATAGCCGCATTGGGAACCGGCAGGCTTGGGCATGATCATTCGGCACATGCAGGACAGGAGCATGACGGCCATGCACACACAGAGGTGTGCGACCATCATGATCATGGACACGCACATGTTCACCACGGTCACGGCCACACCATCAACATGCTCAGCGAGGACTGGATGAACGTGCTGTTTGCAGGATTGAGCGTGATCATGCTGGTCGTACTGATATTCGCTTCAGACCATTTCGTGGAGGAGCATCTGTGGAACCATATCGTGAAGAAACACCTCCCTACAATATTCGCATGGACATTCGGAGTCCTCCTGGTACTGGGAGTCGTCCTGCACTTTGTGGATATAGACAACTGGATCAGCGACAACACAGCCCTGATGATACTTCTTGCCACCCTTATCGGCATTATTCCTGAGTCGGGTCCACATATGATATTCGTGACCCTTTTCGCTGCCGGGATAGTCCCTTTCCCTGTACTCCTGGCCAGCAGCATCTCCCAGGACGGCCACGCGGGCATTCCGCTACTTGCAGAAAGCAAGAAGAGCTTCGCCTGGGCGAAGCTCATCAATTGCTTTATTGCATTGGCGGCAGGCTACGCTGCCATGCTGCTCATCTAGTAGATCAGTTCAACTGCATCAATCCACAGCTTTGAACTGCTGCATCCTGTAAAGTAGTCACCGTACTGGGAAGCAGCACATGACACTATGATATGTGTCGGGAGTGTCTCAAGGTCACGATAGTTCAATGGAATCGTATATTCCGCCCACTCCCATGTAGAGGCGTCTACCATCGAAGCACCGTTGAGAATATATCCGTCCTTATGGATGATAAGGTCTCCGTTTGCAATTGTGCATGGATCCTTGCTGAAATCCACAAATGTGCTTGCGTCAGTCGTATTTATATGTACCGGCGAGTCTTTAGAACCTCCATAGGTTCTGTAATCCCAGGTACCGAGAGCCACCTTGATCTGCGCTCTGTCATGATCTGCCTTGGTAAGGGTCACTCCCGGAGGCATCTTCTTGCCTATGATGTCAATGTTGGATGTAGTATATCTGCAGTGAAGCTTTATGGCAAGCGGCCTTGTAGTCCATGGACGTCCGAAGTTAACCATTCCTCCCTCTGTTCCTACAAGTCCGGCAAACTGACCTGTAAAGAGGTTACCTGCTGCGAGAATACCTGCCATCTGACTGGTCTGGGCGCAGACTGACTGTTTCCCGTCAACCTTGCTGTCCTTGTCGAGAACTGTGATGATGATACCCATATTCGCAGATCCGTTGACGCCTTCGGAACCCTCTCCGTTGCCGGAACCCCAGAACATGAACTCACCTTCCTCGACTCCGCATGAAGGATCATAGAACTTATAATAATTGGTTCCGCTGACAAGGCTTGCATACTCGAAACTTCCGTTAGGGATCTTCGTGTCCGGAGCTGTAGTGAACTCCTTGACAGGAGTCTTGTCATCTCCGCTGGAAACCATGACCTCATAATCCGAAGATGGCTGGAGTCCCCTGATATGAGCAGTAAACGTTCCTCCATCAGAAGCGACATCGGAAGCAGGGACATCAGTCCATTCCTCAGCACCCTTTACTCTGTAATGGAAGACTGTCTCTCTGCCGGCTACCGCCATTGCAGTGACATAAGCCGATGTAGTCCAAGGATTCACCTTGCCTATTTCCACACTGATATCAGTCTCCTCGACATAGATTGTCCACACCTCAGTCTGACCGAATGCAGTCACTTCAACCTCAAGGCCATCGATAAAGTTCTTCATCTGCTCCGGAGCCGGAGAATATGTAGTGATACCTTTAGGACCGAGCTTCAAGGAAGTCACTGTAAGGTTGGAGATATTGGTTCCCTCGGATACATTTGCTATAACCCTGCGGTTGTACTCGTCAATTGCTGAACTTCCTATCTGACCCTCCACTGTAAAATAGCGTTCCACCGGTCTGACCGCCCTGATTGTCCAGTCATAATCCTGATATGTGGACAGCTTGAACTTAAGCGGAGATGACAGGTCATGAACTCCAAGAAGGTTGATGGAAGGTCTTGTGAAGTCAATGTCAAAATCGACAGACTGGATCACAACATTTCGAAGGTCTGTAGTCTCAGAAACATACACTGTAACCACATGAGTCTCATAATCTATGTCGACCTTTACCGCATCCTGCACGGTCATGGAAGTGATGTTAGGCACTACAACAGGATATGGCAGGTCATTATGGATACAACCTGTCAGAAATGTCACGGATAGCAGAAGCGTTATGATTGCTCTTCTCATGTTTTAAAGATGTATGGTGAGTCCGAAACTCAGGTTCAACAGATTAAGTCCCGCCTGCGCCTTCCAGCCCTTGTGCGATCCAACCTCGTCACCACCCTGGTAAGCCTTTGTATCAGCATAGGAAAGTTCGGCTATGGAAATGTTTGCCTGCACGGATACGTTGTTCATCGGGAAATATACGACTCCCGGTGCGAAGGCGATATTGACCTTCTCCTTGACAGTATGGGCCGCTCCGGTCTCTCCGGCTGCAAACTGCGTCTTTGCCCTTGTATATCCTAGAATATAATCCCAGAATATTCCGAATCGTCCCTGTTTATCAATTCCGATATAAGTCCTCTGGAACACTGAGCCACCCATCGAGTTTGATGAAGCATTGACATCACTGACAGAAAGGCTGAGATTTCCAAGGAGATCAGCAGTAGCGGCATCAACCATACCACCTGCCTTCATATAGTTGAACTTCACGCCGACAGCATGGTTATTCTTGAAAGTATACGCAGCTTCAGGAGCAAGCTTAAGCATTGATGCACGAGCACCTAACCCCTGAAGCAGAAGCATATAGTCACTGTTGGCACTATTGAAATCGGCATACATGACAGAGAGTCCGCACTGCCATCCTCCTTTCGGAGCGATGAGACGGTTGACAAGTCTGTTCTGCTTAGCTGTATCCTTAGGAACGATGTCCGATCCGAGGACAATCCTTTCAGTATCCTTGACAGGAGTCTGTCCTGCAGCAGGGATGGCCACCATCACCATCAGGCAGACCATAAGTATTCTAGTAATCGTCCTCATCATAGAAAGTAATAGGATATGCCCACTCCGACGGAGAGGAGGTTAATCATGAATCCTGCCGAGGCTGAGTCCGAACTGCCGTTCTCCACCTGGTTATGGATCTGGTTCTCCCACGTGTAGTTCACACCGAACACACCGATGTTCATCTCAACTGCCAGCCTATCGGTAAGGAAGGCGATCAGACCGGGATCGACACCAAGCTGGATCGTATAAGCCTGATTGTAGGTTCCCAAGACATGTTCTCCACCGGCATTGAAGGCCTTGCCCTGCTTGAATGATCCACCAAGATGAAGGTCCGCGAACATCGCCACCCTCTTGGAGTTTCCTAACGGTATGTATGCTCTGAATACTCCGAAGGCGCTGTATTTATGCTGGATCTGATAACAGTCGGCAGCATTCATCTCAATGGATGCAATGCCAAGATCTGCAGATGCAAGATCCAGCATGCTTCGTCCGTATGAGAACTTCAGACCTACAGCCATATTGTCCTTGAAAGCATACATCACCCTTGGCTTGACGGATATGTTGTAGCCTTCAGAATTGATGTTGCTGATGACGAGCATGCTGTAACCGTCATTGACATGCTGGGTATACTTGGCGGTACCGCCCACTGACCATGTACCCTTATTGATGAAAGGAGAGGTCGGTACGGCATCATAGCCACGGTCATACTGCTGTGCCTCGGCGCCTATGGCACCAAGGACCAGCAAAGTGAGTATTATTATGGTCTTACGCATCTGACGATATTATTCATAAATAAGCTCAACCGCATCAATCCAGAGCTTGGTCTTGTCATAACCGGTGAAATAGTCTCCATACTGAGACGCGGCACATGACACCACGATATGGGTAGGATAAGCGTTGAATTTGCGATATTCAAGAGGAATCACATACTCTATCCATCCTGTAGTGGCCGCAGTAACCTTTTCACCATTATTGATCATATAACCATCATTGTAGATGACCACATCACCATTGGCAATTGTGTTAGGATCTGTGTAATAGTCGACAAATGTAGACTCGTCTGTTGTATTGATATGAACAGGAGAGTCCTTTGTTCCACCATATTTCTTATAATCCCAAGTTCCGATCGCCACCTTTATCTGCGCACGGTCATAATCATCCTTGGTCACACCGAGATTGTTGTTATTGACGATATTGAACTTACCTGTAGAGTATTTGCACCATATCCTCATCGCAGAAGGACGGCTTGTCCATGGGCGGCCGAAGTTGACCTTACCTCCGCTTGTTCCCACAAGACCGGCGAACTGGCCGGTGAAAAGGTTACCGGCAGCAAGCATTCCTACCATTGACGATGTCTGTGCAACAACGGACTGGTTGCCGTGGATCTTGTCGGCAGTATCGATCGCAGTAATGGTAATACCCATATCGGCGGAACCGCTGACACCTTCAGATCCTTCACCGTTTCCTGATCCCCAGAACATGAATGATCCTTCCTCGACACCACAATCAGGGTCATAGAACTTATAATAGCTCTGGCCTGATACCTTGCTGACATACTCGAAGCTTGCATTAGGAAGGTTCGGAGCCGCCTCGGTTGTGAATGACATCGTATCTCCTACATGAACGCCATCAAGGACAAGTGCATATGTATACTCGGTTGAAGGTGCAAGACCTGTGACGTCAGCCTTCCATGTACCCTCAGAATCATTCACGGCATCAATATAACTCCATGTAGCTCCTCCGTCCGAAGAGTAACCGAACTGAACCTTCTTGCCGGCTCCCTCTGCGACATCAACATCAGCGTGGAGGGTAGCGCGGGTAGCCCAGATTTCATAGATCGAAGACGGAGCAAGACCTGTAGACACCGGCTCGAATATGATTGTATCATCAACAATTTCTGTCGTACGGTCAACTGACAGAGAGAAGTCAAGTTCACCGTCCTTGATGGTATACTTGAGATTCATGTTATAGAGCTTGCCGGCCTGTACATTCTCAATCACCCCTGTCTTGGTAAATGATGATCCGTCCTTGGCAAGCGTACCGGTAAAGGTCCATGTGAGTGATGGTTCAAAAAGTCCGTCCACGATATAGTATCCTTCTGCACCAGACTTATCCGAATCATAAACCAGTCTGCTTGAGGCCTCATCGCTGAGAGTCATGGTCATGGTATAACCGTCAGTGAAGTTCTCAGCGACAGTAGGATCGAATGACACCTTTGTCACAGCATTATTCACATTTGCCACGACCTGCACTGTCGTCACCTGGTCCGCAATGATTTCAAAAGCCTGAGAACCCTTGTAGCTCTTGCTGTCCCACGAAGCGATAGCCGGATTGTCGGCAACAGCCTCACCTGCAATGACATCTACACGATACTTATCTGCAGCGAGGTAAAGCGGCGACGGGATCTCCGAATAAACATAAGAGCGCACCAGACCGCTGTAGTCGGCCTTATAGATATTGACCTCAGCAGTGTTGTAAAGCTGATCTTCTGAAAGTGCCTTTGTCTGTCCGACAACGCTCATATCAACGCAGAGGACACCTTCACCCTGGCTTTCTGCCATTTCCTGCTTCACGCATGAGACTGCTCCTAGAACAAGTCCCGATGCAAGGATAGAAATTAACTTTTTCATATGTCAATCCCTCCTACTCTACGATCATTGTCACAGGAAGCTTCTTTGTACAGAACGCCTGATCGACAACTGTCATAAGGAACGTATGGGTACCCTTATAGTTGATGATCGCATCCTGAGCAGCACTGAGATCGAATGCCACCTCTGTCTGACCGAGAAGGTCCTCTCCATGAGGGAATGGAACCACCTGGAAGATGACGTCGTTTGCTGCTGATGGATTGATCAGGTCGATCACTGCTCCGCCTGCCGCATCAAGTGCATTATTGAAGCTGCCGTTATCAGACTGTACCTCAACCGAGAACTTGAGGATTCCTCCAGGAACTGTCGCCTTAAGCTTGATAGACATATCCCTTACCTCAACAGGAACAATAACCATATTGTTCAAGTCAGTGAGTTCCTCGTCACAACCTGCCTCATAATCGAAATCCAGGGTTATGCCGCCGTCACCCTTAGGAGCATCCGGGTCGTCACCTATAATCTCTTCCTCTGCATCTACAGTATTGTTGAGGACTTCATCTGATACAAGGTCATTGATAAGGATGTCAAATGTAGCATCACCCTGCTCGTTCTTCTTCTTGATGAACTTGACCTGACGCCACTGTCTTGCCTCTATTCCTGTAAACGTTTTGGTCATGTTCGCATTCTTGCCCTCAAACTTGCCCTTGAACACAACTGTCATTGTATTTCCTTCGCCTACAGCGAAATAACCGGCGCTCTGGTCATACACACCATCCTCGCCAAGGGTGTACTCAAGAGGATATCCGGCAGTTACCTCGACGCTTGTCGCACCGGGACCGGTAATGGCGGCAAGGAACTCGTCACTATATGAGATGGTTACCTTGCACTGGACCAGAGTACATGTGAGATTGCCGATCTGAGTCACTTCGCCGGCCTTGATGATGAACTGCTTGGATGTACCATAAACAGGATTTTCCCATGAAGCCACAGGAACTTCACCTGCCAGTGACTTTGCAACAAGGGTGTACACACCCGACGGGAGTGTCACCATGTCACCATTTGCCTTGACCTGTGCGTATGTCAATGTCTTTACCGTAGCTCCATCTGCATCAATGATCTCAATGGAATAATTATCTCCGGCAGGATCTGCCTTGGTATCGACAGCCTCGTCAACCTCAAGAGAGAACTCTCCGAATGAAAGGAATCCGTCTCCTTTGGCATTCTGTACCGGAGACTTCTGACATGAAGCCATAAGCATGAGAAATGCAGATGCGATTGTTAATATAGATATCTTCTTCATTTTACTTTCCTCCATTAGTCGTTGAGTTCCATGTCGCCGAGCTCCACAGTCTCGACAGCATTGTTGAATGTGATTGTTATAGAGTTGCTTCCGACATTCGAAGCATCGAACATGATCGTATATGCGGTCGCCTCCTTCAGGGATGCATAGTCCTTGCTGAATGTCTGTGTCCTGGTTTCGCTTACCACCGTTCCCTCAAGAGTGAACTTGTAAGCATCTACAAAGGCCGCCTTTGCTTCATCCTTTACAAAGGTCACGATCTCACTGCCGTTACGGGTAAGCCTGAAAGTGTAATCCTTATAATAGTTCCTGAAGTTATCGGAACATCCTATCATGATGATGGTATTGCCAAGGCTCACATTGACCGTAACCTCCGCAGTCTGCGCTCCGGCAATTGTAAAATCAGATGCTCCTGTGAAGAAGGGTTTATCGAATCCCTCATCTTCAATGTCACCGTATGTTGCGGTCACCTTGTAGTTTCCTGCCTTGAGAAGGGTGGCAGAATCCCAATCCGACAGTTTTCCGGCCCATACTGGCGCAGAAGAGGCATCTATAATGGTAATGGTGAAATCTTCAGATGACGGCAATGTCGTGTACTGCGATACATTGCTCCTGGTCTGATCAGCGATCTGGTAATCACCTGTCAGAACGAAGGACACCTGACCATTGCCTTCGGCCTGGTTCTTGGTGCAGGCAAATGCCATAAGCAGGGCTACCGCACCGAGAATTGTTTTCAAGTGTTTCATTTTTATTGGTTTTAGAATCTTAAATTATTGTGCTATCTGTACTTTGATATTGTCAATATATACATTGAACTCGGCGTTACATGCAAATTCTTCAGAACCGGTAAAGATGGTATAGAACGCTATCCTGGTAGAAGAAGTTACCTCTGCCAGTTCCGATTCGTATGTCGGGAATGTCGCGGCAAAATCATTCTCGCCGAAATCGCTTGTCATGGTGTGCGAATCCTGTCTTGAACCGAAATCATTCAATGACGATTCATATGTCTGGTTCAGGCCCGACGTTCCGGTAGGGACTCCATCCAAAGCTCCGGCGTTTGTATGAGTTGCAATACACAGTCTGACATCAGAGATCTCTGTTGAACTGCTCTTGTGATTATATCCTCCTGCATCGAAAGTCATCTTCAGGTTGACAGACTTTCCTGGTTTGAGGCCACTCAGAGACGGAGTATCCAATCTGCCATGATGGTACGATGCAAAAGTCAATGTATAACCAAGAAGACTCAGGCTCACACACTGGTAACGGGTATTGATACGCATAGAGTTACCTGTGGTCCAATACCTTGAGGCATTCCATCCGGTATGGGACATACATCCGTCGAGGAGATAACCCGGCTGGTTCCTGTCTTCCGCAGCATAGCTGTTATTTCCATAGCTTTCACCTTCAGAATGGACACAAGAGAAGTCCTCGAACAGGAGATAAGGCACAGTGAGATTTACAGATGTCGTTCCCTGACGATCTATTGCCGGCATTGTAAGAGTCTCGCCCATCAATGCGTTCTCGGAATCGTATGTGACAGTGATCTGCTTGTTGCTGAATGCCTTATATGCCTCCACATCGGTTTCAAACTTTATGGCGATGGTCTCCCCTACCGGAATCTCACGTCCCGGATCATATACGAACACGTTGGTACGTCCATCACCCCAGTTGCATCCCTCCGGCGCTGTGAATGTGATCTTCTTAGGGTTTTCACCAAGGTTGTTCGTATTCAGCTTCAGATAAATGATACCGGCATAATCGACCAGTTCCCTGACCTTCAGCATGACAGGGGTAGAATGTCCTGGAAGACAGTTCTTTCCCTTCAGGTCAATCGGATCGAAGAAAGCGATCTTGTCATCAGTCAAGGCCTTGACGATCTGCAGAGACTGCCCTGACTCAAACTGTACCGGAGCCATGGCAAGGCATGCATACTGATATGAGTCTCCGGAAGATACTCCTATCGGCTGCGAAAGTTCCAGCTCGACATCAGCCTTACCTTCCGTCAGGAGCATCTGAGCCTCAGGATCGGCGAAATCAAGAGTGACATTTCCCGTTACAGGAACAGGAAAGCTCATTATCATACGTTCTATCCTTTCATCTCCCATCAGTTGATCATCCTGGGGAATAAAGAACCTGAACTGATGCATCATCCTGTTCATCTGCATAGTCATCCCAGAGTGGTCTTCAGGTTCCGGAACAGCGGTAAGGGCTCCGTGTACTACCGGAGTCGCCACCATGATATCTGAGCCGCCTGATGCCTTTCCATCCTGGACCGAAGGCAGATTGAATGTCACCGATGTTCCGCTCACGGATGTCGGAGCGGGATAGCAGCAGTAATATGTATAGGTACCTTGCGGCATAGCTGAACCAAGGACAGAGGTAAAAAAACCACGCTGTCCGTCAATTCCGTAAGTCCCGAAGATCTGGTTGGATAATACATATGAACCATTGGCGTCAGCCGCCCATACAGCCAGCTGATCACCTTCTTCCCATGCGGCCGAAAGGCCGTTCTGGAGCATTTCTGTACGTGTCTGCGCACCTCCGGCATAGAAGCCGACCTCAACTCCCTGAGGAGGCCTTGAAGATTCTGTCTGCAACTCGTCGGCACATGACGACAGGGTCATCAGAGCTGCAATCTTAAGACACACACAGACGATTTTAGTGCAATTTCGTCTCATTTTCTTTGGTTAAGAACAGCTGGCAAAGTTATGAAGTTTTTTTGACAATGCAAACGACCCGTTTGTCACGGATATTTGCAAAAAAGTCGTATCTTTGCATGATTATGTCCTTTAATACATATGGCAGAGATAATTAATTATACAGACGACAACATCAGGACCATGGAGGGCGTGGAGCATATCCGCAAGCGCCCCGGAATGTACATCGGAAGACTCGGTAACGGAGATGATCAGGGAGACGGCATATACGTGCTCCTCAAGGAAGTAGTGGACAACTCGATAGACGAGTTCTCCATGGGTTTCGGAAAGCAGATCCATATCACAGTGACGGAGAAAGAGGCGACAGTAAGGGACTTCGGACGAGGAATTCCCCTCGGTTCGGTGGTAAGGGCTGTCAGCGTCCTGAATACCGGAGGTAAGTATGACACCAAGGGTTACAAGAAGTCTGTGGGTCTGAACGGAGTGGGTCTGAAGGCCGTGAATGCGCTTTCGGCACATTTCTATGTGGAGGCCTACCGCGACGGCATGTGCGCGTATGCGGAGTTCACAGAAGGAAAGCTCATCAGCGAAGGACAGAAGGAGACCAAGGAGAAGAACGGAACGATGGTCAGGTTCATCCCGGACGAGCACCTCTTTGTCGACTACACCTTCCACATGGACATCATCGAGGCGATGATGAAGAACTACTCTTACCTGAAGAAAGGACTGACACTGAACTTCAACGGGACTCCATACAAGTCGGAGAACGGTCTTCTCGACCTGATCAAGGACAACATGTCGGAGACCCCTCTATATGAGCCGATCCACCTTATCGGAGAGGACATCGAGATCGTGATGACCCACGGAAACAGCTACGGAGAGAACATAGCTTCATTCGTGAACGGTCAGAACACACGCGACGGAGGTACCCACCTTGCAGCAATGAGGGAAGGTATCGCCAAGACATTGAAGGAATTCTACAAGACATTCGCAAAGAAGGACTTCGACCCGCAGGACATCCGTCAGGGTATCATCGGAGCCATAAGCATCCAGATCCAGGAACCGAACTTCGAGGGTCAGACCAAGACAAAGCTCGGTTCGACATACATGTGGGAAACTGACGTGCAGAACGAGGACGGAACCCACACATACGAGCAGGGTCCGACAATCCGAAGCGCAGTAAACGAGTTCCTCAAGACAAACCTGGACAATTATCTGCACATGCACAAGGAGATCATCCCTGTACTTCAGCAGAAGATCACCGAGTCGGAGCAGGAGCGCAAGGAAATCTCTACAATCCAGAAGAAGACCAAAGAGAGAAACAAAAGGACGAACATCTATAACCGCAAGCTGCGCGACTGCGAGATCCATTACAACGACAAGCTTCCTGCAGCAAAGAAGGAATTCGCCGAATACACCAGTATATTCATCACCGAGGGAGACTCTGCAAGCGGAACGATCACAAAGGCCCGCAATGCAAAGACACAGGCTGTATTCAGTCTGAGAGGAAAGCCTATCAACTGCTACAAGGAAAGCCGTAAGAAGGTTGCGGAGAACGAGGAGCTCGCGCTCCTGATCAATGCCCTTGGCGTGGAAGATGACATGGAGAACCTCAGATATAACAAGATCATCATAGCAACCGATGCCGATGATGACGGAATGCACATCCGCATGCTTGTGCTGACATTCTTCATGAAGTACTACCCTGATCTGGTCCGCCGTGGCCATGTCCACATCCTTGAGACACCTCTTTTCAGGATCAAGGACAAGAAGGACGTACGCTACTGCTACACAAGGGAAGAAAAGGAGTCTACACTCAAGAAGATGAAGAGCGGAGTGGAGATCACGAGATTCAAAGGTCTTGGAGAGATCTCGGCAAACGAGTTCGTGGAGTTCATCGGCGAGAACATGAGGCTCAACAGAGTAAAGCTCAGCGACGAGGAATCGATCGCTGAAATCATGGAGTTCTACATGGGTGACAACACCATCGAGAGACAGAACTTCATCCGTACAAACCTCCGCAGCGAGGCAGAACTTGAAGACGTTAACATTTAATATTATGTGGAGAAAATTCTGCGGATGGCTACTCCGCACACTCGGCTGGACAGCAGTCGACCCTGTAGCCCCTGAAGACAAGTGCATCATCCTCGGCGTGCCGCACACATCGATCTGGGACTTTGTCATCTCATACCTATATTATACATCAGTGGGAGGAAAGCCATACTGCATGGTTAAGGGTGAGCTTTTCTGGGGGCCTCTCGGATGGCTTCTGCGCAAGCTCGGAGGCATTCCTGTGGACAGAAAGAGAGGCAGCAACGTCGTCCTCAGCGTAATCAAGGAAATGAAGGCACGCAAGGTAGTACACCTTGCACTTGCACCGGAAGGCACACGCAAGCCGGTGAAGAGATGGAAGACAGGTTTCCACACAATCGCACGCGAGGTAGGTTGCCCGGTATACATGGGCTACTTCGACTGGGGCACAAAGCGCATCAGCCGCGGCCACAAGGTCGAGCTGACCGACGATGCAAGAGCCGATATGGAGCGCATACAAGCCCTCTATGAGGAAATGCATCTTGTAGGAAAGCATCCTGATATGTACATTACTCACTAAAACCTAAATATATATGTTACAACTTTACAAGCGTATGCAGAGAATGAGGGAGAAATATGTGGATACCCTCGCGAAACTCTTCGAATACGGCACAACCGTCTATGCAAAGAAGCAGTACACACAGTGGTATGACACTAAGGAAGGCGGTTTCACTTACGGTGAATTCAAGAACAAGGTCGATAGCATTTCAAAGAAACTGACCCAGTACGGCATCGGCGCCGGCGACAAGGTTGCAATCCTCGCGCAGAGCATGCCTAACTGGTCTGTAGCTTTCTTCAGCACAGTGACTTTCGGAAGAATCTCTATTCCTATTCTTCCGGACAGTTCAGAGAATGAGGTTACAAACATCCTGGAGCACTCCGAGAGCAAGGTGATCTTCGTATCACAGAAGCTCGCGTCAAAGGTAAGCCAGGAATGCAGGGACAAGATGGCACTCGTGATCGACCTTGACACCTTCGAGGTAATACAGTCAGACGAGGACAAGTTCACATGCGATGGCAGGGCAAGCGTTCCGACACCGGAAGACATTGCAACGATCATCTACACTTCCGGCACAACCGGAAGCGCAAAGGGAGTCGTCCTCAGCCACAGAAACCTTGCTTCGAACGTGATCACATGCTACCATTCATGCAAGAGGACAAAGAAAGACAGATGGCTCTCGATCCTTCCGATGGCTCATACGCTCGAGATGACTCTTGGAATGCTCTACCCTATGTATTGCGGAGCAACTGTATATTACCTTCCTAAGCCGCCTGTAGCATCGCTGCTCATGAAGGCAATGAAGGTCGTAAAGCCGACCACCATGCTCACAGTGCCTCTCATCATCGAGAAGGTCTACAAGGGCAGCGTACTCCCTACAATCCAGAAGAGCCGCACCCTCACATGGATGAACGAGCATATGAACGGACTGATGTGCAAGATCATCGGAATGAAGCTCAAGGCCACATTCGGAGGCCACATCACATTCTACGGCATCGGAGGTGCGAAACTCGACCCGGAGGTGGAGAAGTTCCTTCTCAAGGCCAAGTTCCCATATGCAATCGGATATGGTCTTACAGAGACATCACCTCTGCTTGGTTATTCGATGAACGGCTGGAGAACTGTAGGTTCTTTCGGATATCCTGTATACAACGTACAGCTTAAGCTGCACAACGTAAACCCAGAGACCGGAGAAGGCGAAATCGTGGCAAAGGGCCCGAATGTGATGCTCGGATACTACAAGGATCCTAAGCGCAC